>Ga0123356_10000497_pt1 | contig 43842 bp, 39 predicted proteins | sample TergutEmb28metaG_2_FD_92546 | JGI IMG/M metagenome (GOLD analysis project Ga0123356, IMG submission 92546) | Embiratermes neotenicus P3 segment gut microbial communities from Petit-Saut dam, French Guiana - Emb289 P3 | ecosystem: Host-associated > Arthropoda: Insects > Digestive system > Gut ...
CCTAGTGAGTGGGAAATACAACACTGGCTTCATCATATATGGTTAGGCTGGCCGCTAGATAATGTGTTTTCAGCATTTGTCCATTCTGCAGAGTTCGGGCTTCGTTGTCAGGAAGCAGGTATTGTCCAAGGGAGATATACACCTCCTGCAGGAGGGATGGCACGTGTATTTGCAACACAATTATATAGAGGAGCACTAGGCAGAGAGCCTGACTTAAATGGGTTAAATAGTTGGCATGAGCAACTCCGCACTAACAGAATGTCAGGGACAGAAGCAGCTCAAAGTTTTTTATTCAGTGCAGAAGCTAACAATCGCGGAATGACCGATGAGGAGTTCATCACAGCAGTTTATCTTGCAATGCTGGGTCGAGTGCCCGATGCAGGGGGTGCAGAGACCTGGCTTAGGGAACTTCAAACCCATGGATCCAGGCATAATATTTTTGTTCAGTTTGCAAGATCATCTGAGTTTGATAATATATGCAGAACACACGGTCTAGTAAGAGGAGCTATCCCGGCACTTGAAAGGCCAAGACCAATACCGGGTAACGAAAGAATATACTTTGGCAATCTGCATGCACATACAACATTATCCGATGGACGAGGTACTGTTGAGAATGCATTTGCTTACGCACGTGATGTTGCGAGACTTGACTTTTTTGCTGTGACAGATCACTCTGAACACTTTGACCAATCAACAAGTGCTATTCCCTCAACCATAAATCTCAACACTCACAACGCTACAAGCTCAAGATGGCGCAGAGGTCGCACTGCTGCTGCCAATGCATCAAGAGACGGAAGCTTTGTTGGTATCTTCGGGTATGAAGTTACATGGGACAGGAGTTTGGGACATATACTAACACTGAACACCGGTGGCTTTGTAAGCACAAATAACCCCAACATTAACGCAAGATCTAACGACTCAGGATTAAGAGCGTATTATGAAATATTAAAAAGAACGGATAACTCAATTTCTATATTTGCTCATCCGGGTCTTGTTGAAGATGGATATAATTACGGTAATTTTAATAATTTTGCTCATCATGACGCAGCTATAAATCAAAGAATAATGCTTATTGAGGTCTTGAACGGAGAAGGCCCGATTGGTTCAAGAGAGTATTGGCGTTTAACTAATCAATATATTATGGCGTTAGACAGAGGTTGGAAACTTGCTCCTGTTGCAAGCCAAGATAATCATCGAGAAAGATGGGGCACTGCCAATGGCATTCGCACTGCAATCTGGACAAATGACCTTTCGCATGAGGGAGTAATGCAAGCGCTCAGAAATATGCGTGTGTACGCAACAGAGGTTGCCGATCTTGAAATCGTATATAGAGTTAACGGAGAAATTATGGGTTCGACGATTAGAACTGTACCATCATCTGCAAACTTTACTGCAGAGATAAGAAACCCGTCAGCAGGGAATATAATAAAATCTGTAGAAGTAGTTACTAATGGCGGAAGAAGGATGCTTTCTGCTTATCCAAACTCGCAAAACTTTGACTATAATATGACTCAAGACTCTCCGGCGCAAGGTTATTACTTCCTTTGGGTCGTTGTCGGAACTCCGCAAGGCGACCGTATAGCTGTAACAGCTCCAGTATGGCTGGGGTAAGAGAAACGCAATTCAAGACCAACAATGAGGTAGTTAATATACTGCCTCATTTGCAATGGACTAAAGCTCTAAAAGGAACAGATGATGAGCGTATATTAGAGGAAATGTCGCCTGAAGAGCTTACCGATGCTTTTTCAAGCAATATATCATTTGGCACCGGTGGTCTCAGAGGAGTAATGGGACTAGGGACTAACCGACTTAATCGCTATACTGTACAGCGAGTGACAATAGGACTTGCAAAGAAAATTCTATCTTCTGACTCACCAAAGAGTGTTGGAGTTGCTTATGATACTCGTTTTAACTCTGCTGAGTTTGCTGAAATTGTTTGTGAGGTTCTTTCTTCTTATGGTATTGATACATATTATTTTAATAAACCAATGCCGACACCTGTGCTCAGTCATGCAATCCGTTTACAGAGTTTGGGTTGGGGTGTTTGTTTAACTGCTAGCCATAATCCGCAGGAATATAACGGATATAAGGTTTATGATTGCAATGGAGTACAAGTTACTGATAAGACCGCAGCAGAGATAACAGAGTCGATTAATAGTGTAGAATTTTTTGAACCCTTACCTGATGGTGATAAGGGAGCAGTTAAGATATTTGACAATAAAGTTGAAAATGCATATTTTGAGCAGATTGTTAATTATGTAAAAGGACTGCAAGATAAGAGTGATAAAATTGAAGAAAAACATTCGGACTTCCGCTTTGTTTACTCCGCACTTCATGGAGCAGGAGCAAACGCTGTACCTGACGTATTAAAAAAACTTGGATTTTCTCCAATCTGTATACAACAAAATCCCGATGGAACGTTCGGAGGACTAAAAACACCGAATCCTGAAGAGCCTGTTGTGTACGAAAAAGCACTTCTCGAGGCGGAAAAAACAGGAGCGGAGTTGTTACTTGCGACAGATCCTGATTGTGACAGAGTCGGAGTAATGGTGAAAACCGATGAAGGTTTTAAGCTATTAAACGGAAATCAAATCGGCGCACTATTAATTGATTATCTTGCGAGAGTAACACTGGAGGAGAGGGACACGAGAACCGTCCCCCTGTCACATTTCATCATTTCCACAATTGTGTCGGGGTTACTTGGGGAGATGGTGGCGGAGGATTATGGGTTTGAGTTTGTCAGGCTTTTGACGGGATTTAAATATATTGGCGAATATATTGTCAATATGCCTGAGGATAGTGAGTTTTTCTTTGGGTATGAAGAAAGCTATGGATACCTTGCAGGAGACGGAGCGCGAGATAAGGATGCAGTAATTGCATCAGCTCTGATTGTAGAGATGGCATATTTTTATAGAAATGCATTGCCTCGCGAACGAGACATTAGGAAAACCGTCCCCTTGTCACTTTTTGAGAGACTTGAGGAGTTGAGCGAGAAGTATGGGTATTGTTTGGAGTCGCTGCACAGCTTAAATATTTCTCAAGTTGAGCAAAAAGAGATGATGGCTAAGCTTAGAAGTAAAGCTGATATTGAGGGTGTAACAAGGCTTACTGACTATTTGCCGGGAGTAGAAGGACTACCGTGTGCGGATGTTATAAAACTATACTTTGCAGGAAATGATAAAACGATGTATAATAACGCTTGGGCTGCGATTAGACCGAGCGGTACTGAACCTAAGCTGAAGCTATACACAGGAGTGCATGCAAGCACACAAGAAGCAGCTGAGGATTCTTTAAAACAGCTAGAGGATAAAATGCTCGCGCTATTGAGCACTAATCAAACGAAGAGCAAGGCATGAGGTGAAGCAATGAAAATGATAATAATGGCAGGAGGCTCGGGCACAAGGTTATGGCCTTTGAGCAGAACGCATTATCCAAAGCAGTTTTTGAAGCTTGCAGGCATGGATAAATCAATTTTTCAAATGACTATAGAGCGATGCTTGCTTATGGGAAGCATCGAGGACTTATATTTAGTAACAAGTAAAGATTATCACCATCTTGTTCAAGGGCAAATCGAAGAGCTTGGCGAAAGTATTCCGCAAGACCAAATACTGCTGGAGCCTGAGCCAAAAAACACACTTCCTGCAATCATGTATGCGGTTAAAGCAATACGGAAAAAAGGCGATGATATATGTGCTGTGTTCGCATCTGACCATGTTATCGACCACCCACAAGTACTTGCAGACACGATACTCGGAGCACAAGCTCTTGCTGAAAAAGGTTTTGTTTGCTTTGGCATTACACCGACAAGCCCCGAAACAGGTTTTGGGTATATAAAACCCGGAAAGTCTGTTCAAAGCGGATATGAAGTTGATGAATTTAAAGAGAAGCCGGATTATGAGACAGCAAAAGCGTATGTTGAGGCAGGTTATTTATGGAACAGCGGAATGTTTTTGTTCTGCTCCGAGCAATTTTATAATGCAGTGCAAAGGTTTAATCCCGATGTATTTAATGCCTTTAAAAATGATGATGTAGCAAAGTGCTTTGACGAAACACCATCGATATCGGTTGACTATGGGCTTATTGAAAAAATGGACACGGTGTACTGTGCCCCGCTTTCTATGGAGTGGAATGATATCGGAAACTTCACAACGTTTTATGATAGATATGATACAAAGCAAGACGATAACGGAAATGTTTATTTCAATGATGAGATTATGCTCGACAGCAGTAATAACCTGGTATACTCGGAGGGCGATAAAGCTGTTGCTATGATTGGTATTTCAGATATTGTTGTAGTTGACCAAAAGGATGCATTGTTAATATGCAAACGTGACCAGTCCCCGAGAGTAAAAGATGTTGTTGATGCTTTAAAAGCAAGAAAAGACCCACGTGCCGACTATCATCTAACGGTATATAAACCGTGGGGGTCATATACAATTCTGGAAGACGACAAGTTCTATAAGGTGAAGCGCTTGACAGTTCTGCCGGGCAAGCGTTTAAGCTATCAGATGCATTATCATAGAAATGAGCATTGGATAATCGCATCGGGCACAGCGAATGTTGTAATTGACGGCGAAGAAAAGATTGTTAGAACCGGTGAGAGTATTTATATTAGGTCCGGAGAAAAGCATAGGCTTATAAATTCGGGTAATTTGCTCTTAGAGGTTATTGAAGTTCAAAACGGACAATATCTCGGAGAAGATGATATTGTAAGGTTTGAAGATGATTATGTGCGTTGATTTGTAGAGGTTTGACTATGAAAGGCAACATTGATGAGCTGTTTGAGCTTACCGAGCAGGCAAAAAAAGCAAGCTTACCAAAGTTCTCGGAAAAAATACAAAGCTCAAAAGGTTTAAATAAAACAATTCGTAACACAATGTTCAAGCTTACATCTTGGATTATTGAGCCTGTAATGGCTTATTTTAATAAACAGATAGAAGTTAATACACAGTTTTTTGAACACATTAAAGACCTTGAAAAAACAGTTACAGAGCAAAATGTAAAGATGGAAGCATATAAATTTGAACTGTCTAATACAATAACGTCACATAAAGCGGAGTTCGATTTTTTCAAGAACAGGGCATTAAGTGATTATAATCAATGGATAGTTCAAAATGAGCCGACCGAATACGATGTGAAATGCCAAAAGGGCCATAGGTTTGCAGAGAATCCAACAATCAGCCTTGTTTTAACCATAAAAGACTCACAAGCTGAGTGTGCAGAAGAGTTGCTGCACTCTATAATAATGCAATCATATAAAAATTGGAAGCTATATATTATTACTGACAGTAGAGCGAAAGAGACAATGATAAGCGAGAAGCACTGTGCTGATGAACGGGTTATATTTTGTAATAATGATAACAGCAAATCCAACGAAGCACTTTTAGAATTTACACTTAGCAAAACACAGGGTGATTATGTTTGCTTCTTGAATGCTTACGATACTCTCGCCCCATTTACCTTATACGAAATTGTGAAGACTGTTAATGAGAATCCAAGTGTTGAACTTATTTACGGTGATGAAGATAGCGTAAATGATTCAAAAAGATATGACCCGGTTTATAAACCCGATTTAGCTCCGGACACATTAAGATCAACAAATTATATCGGTCATTTTTATGCAATTAAGTTTAACCGACTCGGTCAAGTGAAAGAGAGTATGGAGTATACCGGTGATTTGCATTACGAAATATTATTGCACACACTTGAACAAGGCGGTGAGTTTTATCATAAGCGGATGATTTTTAACCACTTACGCGCCTATGACGAAGTTCAACAAAATAATCAGAATAGCTCAAGCGATTATCTTGCAAAAAAAGGCATCAGTGAAAGCGTTTTAAAGGAGCATATTACAAGAACATTAGGGTTAACCGCAACGGTAAAATATGTCAATATAGATGATATCTACCGTGTTGATTATGAAGTGATAGGAAACCCTAAAGTGTCACTACTCATACCAAACAAAGACCATCTTGAGCTTTTAAAGCCGTGTGTTGAGTCGATTCAAAAATTAACGACTTTTGATAACTATGAAATTATCGTGATTGAAAATAACAGCAAGGATGAAGAGACTTTTGTATATTACAAAGAACTGGAAAAAGAAAGTAATATTCGTATTATCAAATATCCGGAAGAACGATTCAACTACCAAAAAATCATAAACTTTGGAGTAAGAAGCAGCACTGCAGAATTTATCGTACAGCTTAATAATGATATCGAGATTATTACACCCAACTGGCTGGAGTTGTTGATTGGATTTGCACAGCGTAAAGAAATCGGGGCTGTCGGTGTCAAGCTCTATTATCCTGATATGAGTATCCAACATGCCGGAGGTATTTTAACAGGCGATTCATCGATAAGTGACCATATTTTCCGTTTCATGCCAAAGTATGCACAGAGTTATAAAAACCGTGACAAACTCATTCAAAATGTTAGCTGGGTGACAGGAGCTTGTGTTATGTGTCGCAGAGAAATCTATGAAGAAATCGGATTTATGACAGAAGACTACGAGAAGTCGTTTGGAGACCTCGATTTTTGTATGAAAATCAAGAGCAGCGGCAAAGCAATAATTTACAATCCGTTTGTAGAGATGTTTCATTACGAAGGAAAAACTCGCGGTAAAGGCGATACACCTCAGGAGGTTGCTGAGTTTATTGAAGAAAGAGAAATCTTTAATAACAGGTGGAAAGATGTGCTGTGTAACGGTGATACATATAATTTGCCCGGTATGGACAAGATAGTGTTATAACAGCGCTTTAATATGGCTTAGTATAAGGAAGAAGGAACTCTTATGGATAATGTGGCAACACGAGTTGATACTGAGAAACTAATTTCGGAAGTTCAGCTCGAGATTAAAGAAAAAGGTTTTAAAAACGAGAATGTAAAGTTTTCGGATATTCCCATACCGGTTTCTGAGAGCGAACAAAAACGCCAGAAACAGTTCAAGCAAGATATGGGTTCTTTAGGTGCGTGTCATAGAGTAGTTTCCTATCGCCCACTCAAATCAAATCGTGCAATAGGGTTTCTTGTTGTCACATTAAAGAAAACAATACGAAAATTAACAAAATTCTACGTTGAGCCTATAGTTGCCGACCAAAATGAATTTAACAGACTCGCGACAACGTGTATTCATGAAATGTACAGGGATTTTGAAGAGATGCAGATGAAAATAAAGCTTCTTGAGGACGAAATAAAACGTATTGACAAAAAAGATGCTGTTTAGAGGAATGAAAGGATAACGCTATAATGAAAGTTTTGCAAATACTTCCATCGTTGTCTTTTGGAGATGCAATCGGAAATGACACTTTAGCGATTAATAAGCTACTTATTTCACACGGATATGAGACAGGTATTTATGCAGGCGGTATACATCAAAACGTAAAAGACCGTACAGGAGTATATTTACTGAGTGAATTACCTAAGCTTGAAAAAAATGATGTTATTATATACCATCTTGCGACAAGCTCAACTTTTCACGATGAGTTGCCTGATTTGGCTTGTAAAAAGATTGCGATTTACCATAATGTTACACCACCGGAGTTTTTTATAGAGTATAATCCGGTATTTTATTACTCATGCAAGGATGGATTAGATGAAGTAAGACAGCTAAGGGGTGCATTTGATTATTGTCTGGCTGTTTCAGATTACAATAAAAAGGATTTAATCCGCTACGGGTATAAGTGTCCAATCGATATACGCCCTATTTTAATACCGTTTAGCGATTATGAAAAAACACCAAGTAAACAAGTTGTCGAAAAGTTTAGTGATGGAAAGACTAATATTGTTTTTGTAGGACGGATTGTACCGAATAAAAAGTTTGAAGATGTTATTGCTGCATTTTCTTGTTATAAAAAATGCTATGACTCGGATGCAAGGCTGATTCTTGTCGGCAGCAGTGAAGGTATGGAGGTGTATCAGCAAAGGCTTGAAAGTTTCGTTGATGAGCTTGGTGCTGAAGATGTAATCTTTACCGGCAAGATACCCTTTGATGAAATATTGGCATATTACAAGACTGCTGATGCCTTGTTATGCATGAGTGAGCATGAGGGTTTTTGCGTTCCGCTAATTGAAGCGATGTTTTTCGATGTGCCGATTATCGCTTATGCCAGCTCGGCGATACCGTATACTCTTGCAGATTCAGGGGTGTTATTGCATGAGAAAAACCCGCTTATTACAGCGGGATTGATAAACAGAGTTGTAAATGACAAAGAGCTCAAGGATAAGATAATAGCAGGACAACGCGAGCGTATAAAAGACTTCTCTTATGAAATAGTAAGTGAAATGCTTATGGGATATCTGAAGGGCTTTGTAGACACCAATATTATCTAGTTTTATTAGTTACTACCTTTGGTAATTATAATTCCAATAGATGTTGAAACATTACCGCTAAGCATTAGTTTCATATGGACATCGTGTTTACCTGCAGGGGCAACATAATCATCATCGGGGTGATTGCCAAGTCGTAGGTCAAGAGGAGAAAATGAGTGCCCTGCGGCAGTGATTTCTTCTTGTAGTTTATCAAAGAAATTTTTACCATATATTGCCTGATATGGCACATCATCAAAACTCTCTTCAGATGATATATTATATTCAGTTGTATGCACTGATATTCCGCCCGGTTTTAAGAGTTTAAGCGTATTGTGAATAAATTGTCTACCCTTTTCAACAGTCCCCAAATGTTCAAATGCACATGAAGACCAACAAAAGTCAAAATCGTTTATATTATCGGGAATATTATTCATATCTAGCGGAATAAAGGATACATTCTCATAGAATGTATCTTTGTCACAAATATCAAGGCGTTCAAGGTGTTCAATTGAAGCTGCATGTGCATTGTGTGTTTGCCAGTTTAGTGACTGAGGATTTGACTCATCGAGATCGGATGCTGTTACCTTCACGCCGTACTTTGCAAATAATGCGGGAAGGGCTTCACTGCCAACAGCAAAGCCGAGTCCCTTTTTTTTCGGCTCAAGCATACCTTTTTCAAACAGTGTCTGTGATATATATTCAAACTCCCATAACTTCCTGTGAGAGCTGATGCCATTGTTCAACTCATTTGCCCATCTGCTCAGAGAGAGGATATCGCGACGTTGGGCTAATGAAGATACAAGAGGGCTTGTCAGAGGAGCATCACATAAAGTTACACCATATTTCCTTTTATGCTCAGAAACGGCTGCAGAGCTGGTTATAATGTGATGCATATCATCAATTTTTCTTTCAATTGATGTTATTTTGCTATCTAAGTCATCATCTTGTCTTTCAATTGATGTCATTTTGCGATCTATATCATCAACTTTCCTTTCAAGCGATGCAATTTGCATAATCGCCGGGGTTAAAAATTTTTGTCTGAGCTTCCTTAGCATTAACATTTTCCTCTTTCAAAGTGATATCTTATGACATACTACTATAACTATCATACACTGTAAAGTTGTTTTTTGTTTTTGCGTTAAGCAAAGTTTTGTGATATATTGATGAGCGGATTTTGCGTTATGAGTACTTCTTTAATATAGAGTGTTATAGAGGGTGAAAGGCAAAAATGAAGAGAGTTCTAAAATCAATTGCCAAATTACTATATAAATCGCTTCGCGGTCTATATAGGCTTTTGCCTCTTCCAAAGTCATTGAAAAACCGCATAAGAAGCTTTATTGGTAGAGCCTCGGCTAGGCTCCAAAAATCTGTCGGATTTATAAGCCCTGAAGTTAAAGAACGCTATTCATTCTATGAAGGTGTAATCAGTGAAAAAGAAGCAGCTATATATGAAAGAGACATAGTAAATAGAGTTCTGATTGACAAAGTAGAGACTAGTGATGCTTATATAAATAAGGAATTTATTAATGAGTATCCCCTAAAACTCATAACAAACAGTTTGTGCAAAAGAGTAGTAAGTAGCCCGAAAATCGCTGTTCAAATCCATATATATCATACAGAATTAATTAATGAGATAATATCATCTATTGGAAATATACCTTACAAATTTGATTGCTTCATTTCGACAGACACTGAAGATAAAAAGGTATGTATTATAGATAAGCTTGAAGCAGTTTCAAATGTTAATATTGATAGATTAGTTGTTGATGTGTATGAAAACAGAGGAAGAGATATTGCACCATTTTTGACACAGATGCAGAGTTTAATAAATGACTATGAATATATCTGCCATATACATACAAAGAAAAGCATCACATCAATATGCGGAGATGACTGGAGAAGGTATTTATTTAGACACTTGTTCGGGTCAGAAGAGAATGTCAAAGGGATTATTAATCTTCTTGAGAACAACCCGGAGCTGGGAATCGTATTTCCTGAAATGTTTCCAATTTTTTCAGATGCGGATTATTCCGAAGAAAATATCGCAGAGTGCTACAGAGTTCTTGAAAAACTAATGATTGAACTTAAACTCCCTGATTCCTTGGCGTTTCCCGGAGGGAATATGTTTTGGGCGAAAACAGCAGCAGTAATTGACCTATTTAAAAGTGGGCTGACAGCTACTGACTTTCCTGAGGAAACAGGTCAGACCAATGGAACTCTTGCACACGCAGTTGAAAGGGTTTGGGTTTACGTTGCACAAAGCAACGGATTTTCGTATTTAAAGGTTTTAAATTACTGTACACCTGAGTCGGGAGCGGCAAGTAAAAAGAGAATCACATTTTATGTTCACTATAATCACGAGAATATTATCGACTATAATGATATTAAAAGTATATCAAGATTATCGAGAGTCTCTAGCGAGATGGTGTTTATTACAAACTCTGTTCTACCAAAGGAAGAAATTAAGAAAATTAAGCCTTATGTGACAAGAATAATTTCCCGTGAGAATAAAGGATATGATTTTGCCGCATGGCGTGATGCAATGTTGGAGAAGGGTTTTGAAAATCTTGAAGAGTATGACCAGCTTGTGCTTATCAATAACAGTGTGTTCGGACCGATATATGACTTAAATGCGGTTTTTGATGAAATGGACAATAAAAAATTAGATTTTTGGGGCATTACACTTTTTGAGAAAATGGAAGATGGCTCCCTTGTCGGTAAAGAAGTGGTAGAGGAACATGTACAATCGTACTTTATGGTATTTGAAAAGAATGTGATATGCAGTAATGCTTTCAGAGGATTTTGGGCGAATGTTGAAGATGTTGAGTCTTGGAGGGAAACTGTCATTAAGTATGAGACAGAGTTGACGTATTACCTTTCCCAAAATGGGTTTAAATACGGTGTTTTGCTTCCTGAAACACGTTATCTATCTGTATTTAAAGAGGATTATTGTTCATTTCCTTATTCAAGCCCGTATGCTACTGCCGTACTAGGCTCTCCCTTCGTTAAAAGGAAGTGTTTGCAACAAGCGAGTTTTGAAGAAAAACAAAAATTAATTCAACTTATATCGCAGCTCAGTTGTATGTAAAAAAATATAGCGATTCGGAAGGCAATATTAATAAATGGAGAGTCAAGGTAGAGTAGGAAGAATTAAATCTCTGGCAAGCAGAGCCATCGCTTACTATAGGCAGTATGGTGCAATGGATACGTTAAAAAAAGTGTATAAAAAGTTTAATGCAAGACGCTTGCGTAAGAACGCAATATACAATAGAAAAGTGAAGTTCAGTATTTTGGTACCACTCTATAATACAAGGGAATGCTTTCTAACAGAAATGCTGGATTCTGTTTTTGCTCAAACTTATACGAACTGGGAGCTTTGTCTTCAAGATGGGAGTGATGAAGAGCATTCTTATGTTGGAGATATATGCATTAGATATGCTCATGGTGATAAAAGAATAAAGTATAAAAAACTTAAAAAAAACATGGGGATATCGGGAAATACTAACGAGTGTTTAAAGCTGGCAACCGGTAACTTTATATCGTTGCTTGACCATGATGATTTGTTGACTTGCGATGCATTATATGAAACAAAAAAAGCGATACTCGAAAAAAATGCCTTAATTGTTTATAGTGACGAAGATAAAGTGAACGAAGATACTACATCGTTTTACGAGCACCATTATAAGCCGGATTATGCACCTGATTATTTAAGGTCTACGAATTATATATGCCACTTTTTAACGATTAACAAATGTATTATTAATAAAATTGGTTTGTTTAATCATGGATTTGACGGATCACAGGATTTCGATTTAGTTCTTCGTGCAACCGAACAAACAGATAGGATTTATCATGTCCCAAAAATCCTGTATCATTGGCGTGCACACAGTGGCTCAACAGCGGCGAACTTCGATACAAAGTCTTATGCAGTTGAAGCCGGTAGAAAAGCAGTTGCAAGTCATTTAGAAAGAATTAAATTAAAGGGCGAAGTCGTAACCTTGCAGCCGGGCGTATATAGGATAGTATATAATCCTGCAGGTGAACCTCTTGTATCAATTATATTAGTAAATAGAGACAACGACAACTTAGAAAAGTGTGTTCACTCTATTCAGAATAAAACAACTTATAATAATTACGAGATTATTAAAATTGATATTTCAGGTGATGGAGCTAATTATTCAAAGATTCTAAATAATGCAGTGAAACAAGCAAGTGGTGAAGTATTGCTTTTTCTTGAATGTAATATTGAAGTTATCACAGAAAATTGGATTGAAGAGCTGCTGATGCTGTTGCAACGGAAAGATGTCGGTGTTGTCGGTGGGAAAGTGCTTAGCTCTGATATGTTTGTGAGAAATGCAGGTGTTGTTATTGGACTAACCGATACGGTTAACATAAGCTTTTATGGAAAAAGCGCGGGTGAGCAGGGATATGCTTGCAGGTTAATTTCAACTCAAAACTATAACGCAGTTACATCTGATTGCTTAATGATTAATAAAGCCTTATTTCTTGATCTCGGGGGCTTTTCGGAAGAAATGGGATTATCACTATTTGACATTGACTTATGCATGAGAGTTAGAAAAAAAGAGCTTCTTGTGGTATGGACACCGTTCTGCGAGTTACGCTATAATGAGAGAGAAATTGAGCGAATTGTTGATGGCAGAATGTTGCTGGATGCACAGGAGCGCGAGGTGTTTATAAACAGATGGCAACACTGTTGGGCGGCAGGAGACCCTTACTATAACATTAATTTCAGCAGGGATAATGCAAATTATGAAATGTAATACTATAATAGATGCTTCATATCCATTGGTTAGTATAATAATACCTTGCCACAATGATGGTGAGTACTTGATGGAAGCAGTAGAATCTGCTTTATCGCAGACATATCCAAATATTGAGGTAATTATTGTTGACGATGCTTCAAGCGACCATGCAACAATTTCTATTCTGGAGTCAATATCGCATCCGAGGGTAAAAGTCTACCGCAATGAAGAGAATCTGCATCTTTCAGGTGCAAGAAATAAGGGGATATCATTGTCTAACGGTAAATATATAATGCCGTTGGATGCTGACGACAAGATTGACATGTCTTATGTTCAAAAGGCCGTCGAGGTGATTGAGAACAACCGGTCTATAGGTGTGGTTTTTTGTAAAGGTGTTCTCTTCGGAGTTCAAAGTGGCCCGTTTAATTTACCTGAATATTCATTGGACTATATGTTAATAGGGAACACAGTTTTTGCTACAGCACTATTTAGTAAAGCGGATTGGGAGAAAGTTGGCGGTTATTCGGAGGGGTTAAAAAGCGGATTGGAAGACTATGATTTTTGGCTATCCTTTCTTGAACTGGGCAAAGAGATTTATCAAATACCGGAAGTGCTGTTTTATTACAGAATAAAAGAGAAATCAATGTCAACGGATTTAAATGACGATTTGCTTGTGATGAAAAAAGCTTATGCGCAGGTGTATCAAAATCATCCCCACCTGTATGAGAAGTACAAAGACAGATATCTTTTAAAGTTGCGCGATGTTCAGCTTGATATGCAATTTAATAGCAGGAAATTGTCAATAGCTCTTGCAACTGCTGATGTAACCATACGTCAGCAAAGCGAAGATATATGTCGGCTGGAACGTGAAATGAAGCTGATTGAGCAATCAACATCTTGGCGCATTACCAAACCAATAAGAGCATTGGGGGATGTGATTCGCAGGTTGTTTCGGGCTTGATTTTTACAGAAGAAAATCTGTGACATTATCTCTGTGGATGACTGCGAAAGAACTGTTTTGATAAGCTTCTTGAAACGCTTTTGGCTGCTTTACTTTTACGGTCTGGTTCCACTTAAATTCAAATGCTGAAAGGTGTCCGTCTTGTTCCTCTATGTAATCAATCTCCTGCTGTGCCTGTGTACGCCAAAACCATGAATTTGCATAACTTTTAGAATACTCATTATTTTTAAAGCGCTCGCTTACAAGATAGTTTTCCCATAGCTTGCCAACATCGTCACGTAGTTCTATTGGTCTGAAATCCGCAATCAGTGCGTTACGCAACCCATTGTCTGTGAAGTAAATTTTACGGCTTGACTTCAATTCATTTCGTAGATTACGTGAGTATGATCCGAGTCGAAATATAACATAAGTCTGCTCCAAGATTGATATATACTTTTCAATTGTTTTATTGTCTAGTCCGCATAGCTGCCCAAGCTCTGTGTATGATACCTGTGAACCGATTTGGAACGCTAACGCTCTAAGCAAGCGAGTGAGTTGCTCCGATTTTTTTACTTTTTCCAAAGCTAAAATATCTTTATATAAATAGCTGTCTGATAATTCTTGTAAAAGAGAGCGCTCCTCTCCCGGGAAATTCACAATCTCCGGATAGTAGCCATATATCAATCTGTGAGGAATCAAGTTTTTTTCAGAAAGTAAACCGTGATGGTCTACCATTTCGGCAAATGAAAAAGGGAATAAAATAAATTGCCGCTTACGTCCTGTAAGAGGTTCGGTTATTTTGCTTGAAAGATCAAGAGATGAACTACCTGTTGCAATGATTTTTAAATCCGGAAAGCTGTCGATTATTAGTTTCAACACTATGCCAATGTCCGGAACACGTTGTGCTTCATCTATTATGAGTGCTTTGTGCTTGCCGATTATAACACGCAATTGTTCCACACTCTGTGCTGTCAGCAATAATCTGTCATTTGACGTATCTCCGTTAAGCCATAAACACTCCTTGTTATTTGAAAATAGCTTGCGTAACAAAGTTGTCTTTCCGACCTGCCGTGCTCCAAGCAATATTATAGCTTTCCTGCCAACGTCAATTTCATTTTGAATACTATTTTCGATTGTGCGGTTAATCATGCATTTCACCTCAATTGAAGAATACCACAACAATTAAAGGAACGCAATCCCTAAAAATGATAAAAAATAAGGAATTACTTCCGACTTGAATAGTTCAATCTCTTGCAAAGTTTGACAAAAATAGTAAAAACCTAAAGCGGAGTTGGTGAGTGCTTTACTTTTACTCTCAGTAAACGTATAATTGGTATATGGCTTTAGGAGGTTATAATGGAGCGAAAATGTAATTACGACTGAACTAAAAGAAAACTATAAACAGGGAGATAATGCGGAAGTGGATACGGTAGTATTGAAGTTAGAAAAAGCAATGAATGAAATATCATCAAGTTCTGTGCTTTCTCCTTTGTAGACGACTAGAGACAACAACTTTCAAAGGTGTGATGAAAAATGATGAAAACGATATATCATGGTTCGCAAAACATAATAGTTACCCCGGAGTTTGGAAAAGGCAAGCCGTATAATGATTATGGACAAGGGTTTTACACCACCGACAATGCACCCTTGGCAGGTGAGTGGGCTGTATTGCATTCAAACAAAGACGGGTATGTAAATGAATATTCATTTGACCAAAGCGGATTAGAGGTACTAAAATTAGATAGCTTTCTCTTGAAAAATTACAAGAAGCTATGAAGCTTGGTGACTATGGTATTCAAATTTGCTTGAAGTCGGAAGCAGCATTTAGCAGTGAAAGACTAAAGTTCGTTAATCATCATGAGGCAACAGTAGAGCGGTATTATCAAATTGCAATAGAACGCGACGATAATGCTCGTAGCACATATAGGAATCTAAAAGAAAAAACAAAAGGCACTCTTCTTTTTGATATGATAGGGAGGGATTAGGATGAATGCATATAGTGAACTTTATTTATATGATATTATGAACACGCAAGGTGATGTTTTTAACGATATACGGGAGGCGTTGCCGGGTATTGATGAAAAATGGTTTATTACTGAATATATGAAAGGGCGAGTCCGCAGCTTGCTGGATCATGCAAATCCGAAATTCGCGGCTATGCCATCGCCTGAACTGATTGATTATTTTATCGAAGAAGAAAAAAACGGTGAGTATAAGCGAGGCGAAGCATGGGGTGGGTTTCTACCAATGTGGGCGGGTCTGGCGTATGCAATGTATCAGTGGAAATACAACATTCCAAGCAGTGAATTAATAGATAAACTAAGCTTATCCGATATTGAACGAATATTTCCTGCATTGCATCAAATGGGTTGGAATGCTGCAGTAGAGAAAATCCATGATGTAGTTCTTGGTGAATCAGATGGATAAACTATTGGCATCACTTTTGATAATAATACAGTACGGTCAGCACTCAGGCAGTATATTGATATGCTGGAGGGGTTGTATGGGAGTTTGTAGCGAATGAGCTGCTATTGTTATAAGAGAGTTGGGAACGACAAAGAGTTCACAAAAAATTTACAAATATACAGAAAATTTTTTGAGGTTCTATTGACTATCTGTTAACCACTTTGTTATACTGTATACACTAATAAACAGTGTAGTTATTTACTTTAGCTGTACAGTTAGGCAGGGATTATGAATAATAATGACATATAAAAAAGTAATTTAACAATGTTGCGTTACATACTTTGTTTTTGTAGTGCAATTTTTGTCCTTTTTACATTTGTTAAAATTCTGTTAACACAGCTTTGCTGCTATATTTTCAAAAATTGTTAAGAAGCGATAGGTTAATTCCGATAAAACTTATAAAGGGATACATAAGGAGTTGTCATTTTTATGAACGCATTTGAGGTATTTGAAGACATAAAACACAGATATAAAGAGACGGCTGAATCAACAACACTGAAAAAAATCAGTTGGATTGAGTTTTTTAAGCATGCAGAAAAGTCTGTATTCTTATGCGGTGGTGAGCTTCGCACTTCAGCACATAAAAAAATTGCTGATAAGTGCATTGAAATTTTAAAAAATAAACTTGAAACTATTCCCGAATTCAGTGTGTCAATTATGGGCGGGTCTTGGCTTATTGAGGGAAAAGGAGCACCAAGAGGTGAAGCGCATAGTATTAACTATACAATAAAAGGTCTATATGAGCTGGCACAAAATAATCCAAAACTAAATATATCGTTTTATTGCATACCGTTGAATGTTTCTGAAGCAACCGAATCAGGATATCTTCATAATGCAGTTATTGACGAAGGTGAAGAGAACCAAAAAGCATATCTCGAATATCCACACGGTTGCCCATTGCTAATTAGGAAGTATAATAATCGAGAATGGTTAAAATCACAAGACACTGAATTTATACAAGCAGTAGTAAATATCAGAGAGTCGTTCCGCGTTCAATGGAATTTGCAACCACATTATAATTTAAGAGTATTGGAGACAGTAAAGATGCAAACTTTAAAACGTTTTTATTTACGTACATTAGGGTGGAACTATAATGGACGCTTTGGGTTTGGTCTTTGTATGAAAATGTGGCTAAGCGGTTTATTAAAACAACCGAACCCGGCGAGATAACAGAAAAAAGGAAGATGGTTAAAGGCTGGAATGGCATCAAAACACGATGTTATAATTATTACCAGATTACTTTTGCGTGACTTAGTAGTATATCTAAAGAGTAATAATAATGTTAATGTAAAATCATTCATAAGAAGTTTAGCGGTTGGCGTATATCCCCCGGAGTTAAGGCAACTTGAGGGGGTTAAACTTGCGTATTCAAAATTTATGACACTATCATTTGAAGAGGATATGCAGATTACATTTGATAAGAATGATATTTATAACAAAATTCCCAGTATTGAAGGACTTTATGCTACAGATGTATTTTGGTGGAAAAATAAAAGGAAGTTCATGGACTTGGAAGGGAATATGACAAAGAAAAAGAATTTGCCTGCATGGGAAAGAGAATTTGAATCCATATTAATTAACAGAATGATTGATTATATTATTGAGAATGAAGAGCATAGAAAAAATAAAAGTAGTAGCGAACTACGCGGAATAATACTCCTTAATAAAACCAATCCCGAAGTGTTTGGTGAGATTGTACCAGATAGGACAAAAGGCATCCCTATATGCCATCTAAGCACTGAGATAATGTAGGCTTTACTTTTTGTCCTTTAAGTAATCTGAATATATTTCATTCGCTGTTTTTGCTATGTGCGGAAGCGTTTCGGCAGGTATGCGTGTGATCCTGTTGCTGATTATTTCAACCAACTCTTCGTCGGTTTTGAAATCTAACAAGTATGCACATACGCCTGCAACTCCTACTTCACATGCTTGCCGCGTTAAACTTATCCGGGCTGTTTCAGCACTGTCGCCGCTATCCTTCGCCCTCCAAAAAGATTCGCGAGTTCTGCCGTGCCTTTTGTCAAACATCTCTGCGAAAATTAAAGCAAGCTTCTCCATAATTTCGCGATTGCCATCTACACGAAGTCGCCGAAGCAGAGCCGCATATACAGATACATACGACAATGCCTCCGCAATTATGGGTATTTCAAATAGTTTTTCATTTGTTTCATCAACTTTAAAATTATTCGTCTTTAATATATCATACAAATCCTCACTGCATAGGCATAAAAACTCAAAGCCATGCGTCGACATTGATATCAATATCCTTACACGTTCGTCGGCAGTAATCCAGCCATTGTTAAATGCAGCCAAGATAAAGTTTAACAATGAAATCGTCTGAGTTTTAGTAACCATTGCAATCGGTTGTGTAATTGCATCGAGATAGACAAGTGGAACATTATTATCGTGTGCAACAGCACAGGCGTTAAGCAGACATGAAAAGGCTTGCATCCTTTCCTCGTCAACAATGAATTTTAAAATCACCTCTTTACTATCTTTTGACGGGAATACATAAACTATATTCGTTGAAGAGTGAAGGAAGTTGAAAATCCTTCTTATTCTGTTATCTTCATTTTTCAGCAAATCAGAAGTCAGTGCTGAGACAGTTTTAAAATCTATATAAACGCTATCACAGTTTCTAAGCAACTCTAGACAGCCCAGAACCTCGAGGAAATATAGACTCAGTGAATCCAAAGTGATTTTGCCGATTTTTGTTTTTCTTTCCAAAGTGAAAGTTTTTCTATCACCATAAAAGGTTTTAAGTGGTTTTAATCTATAAGTAAGGTCACTGTATCTCCAGAACATCCAGTCTTTTAAGAAAGATATGCCAAACTCATAGGGATACCATATTCGAGTTTCCTCCCAAGAGCAAAACGCAGTTTAAATAAGCATCCGCAATTAAACACCGAAAGTAAGTTGTTTTATCTTCAGATAAATCTTGTTCAATCTCTGATATCGATTTCCGCATGAAACAAAGCTTTGAAAAGTCAATATCTGAGCGTGTTATAAATTGCTTGTCAGTATTAATTATACAGTCGCAGTACAGAGCATTAATATACTGCGAGTGAAGTAACAGTGATGGTGTAATGTCAAGACTTTTATATGTTGAAATAACATTATCAAACTCCATTCTTGTGACATATATATTACACAGGGTTTCATAGTATCGTTTTTTATCATCCTCATTCTCCGGTGTTATAGCTTTTGAAACAAAAAAAGCTTTTGCATCAAAGCTGCGGTCGGTAATTGATTTTATTAGTACATAATTACACAAGCATGTTAAGCTATTAGGGTATTTTTCCAATGCTTTCTCTGCAACTTCTTCTGCTTTTTGGTACAATGCTTCATTTCTTTGATTTAAATAAAAAGCAAAGAGTATTGAATACCCTTTCTCATCAATAGGTAGCTTATCTCTTTGAAGCCGCCTGGCATACTTTTCCGCATTAGTAAAATCTGCTTGGTTGACGCAAGACGAAATTGCACCCAACAAAATTCGTGCCTGAATATTCTTGTCAACGGTGCCCATCATTGTAAAGTCTTCGAGCAGCTCGCGATACTCAAGAGTAGCCTCTGCGAATTTGCACTCATCAGCAAGCTCTTGAATTTTGCCAAGCTTTTCTGTTATTTCCGCTTCAAGAACACTTGAAGATGATGGGTTATCCGAAATTACTTGAGTAATGTATTGCACTCCCAAATTAGCGTTATCAAATGATACGCTATCACCTTTGGCGGTAATATTATTATAAATGTTAATATCGCTTTGTTTGGTAGGAGCCGAGTCAGACATAAGAAATTGTTTGTCCTGCTTATTACCGGAGAACAACGATTTAATAGTTTTTTTTATATTCATCATCTTTCACTCCATCGGTGATTATACCAAAGTTTGATTTACTAAAGTCTGTTTTGGAGTCTTTATTATTCTTAACTATAATCGATGTATGAATTCCCGAGCTTCTCCTCTCTTTTCTCCTTCGAACCACTAGAATGCCGGCTAAAGCACTTGCAAATGTAACAAATATCGCTATTACCGATAAAATGTTTGGATGTATATCATGTATATATGATAATATTTGCTGCATATCTGCATCCTCCTTGCATTGGGAGTGTATTTTCTAAAGGGAAAAAGATGGAGTTACATAATACTATATATAGTGGGTTATGTCAACAGCGATGTGCAAGATATGGTAATAATGTGTGATATTTACAGAAATCAGTTTTGCAATTAGCAAATAATTAAATGCCTTGAAATAATAGATTAGTTACTATAAACTGCATAGAAATTAATAGATGAATATAATGCCGCAGATGGGAGACTATAATGGAGCGAAAATGTAATTACGACGATATAATCATTGATGAGAAGTTTGCGCGGATTTTTCCTGTTCTTAATGAGCGAACAAGTGCTGAACTAGAGGAGAGTATTCTTGAGTTCGGTTGTATTTTGCCTATTGTATTATGGGATGGTATACTTATTGACGGGCATAACCGGTTTCAAATATTAAAGAAACATGGCTTGCCGTTTAATACAATCAATTTGGAGTTCGCATCTCGGGATTTAGTGGAGATTTGGATTATTGAGAATCAAATAACGCGTCGAAATCTTACATCTATGCAGCTGAGTTATTATCGAGGAATGCATTATCATCTGGAAAAACGGGTGCAGGGAAGCGGCAGTCGGGCTTCGGTTGAGTTTATTGATGAGGTGGCTGAAAGTAAAAAGTCTCAAAATGAGACTTTTACCGGATCAACAGCAAAACGGCTTGCGGAGCAATACAGTGTTTCCAGAGCTACGATTACTCGAGATGCTTTGGTTGCCAATGCTATCAGCGCTATCGGCGATATTTCGCCCGATGTGAAAATGGAAGTGCTTTCGGGAAAAACTCGCATTACAAGAAAGCAGTTAAAAGAACTGGCTACAGGGACGAAAAAAGACGTTTCCGCAATTGTGGCGCAAATAGAAGAAGGGACATTTGAAGGCGGACAGGCTCGTGCTTTGTCTGTTGCAGGGCGCGAGGGTGATGCAGAGAGCGCGCTAAATGAGGCAGATATGAAGCCGTGGGAAAGGCAGTTTATTAGTATGACAGATGAGTTTCGTCAATTAATGAGGAATCATGCGAAATCTGATGATACTGCGGCAGTACGGTCAGCACTCAGGCAGTATATTGATATGCTGGAGGGGTTGTATGGGAGTATTTAGGTGACAGTGGGTTTACTCAAAAAGCGTCGTTTGGTGACCTGTGAGAATATCAGCAATCCTCTTACATGCATTTCCATCCCCGTAAGGATTTGAAGCCTTGCTCATCTTGTTGTATAACTCAGTGTCAGTCAGAAGGCTCTGAAAAGCATCGTAAATCCTATCTTCGTTTGTGCCTACCAACTTTAAAGTTCCGGCTTCAATTCCCTCCGGACGCTCTGTTACGTCTCTCATTACGAGAACAGGTTTGCCGAGAGATGGAGCTTCTTCCTGTATGCCTCCCGAGTCGGTGAGAATCAGATAAGAGTTTGCAAGCAAGTTGTGAAAGGTGATAACATCGAGCGGCTCTATGATTTTTATTCTGCTGTTATCACCAAGGATTTCTGAAGCAGTTTCGCGAATAGCAGGGTTCATATGTATCGGATAAATTACCTTGACATCGTCAAATTCATCAACAATCTTTCGGATTGCCTTAAACATATTACGCAGCGACTCACCGAGGTTTTCTCTTCTATGGGCGGTGAGCATTATAAGTCTGCTTCCTTTTGACCAGTCCAAAAGTGGATGCTCATAATTTTCTATAATCGTGGTTTTTAAAGCATCTATTGCAGTGTTTCCTGTGATAAATATGCTGTCGGCTTTTTTTCCTTCTCGCAAAAGGTTGTCGCGCGATATAGTAGTCGGAACGAAATTATATTTGGAAATGATTCCAACAGCCTGCCGGTTAAACTCCTCCGGATATGGTGCATATATATCATAGGTGCGAAGACCTGCTTCAACATGACCAACCGGTATTTGCATGTAAAAACAAGCCAAAGCAGTGACAAAAGTCGTTGATGTATCCCCATGAACCAACACAACATCGGGCTTTATTTTTCCGAGCATCTCTTGTATGGATGAGAGAATACCAACGGTTATATCAAACAATGTCTGCTGTTCCTTCATGACAGACAAATCATAATCAGGCTCGATTTCAAAACAATCAAGTACCTGGTCAAGCATATGCCTATGTTGCCCCGTAACACAGACAATTGTTTCAACATCGGTGCGTGCTTTTAGTTCTTTCACCAATGGGCACATCTTTATAGCTTCGGGTCTTGTGCCGAAAACAACAAGTATTTTTTTCATAGTAGAAACCTCACCAATTTTTTTTATCAAGATATCATAGGATATGTAAAGGTGTCAAATTTCAAAAAGTGGAAAGATTTACATTTCTGAAGTATATAAAATCGACTTCCTGTGTAATGCCGTACACTGCGGCTACAATAGGCTACAATAGAGTTTTTAAAACTTGACATGCTGCTTGATTATATATACAATGTCAGGGAAAAACACATAAGAGTGGAAAGTGTTTAATGAAAATCTACAAATGGCTCAATAGAAGTATAACAACAAAACTTTTAGCGGTTATTTTCTTGTTTATATTGATTATTTCATTGATTCCTTTACTTATGGTATCAAGTTATAATGTACCGAGTGCTGACGATTACTCACATAGTTTTCTCGGGTATACAAGTTGGAGCGAGAATCGTTCGATTCCACTTCTAATAAAAGCAGCGTTTGAGCATATTATATACACTCGCGAGTATACATCGGGTCTCTATTCAATATCCATCATTACTGTTGTTGCGCCATTTGTTATGCACAATTACTGGATAATTGCATATATAACTATCATACCGTTAAGCTTTTTTTCAATTTTCTTTCTCTTTATGCTTTTCAGAAATATTTTCAAAGCTGATGCATGGTCCAGTCTTTTAATTGCTGTCATTACTTCGATTTGTATGATACAGGGAGTACCCGGTGCTATGACAATTGGGGTGCCTTCTCCTGTTGAGTCATTTTACTGGCATCCAGGTGCAACGACTTATACGACAGCTACTGCATTGTTTTTTCTTACAATAGGTCTTTCAATTAAATTGAATTACACAGAAAGTAAAAGATATAAAATCTATTATTCAATTAGTTGTCCAATTATGGTTATTTTTTATAGCGGTGCAAACTATATAACATCCTTTGGCAGTGCATCATTATCAATCCTGATAATATGCTTGTTTATACTCGCAAGAGTAAAGCCAAAAATACCCATAAAACTTTCTCCATATATACTAATACCAGTCTTTTTTTCAGTCTGTTCGTTTCTTTTCGCAACTACTGCACCTGGTAATGCAAGAAGGTTTATATCTGAAGCAACACGCGAGATCGGTAATCCTACGATTTTTAGTGCTACTCACGCATCTTTATCGTTTACCGGAGATGTTCTGTTAAATCGCTGGATGACCCCATTTTTACTGATCTGCATAATTTTTTTGATTCCATTCTTTGTTAAGATTGCAAAAAATCTTGATTTTAGTTTTAAATTTCCTGTTTTGGTGACCCTTGTCTCGTATTTGTATCTCTCATCCTTAGCTTTTCCAAATTATTTTGCAATAATTGGGTATATTGCAAGACGCATACAAGGTGTGATTTACAGTGTTTTCATAATACTGCTTATACTAAATGTTTTTTACTGGGTTGGTTGGGTATCAAAAAAACTACTTAATCGTCACTTGATAAGTAAGCTTATGGCGGGGAGAGAAACTCAACCTATAATTGATGGTCTTCTTAACTTCTGTCGAAAACACGCTTTTGTCGGGGTGGTACTACTTGCAGTGTTTTCAGCCCCACTTTTCATATCTGTAATGTCTGTTGATTATTCCGCCAGAGACTACTCTACACCGGCTGCAATATGGGATTTGAGAACCGGGCGAGCAAGCACATATTATTCAGAGTATTTAAAACGATTAAAAGTTCTTGAAGACCCTGAAATCATGGATGTTGTTTTTGATCGGTTTTCAGTATACCCCAATACGCTATTCTACACAGATATAGTTGGAGACGAACATCATCCTTTATTCTGGCAAAATATGGTTCTTAGAAGATTCTATAACAAAGATTCTATTTTCTTATCTGAAGTAAATTATCGATAATTAGGAGGAAATGAGTTATCATGACAGAAGAATACAAACCGTTACTATCGATAATTGTTCCTTGTTATAATGAAGAAGCTGTAATACCAATTTTTATAAACAAAATCAATAATGTTTTGTTAAATCTTGAAAGTATTGAATATGAGCTTATTTTTGTTGATGACGGCTCTAGTGATGAAACAATTAATTTATTACGCAGCTTTTCAAAGAAAAACACTCGTATCCGTTTCATATCATTCTCAAGAAATTTCGGCAAGGAAGCGGCTATGTTAGCAGGATTAGAAGCTGCACAGGGAGATTTTATCACCGTGATGGATGCAGATTTGCAAGATCCCCCGTCGTTGCTGCCTAATATGCTTGAAGCAATAAATAATGAAGGTTATGATATCGTTGCTACTCGCAGAGACACTCGTAAAGGGGAGTCGCCCGTACGCTCGTTTTTCGCCAGAAGGTTTTATAGCATAATAAATAAAATCTCTGATACAGAAATTGTTGATGGCGCACGCGATTTCAGGATTATGACAAAACAGGTCGTAGACGCCATATTAAGCTTAAAGGAGTATAACAGGTTCTCAAAGGGAATATTCAGTTGGGTTGGATTTAAAACAAAGTGGATATCATATGAGAATCTTCCGCGTGTGGCGGGAACAACAAAATGGAGCTTTTGGAAACTGCTTAAATATTCGGTTGATGGAATAGTTGGATTTTCAACTGTACCATTAGCGATAGCAACTGTATCCGGGTTTTTCTTTTGTTTGATGGCTTTTTTAGGTATATTATTTGTCATCATCAGATGGACATTAATAGGAGACCCCGTCGCAGGTTGGGCATCAACAATATGCATTGTTTTATTTGTTAGTGGAATACAGTTACTATGCACCGGAATATTAGGTCAATACATCGCTAAAAACTACTTAGAAACTAAAAACAGACCTATATATATTATCAAAGAGCAGGGATAAAGAAGTGATTCACAGACTAACCTACCCCAACAGACAAAGTAACACTAAAGAATAACTAGTAACGTCAATAAAGCAGATTTTACATTGTTACGAACATTCATAATTTTTGTAGTTTCCATGTACAGCTAGCATTTTAAGGAGTAAACTTATGGAAATAATTAACGACAACATCCTCAAAGGAATTCAAGAGTGTTTTCCCAAACCGTGCTTCGAATGTTTCGGGCAGGTTTCTTTTGATGACAGGGCTTTGTATTATTGGACAGCGAAGGAGTATTTCACAGGAGCAGGCACAATTGTGGATGCTGGCGCGCTTGTGGGTAGCACCTCCATGTGTTTTGGGTACGGTATAAATGACAATGAAAAGGATTTTCTAAAAGCTGATGTGCGGATTCATGTATATGATTTATTCTCAGATGATAATGATGGTTATTCTGCGGATTCAATTCGAAATGCTTATTACGAGCAAAAAACAGATATCGAATTATATGATTTTGAACACCATTTCAGACGGAACACTCAATCAATAGAAGAATATTTAGAAATCCACAAAGGTGATATTACAAAAATCGGATATACATCGGATAAACCTATTGAAATATTAAGCATTGATGTTGCTAAAACACCAGCGCTTATGCATTATGTCGCAACGGAGTTCTATCCAAAACTAATCCCGGGCCATTCGTTGGTTCTACATCAGGATTTCCTTTTTCCATATCAACCGTGGCTTCATGTGGCACAATATATGTTGGAAGAATATTTTGACAGAATTTATGATGTACCAACTCAATGCACCACCCTATTTAAGTTAAAAAAACCGATAACAAAAGAAAATGTACTGGGTATTTTGGGAGAAAATCTGACCGACTATTATAAACCTGATAATGCTAGATATATTCAGAAATCATTTGAGCAATCGCGTCAGCCTATTGGTGAGCTTGTTGTTAAAGGTGCTTATCTTTATTTTTATTTCATGCAGGGGGATATAGCAAAAGCACAAAAACTAATTCCCGAGTTATATTCAGAAAGTGACCTTGAATATATCCGCCAAGATTCGGCGTTACGCGAACAGTTACTCCAACAACTTTTATTAAATCATTTACAGATTGACATATTAAAGGATTCGTTTAAAATAAACGAACCTAATCAAAAAGAGGATAACAAGAACGAAATAGACGAAAAAGCAAATCAATTTTTGAGAACGCGGCAAAGAATCATTAATATACTTTTACCGCTTCATAGCCGAAGAAGAGCAGTAATAAAGAAAATAATGGGGCGATAGAGCATCTATGAAGAAAGTTATAAAGAAGATTTTTAAGCCAATTTATAATAGAGTCTACAATAGATTTGTTGAAACCGTGATAAGTGAACTTCGGCAAAACAAAACGGCGATATCAGAAGAACTTTCAGTTTCAAAAGAATCAATCAAGCAGTACATAGCTGATGAACTTAACAACAACAATACGAAACTAATAAATGAAATAAATCAGGTTATCAACTCTGTAATGTATCACAGTAATAGTACTATTGAATGGCGTATTAGCCATTTGCTCAGAGAAGTTAGACATTATCAAGAAGTGGCGGTTGTCAACACTGCAGCATTTGCCGAGTATAAAAACATTTTCGCAGGCAGGGATGTAGTTTTGGTTGGTACAGGACCAACACTTGACAAATACACTAAGCCAATAGAGAATGCCGTTCATATAGGGTTAAATACTGCATACAAAAGTGATGTTAGGCTCGACTTTCTATTTGTTACGGATGCTGGATTTACGAAATATACCTTGGGATATTTAGGTAAGGATATCGAAAGCTATAAATGTAAAAAGTTTTTCGGGATATCTACTAATAGCATTTTTAGGTTAAATGACATCATTGATGGTGGGGAGTTTTGGAAGCATATAGACCCTTCAGAGAGTTTTTGCGAGAGAGCAAATGCTACTCGTTTTTATCATGAAACAACAGACCTAATATATCCTAATATTTGCATGAACCCAACGGTGTCATATGGAACTGTGGCTATTCCTGCTTTCCAATTTGCACTTTTTACAAATCCAAGGAGAATTTATCTTGTCGGTTTAGATTCAAACACAAATGGACATTTTTCAAAGAGTGGTACTGAGTTTCCAGAATCACGCCCTAAAGAGGTTGCCATTGACGCATTGCCAATTAATCATAAGGGTTTTAAACGAATGAAAGAGTTTATTCAGACATTTTATCCAGACACAGAGATTATTTCTATAAACCCTGTTGGTTTAGCTGGTTTATATAAGGACGTAATTACTGATAATGAGGGCAATATAACAGAAGAAAACGACATATCTGGAAATTATGGATTATGGAATCTTAGCGATGATGAAGTAAGAGCATATTCTGAAGAGTTGTATGAAAAAAACAAAGAACTAACAATACAAAGTATTAAATCATCTGTTGAAAGTTATTGAACATTAAAAAGGAATGCTATAAAATGAAAACGAATATTCTTGTATGCGGCAACGGTCCATCATGCGAATTTATTGATTTTACAAGAGTACCAAAAGACTCAAAAGTTATGCGCACAACTATGTTTTACTCAGAAGAAAAATACAACGCTGGAAAGCGTGTTGATTACTATGTTGATTATGCTAAGCGTCTTGTTGATCAATATTTTAATATTCGTACAATTAACGAAAAAGGCGAGTATGAAATCGATATGGAGAATACATGGTGGACTGTTTTACTTGAGAGTAATCCACATTTTCCAACTATCAGATCATGTACAGAATTTATCCAAAAAACTCCACTTATAGCAGAATTTAGGTGCTTTTATGAATATTATTACGGTCAATATCTACCAACGGGTATGCAAGCACTTGCATTAGCAGTAGTTATGGGATTTGAAAATATATTTGTTGCAGGGTTTGATTTATATTCTGATCCCAACAATTTGCATGCGTTTCCAGAGCTAAAAGACGTTCATGAAAGAATGAATAGTTATAATCGCACGTCGATTTATGATACAACAACGATTATATCTGATTCTACGGAACATATACATGAACAAATTATGAAAACTCATCCGACTTCTATGCAAATCAAATTTATTAATTTACTAAGTGCTTTATTTCCTAGCACCAAGATTCTTTCTGTTTGTAATTCTAGTCCTATTAATGAGCACATATTATTAGCAGATGCAATATACGAAACCCCGTGGTATCAACCACTAGCTAAACCTTGTGATAGAATAAAAGATTGGCTTCCACTTCCGGAATCTATGCCGAGTAGGGAATGAATATCTTAATAATTTGATGCATGAGTATCGGAAAGCAAGTTCTGTACAGAGGTGTGTTTCTATGATAAATAACGGAGAAGTGTTAAACATTAATAATAAGACTAGTAAAGTTATTAATTATGGCAGACAGTACATTGATGAAGCTGATTGTGATGCAGTAAGAGAAGTCTTGCTAAGTGACTTCTTAACAACCGGACCGAAAGCAGCTGAGTTAGAACAAAGATTATGCAATCTAACAGGAGCAAAGTACGCTGTTGCAATTGCAAATGGTACGGCTGCATTACATGCAGCATGTAATGCAATCGGTATTGGTGAGGGTGATGAAGTTATAACAACGCCAATAACTTTTGCAGCCAGTGCCAACTGTGTACTTTATTGTGGAGGCACTCCGGTGTTTGCCGATGTTGAGCATGATACATATAATATATCACCAAAAGCAATTGAGAAATTAATCACAGCAAAAACAAAGGCTGTTATTGCAGTTGATTTTACTGGACAAGCTGCTAAATATAATGAACTGAGTGACATTTGCAAGCGATATAATCTTGTATTGATAGACGATGCGGCTCATTCTATAGGGACAAAATACAATGGCAAAAATATCGGTAACGTGGCAGACATAACGACCTTCAGTTTTCATCCTGTAAAAACTGTCACAGGCGGTGAGGGTGGTGCGATACTTACAAGCAATAAAGAGTTATATGATAAGATGATGTTGTTCCGAAATCATGGAATAACACGAGCTCCTGATAAGATGGAATATTTTTCAGATGATTATTGGTATTATGAACAGATTAACTTAGGATATAACTATCGTCTTACAGATTTCCAAGCAGCGTTGATAATGAGTCAGCTCAATAAACTTGAAATGTTTGTGGCACGACGCAAAGATATTGTACGCCAATATGACAATGCATTTTCTACAATGCCGGAAATTATTGTACAAAAAGAAATTCCGCAATCGGATACTGTTCGACACCTATACATTATACAGTTGAACTTTGAATTGCTTAGTTGTACACGCCGCATGTTTCATGATGCAATGATGGATGAAGGAATTCTTTGCAGTATGCACTATATTCCTGTATATTACCACCCATATTATCGAAGACTTGGTTTTGAGAAAGGTTTATGTCCTGTCGCTGAAAAGGTATTTGAAGGATTTATAACACTGCCTTTGCATTACTCGTTAATTGATGCGGATGTAGAACGTGTCATTGCAGCAGTGAGACGTACCGTTTATAAGTATAGAAGGTGAATTTATATGCAACTCTGTATTGGTACTGTACAGTTTGGAATGAGCTATGGCATACAGGGTGCCAGACAGCCGGATTTATCAGATGTGCTAGAAATACTTGATGTTGCAGTATGCAATGGTGTTTTTGCAATTGATACAGCTGCTGCGTACGGTACTGCCGAAGATATATTAGGTATATTTATTAATAAGAACAAGGAAGTCCGCAACAAAATCGAATTAACATCAAAGCTATCGCCGAATGCTACTGATGATGTAAAAAAAGAAGTGTATGCTACGGCAGTTCGCAACAGTTTAGTCCGGTCTATAAAAAACATGAATATAGAATATCTCGATAATTATTTGCTTCACAATCCTTTGTATTTAAACAACGATGCTATAGTTGATGCATTACTTCTACTAAAGAAAGAGGGGCTTGCAATAAGAGTTGGCGCATCTATATATACTTCTGATGAAGCTTTAAAAGCAATCGAATGCGGATTAGATGTTTTACAAATCCCATATAGCGTGTTGGATCAGCGAATGGAAAAGCATGGAATACTTGATTTAGCTTTGAAAAATAATGTTAAAATATACTCACGTAGTGCATTCACTCAAGGCTTAATTCTGATGGATGAAGATGGTATTCCTTCTCATCTCGTAAAAGCCCGACCTATTATTAGTGCTCTTAACAAGTTTTGCGAAGACCACAATATAACACGATTGCAGTTAGCGCTTGCGTTTGTAAGCAGACAAAGCAGTATCGATTATTTAGTGTTCGGAGTTGATAATAAAAACCAACTAATGGAAGTAATTGAAGCGAGTGAAAAAGCAATTTCTTCTGAAATTCTAGAAAAAGCAAAAGATAAGTTCGCAAATTTGAACGAAGAAGTAATAATACCAAGTAAGTGGGAGAAAATATGATATGTTTAGCTTAGAAGGAAAAACAATTATAATAACCGGAGGAGCTACCCACTTAGGCAAAGCTATGTCCGAGAGCATATGCCAATTTGGTGGGAATGTTATTATTTGTAGCCGAAATGTTAAACGAAATATAGAATATGCGGAGATGCTTAATAAACAGTATCTTGTTAAATGTGTAGGCGCATATTTAAATATTTGCGATGAAGTGAGTGTCAATGAGTTGTTTCTATACGCAATAAAAGAATATAAAACAGTTGATGTGCTTATTAATAATGCGACATTTTCCAAGCCAGATTATATTGAAAGCCAACAATATAATGACTTTATGCAAGGACTAGAAGGTACAATTGGCGGTGCGTTTAATACAACAAAAAAAGCACTTAAGATAATGATGAAGCAAAACCATGGGAACATAATAAATATATCTTCAATGTATGGTCTGGTGTCGCCAAATCCTGATATGTATAGAAAAACTCAAATACCTCCGAATCCTTCAAATTATGGCTGTGGAAAAGCAGCTGTTATTCAGTTTACTAAATATCTTGCATGTAATTATGCAACTTATGGCATCAGAGCAAACTGCATTGCGCCCGGAGCATTCCCGAGTCCTGATGTGCAAGAAAATGTTCAATTTATAGAGAATATAAAAGAAAAAAATCCCATGAAGAGAATTGGTGTACCTGATGATTTAAAAGGAATAACAGTATTTCTGGCATCTGAGGCATCATCGTATATAACAGGTCAATGTATTAATGTTGATGGAGGTTGGACAGCGTGGTAAAAGCAACCGCAATAATTCAAGCAAGAATGTCTTCCACGCGTTTACCTGGCAAGGTTATGATGCAAATATGCGACAAGCCTGTTATTTACCATATTATTGAACGCTTGAAAGTGTGCAACAATTTGGATGGAATCATTTTAGCTACAAGCACATTGCCTGATGATGATGTACTAGAAAGCACAGCAACATATAATGAAATACAATGTTATCGTGGATCGCTTGACGATGTACTAGGACGATACCATTACGCAGCTCAAGGACAATCTAATTGCATAATACGAGTTTGCGCTGATAGTCCATTATTAGACAGCAAGTTGGTTGACACAGCCATTGAGTACTATTATAGTAAAGATGCGGATATAGTTAATATTAAAAATATGCCACTAGGTCTTGGTGCAGAAGTTTTTTCTTATACCGCACTTGAAAGGGCTTATGATTTAGCGGATGAACCTTATCAGCGCGAAAATGTTACACCCTATATGTATGAAAATCTTATAGTAAAACATTTGGAACTAGAACGTGACTACTCTCATTATCGTCTTACTTTAGACACAAAAGAAGATTTTGAGGTTATACAAGAAATATACAAAAAACTATATAAAGGCAAGCACAACTTCTTTTGTGAAGAAATTATACGTGTTTTGGAAGAAAACCCTGAAATTGCTGAGATTAACAAAAACATTGAGCAAAAACAGATATAGCTTAATAAATAAATATAAGAGATTAACTAAATGAAGTAATTATATATGGATACATTCAAAGATATGAAAAACTTTTAAGCACTCAAATTCTTTTATCAGTTGGAGGATGATATTTTGTCTAATACAATAAATAAAGGTAATTACTATACCATTGAGACACAAGAACGTATTGAAGCATTCCAAAATGCGCGAGCATTTGGAAATGAGAAAGCCTATTTTGAGTATCGCAATCGGTGGGAGAATGCACCTTCAGACGGTATTTTTGGTGAATATCCAATTAATATTGATTTTGATATCTCAACCGTGTGTAACCTTCAGTGCCCATACTGTTATACGGTTTCAGGAGACTATAAAAAGAGAATAAAAAGAGAGTTCATGGAGTTTTCACTCTTTAAAAAAGTTATAGATGAGATAGCTGATAGAGTACCGGCAATTCGTGTAGTTGCCAGGGGTGAGCCTACTCTAAATCCCGATTTTATCAAGTTTATTAATTATGCAAAAAAGAAGGGGGTTTTAGAGGTTGGTGCTATTACAAATCTCAGTACAATGACACCGGAGTTCTTTGAAAAACTAATGCTGGCAGGTTTAGACTGGTTCACCATTTCATTTGACGGTCTTGATGAGGATTATGAGAGGAATAGATATCCGCTAAAGTTCAACGAAAGTTATGAGAAGCTACAGAAGATAAAAGAAATCAAAGAAAGATATGATATACCAAAGCCGGCAGTCACAGTGCAAGCGTTATGGTCAAGCATACAAGATTATCCGGATTCATTTTATACGAGATTAGCACAGGTTTGTGACTCTATCAGCTTTAATGCACAGGTTGATTTTGATCGTGTGGATGAGTTTATTGATTGTTCGGACTTTATTTGTGCTCATATCTATCAGAGGTTGCTTATACTACCATCAGGAAAAGTGTTCCCTTGTTGCGGAACAGGGCTTAGCGACTTTTCTGATGAGTATTATGTTGGAGATGTAAATAATCAGTTTATTTATGAGATATGGAACGGACCTACGATAAGTAAGATACGAGAGTTGCATAAATCCGGGGATTACAAAAAGCTAAAAATGTGTCAGCGTTGTTTTTTAACGAAAGAAATGTATGAGGAAAAGTATGTAGTTGACGGACGTGAGTTTCTAGTAAAGAGTTATTTAAAAAGTAAAGTGGAAAAATAGAATGGAGGACGCATGACGGACTTGTTTAATCCTTTCGATGCGGAGCTGATTTTAAAAAAAAAGAAGTCGCTCAAACGTGAATTGCTTGAACGTGATACGTTACGATTAAAAAAGAAAATTGCTATTCTTGGTGGTTCAACAACGGCTGAAATAAAGAATGTTCTTGAGTTGTTTTTACTTGATTATGGATTTGAACTGGAGTTCTATGAAAGCGAGTTTGCACAGTATTGGCAAGACGCCATGCTTAGCGAAGAACTGCGAATGTTTAAGCCTGATATCGTCTTTATTCATACATCTTCGCGCAATATAATGCAATGGCCTTCATTAAGTGACGACAATAAAAAAATAGATGACATGCTTGAACAGCAGTTTTTACATTTTTCAAAGATGTGGGAGAAGATTTCGCAAGATTTAAAATGTCCTATAATCCAAAATAATTTTGAACGCCCAACGTATCGCTTGCTCGGTAACAAAGACATAAGCGATTATCGTGGGAAATCAAACTATATATCACGCCTGAATCATAAATTCTACGAATACACTCAAACAAACGACGGTTTCTTTATTAATGACATTGATTACCTCTCTGCGTCGTTCGGGCTAGAAAAATGGGCGGATCCGTTTTGCTGGTATATGTACAAATACGCATTGAGCACATCAGCTATTCCTGAGCTTGCTTTTAGTGTTGCAAACATAATAAAATCCGTTTTCGGTAAAAATAAAAAAGCAATAGCTGTAGATTTAGATAATACCCTTTGGGGCGGAGTCGTTGGTGATGACGGTGTTTATGGATTAGAGATCGGGCAGGAAACACCGATAGGGCACGCTTATAGTGATTTTCAAACATATTTAAAAGAACTTAAACAGCTCGGGGTTGTGTTGAGCGTTGTCTCAAAAAATGAGCACGAGAGCGCTTTTGCGGGACTGAAACATCCGGACTCAATTTTACAAACCGAAGATTTTGTGTTAATAAAGGCAAATTGGGAGCCGAAAAATAATAACATTTTATCTATAATTGAAGAGCTTGCTCTTCTGCCGGAGTCATTTGTATTTATTGACGATAACCCGGCAGAGCGCGATATAATCAGACAAGCTTTACCGGAAGTCGCTGTTCCTGAGCTTGATAATATTGAACGCTTTATTGCAACAATTGACCGTTGCGGTTATTTTGAATCAACAATGCTCTCAGATGATGATGCAAAGCGCACGGAAATGTACAATGAGAACATAAAGCGTGCGAAGCAAATGGCGACATTCACCAATTATCACGACTACTTGTTATCACTAGATATGACAGCGATTATAAAGGAATTTGAGCCTATTTACATACCACGGATAACACAGCTAATTAATAAAAGCAACCAGTTTAACCTTACAACCAAACGATACACAGAAGAGGAAGTAAAAGCTGTTACAGCAAGTGAAAAGCATATTACACTATATGGCAAGTTAGCTGACAAGTTTGGGGATAATGGAGTTGTCTCAATCATAATCGGTGAAATAGTCGATAATGTGTTAAATGTTGACTTGTGGGTAATGAGTTGTCGTGTTATTAAGCGTGATATGGAGCTGGCGATGATGGATGTGCTATTAAATGAGTGCATAGCCAAAGGCATTGAAGTAATAGTTGGACATTATTATCCAACAAGCAAAAACAACATGGTCAGAGAGCTTTACTCATGCTTAGGATTTAAGAAGGAATCGGAAGATGAAACAGGCAGTTCAATGTGGATCTTTTCTGTTGATAAGGATTCTAAACCCATGAATTCTGTAATAAAAGTAAATTAATGGTGGTCATAGGATGACAAAATACAATTCGTTATTGCTAATATCCACATCAGATACAGTAAACTATCAAGAGTTCAGCAAACTATCGCTTGATAGATTTGAGCTTTATGAAAATATTACCAACTTCAGAATGATTCATTTTGATGGAGGTTTTAGGAGCCCGTTAGACATATTGAATAAATGCATATTTGACAGCTATTACTCGGAAGCGGATGAATGCAATAAAAAAGATTTATACAGTATATGGAATCTCACAACTGCAAACGGATTGCTGGCGGTAAACCAATTGATTGAGAGTGGTGTCGATTGTTCGGTTGTTCCAAACTTTGACAGTTACTGGGATTATATAAAAAATTATATCAATGAACATGACTGCCCTGTTGTTGGAATTTCGACAACCTTTATCTTGAATTGGTCGGAAATAGGAAGGATAATAAAGAAGATAAGAAGCTTTTCAGAAAAAGCTAAAATCGTGTTAGGAGGCTCATTTATCAGTAGCAACTTCATGATAAATGGTGTTGAGTTTTTCACCAAAGCAGTTAAGAAATACAACATTGATTGCATTTTAACTTCTCCATACTCGGAGCAGGACTTACCATCACTGTTTCGAGCACTGAACGATGATATTCATTATGATGAAGTGCCAAACCTTATCTATGTTGGGAGCCAAGGACAGGTTATACTTACAGATATTGTGCACTATGAACCTATTATTTCATATGGAGTTAAAGCATTAGAACGCGCCATAGATATTGCATATCGAAGAACACTTCAGATAAGAACCAGTGTTGGCTGCCCGTATTCATGCAAGTTTTGCAGTTATTCTAATATGTCTGACTTCGTTTGTGAAGACTTAGCAAAAATTGACGAAGAGCTGTGTGCAATAAGCATGTCCGGTGCTATTGATACTATTGTTTTTATTGACGATAACTTAAATTGTCCACCTAAAAGATTTGATAAATTACTTGATATACTTAATAAACACAAGTTTAGATGGTATGGGTTTATACGAATACAGTATATTGATGATGCTATTGCGGAAAGGATGCGTGAAAGTGGTTGTGATGGAGTTTATTTAGGTCTAGAGTCAGGTAGTAATAAAATTTTGGAAGCCGTAAATAAGCAGGCGAAAACGGAAGATTACTCTGTAGGAATGCAAGCACTTAAAAAAGCAGGGATAAAAAGTTTTGCATCCTTTATTGTTGGTTTGCCGGGAGAGTCAGAAGAAACTGTTTGCGAAACAGTTGAGTTCTTAAATAAGGGTCTGTGCGACTATTATGCCCTGAAAGAGTATTTTTATGACCATAATTCACCAATTACAAACGAGGCTGATAGTTACGAGCTAACAGGTGTTGGAAATAAATGGTCACACAAAACAATGAACTCAATAGATGCATCGATAATTAAGAAAAAGATGTATTACAAAGTAACTAATTCGATGCATGTCGATTCAGATTATGGTATGTGGTATTTAGTTTACTTAAGGATAAATGGATATTCATGGGATACTATAACAGTAATTCAAAAATGCCTCAATGAATTAATTAACTGTGATTTAGCCGGAGATTACTCTTCGGAGAGGAAAGAAGTAATTTTTAACTCACTAAAAAACCATTTGGAGTCGAACAGCGAAGCTTTGTAAACAAACTGATTAATAGGAGGGGTGTTGAAAAATGACAATAAAAAAGGCGTTAGATGTTGCAACTGAAATCTTTCGGGATGTTTTTGATGATGAAAGTATAACTATATCAGAATCTACTACAGCAAAAGATATTGAAGATTGGGATAGTTTAGAGCATATAAATCTGGTGCTTGCACTCGAGGATAGGTTCAATCTAAAATTCACCATGGATGAAGTTGTCGGGATGGAAAATGTTGGTGATATGATAAATATCGTTATGGAGAGAGGCGAGTTATAATTTCTATTATGAAAGAATATACATATGATAAAATATCTGTAGGGCAGGTTGTAGAATTTAGCGTACAACTCGATTTGGAAAAGATGGATGCTTTCTTGTCCATAACAGGTGACAAAAATCCCCTACATACAAGTGATATATACGCAAAGGAGTCTTTAGGCTATACAGGCAGAGTTGCTTACGGTATGCTCACAGCTTCATTTCTGTCGACCTTAGCCGGAATGTATTTACCCGGAAAGAATAGTTTGTTACATAGCGTTGAGGTAAAGTTTACGAAGCCTGTTTTTCCTCCAGACACATTAATAATACATGGTGAAGTGGTGGAAAAAGAGGATAAGTTTCGTATATTAAAAGTAAAGGCGAGCATCACTAATGGATCGGGAGAAAAGGTATGCCGCGCATCAATGCAGGTAGGTGTTGCAAACTAAAAATTTTGATAAAATTCCTGATTTGATAAAAAAACGCTGCAACCGGAGGAAACTAACTTGTCTTTAGATAAGAACGAGCATATTCCCTACACGCAAATTGCGTCAAAGTTAAATATTAACACCGGAGACATTGTTATGGTGTCTTCTGATATAAAAAAGCTGATATTAACGGCTTTAGAAAACGGTGAAGAATTTGACATTAATTGCTTTATAGATTCACTAACAGAAAAAGTGGGTGCAGACGGGACGCTTCTCTTCCCCACCTATAACTGGGATTTCTGTAAAGGCAAGCCGTTTGACTATAAAAAAACAAAACCAGATAAAGTCGGCTCTTTGGGCAAAGCGGCACTGAAGCGAAGCGATTTTCGCAGAACGTATCATGCTATTTATTCATTTGCTGTTTTTGGCAAAGACCAAGATTATTTATGTGCTATGAGTAACACTGACTCATTTTGCACAGACTCACCTTTTGCATACTTGCATAAATATGTAAAAGCGTTGCAAATTGACGTGCCGCTGAGTCAGTGCTTTACATTTGTACACTACGTTGAACAGCAAGTGGGTGTGCCATATCGTTTTATAAAAACATTTACAGCTCCTTATATCGATGCTGGCGGGCACAGCGAAGTCCGTTCGTACTCAATGTATGTTAGATACTTAGATGCAAACGTAAAAAACATTATTTCACCCATCGAAGACGATTTGGCTCAATCAGGTGCGATTAAATATCAAGAAATAAATGAGATTACTTACTCGACACTAATGTTCTCGGATTTTTATAATGCAGCGGAGTACGATATTATCAATAATGATGCAAAGAAAATCGCCAGTTATGAGAAGGGGGTAACTTTTGTTGAGGAGTAATGAAATTTCGAATCAAGTATTATCATATGCATCCGGACAGCAATTATACGACTTGGCAACTCGCCTATTTCCTATATGCCGGAGCTTAACGGGTTACGGTGTGCGTGAGTCTTTGCGCATTCTTAGAGAGATAGTACCGCAATTAACTATTCATGAAGTCCCCAGTGGCACGGATGTCTTTGATTGGCGTATTCCTAAGGAATGGAATATTCAAGATGCGTATATAGAGGATATGTCCGGTAATAGAGTAATCTCTTTTTCCGACAATAACTTGTATGTGATGGGCTATTCTGCCCCTATTGATAAAATCGTAGAACGTGATGAGTTGCTTAAAATGGTGTACACACAGCCTGACCAACCGGATGTAATACCTTATGTGACATCTTATTACAAAGAACGTTCCGGTTTTTGTATGTCTGAAAGTCAAAAGCAATCGCTCGATAAAGAATCATATCATATTGTTATTGACAGTGAACTGAATGATGGCTCACTCACTTATGGTGAGATTCTAATTCCCGGCGAGTCGGAGGAAGAGATATTCCTGTCAACATATATTTGCCATCCGTCAATGGCAAATAATGAAATATCAGGTCCATGTGTAGCCATTTATCTGGCGAAATGGCTTTTAGAGCAACCGCGCAGATACTCTTATAGAATCATTTTTATTCCGGAAACAATCGGCTCGATAACATATCTCAGCCGCAACTTAGATGCTATGAAAAAGAATGTCATTGCCGGTTTTAACATATCATGTGTTGGTGATGACCGGGCATACTCTTATATTGCATCACGATATGGCGGCACATTGGCTGATCGTGTTGCAAAGAATGTTTTGCATTTTCACGCACCCGATTATGTGTCATATTCTTTTCTTGCCCGGGGCTCTGACGAGCGACAGTATAACGCCCCGGGAGTTGATTTGCCTATTTGCTCTATTTGCCGTACTAAATATGGGGAATACTCGGAATATCACACTTCGGCAGATAATCTGGAGCTTATTTCACCCGATGGTTTAAGTGGTGCTTTTGATGTTTATCGCAAGTGTATTGAGACGCTTGAAGGAAACTATGTATACAAAATAAAGTGTTTTTGTGAACCGCAACTTGGTAAACGCGGATTGTATCCGACTGTGAGCAAGAAGGGTCAATATGACGAAGTAAAAACCATGATGGATTTTATTGCATATGCAGATGGTACAAATGACCTTATTGCAATAAGTGATATTATTGGAGTTCCTGTATATAAGCTTGCGGTAATTGTCGATAAGTTGAATGATGCAGGATTGATAGAAATATTATAATAAACCGCATTGGGGGGAAAATGAGTTTATACGAAAGAATAACTAATGGTGTTTATTTCATTGCAGAAATGTCTGCAAATCACGCGGGTAACTTAGATAATGCGCTAGAAATTGTTCGTGCAGCAAAAAAGGCCGGAGCGGACTGTTTAAAAATCCAAACCTATACTGCTGATACTATGACTATCGATTGTGACAATGATTATTTCCGTATTAACGGCGGATTATGGGATGGATACAAACTATACGACCTTTATAAAGAAGCGTTTACCCCGTGGGAGTGGCATCGTGATATAAAAACTGAGTGTGAGCGTTTAGGTCTTGACTTTCTATCAACGCCTTTTGACAATACCGCAGTTGATTTTCTTGAAGACTTAGGTGTTGAGTTTTATAAAATAGCGTCTTTTGAGCTTATTGATATTCCACTTATAGAGCACACAGCAAGTAAAGGTAAGCCGATGGTTATTTCTTGTGGAATGGGCTCTATTGAAGAAATAAAAGATGCTGTAAATGCATGTAAACGACATGGTAACGAACAAATCGTTTTGCTCAAATGCACAAGTGAGTATCCTGCGGAGCCGGCAGATATGAATCTTGCAACGATTGTAGACATGAGAGAGCGGTTTAAATTACCAATCGGAATATCTGACCATTCGATGGGCTCGCTTTCGGCAGTTGTAGCGGTGTCTATTGGTGCATGTGTGATAGAGAAGCACTTCTGCCTATCTCGAGAGATAAAAAACCCGGACAGTGAGTTTTCTATGGAGCCGGATGAGTTTACCAAGATGGTTGCTGATTGCAAAACCGTACTAGAAGTAAAAGGACGTGTGAACTATGAACTGACAGAAAAAGAAACCGCATCAACAGCATTTCGACGTTCGCTTTTTGCTGTAAAAGATATAACTGAAGGTGAAGTGTTTACAGCAGAGAATGTGCGAAGCATACGACCGGGACAAGGGATGAAGCCAAAACATTATTATGAGCTTATAGGGAAGTTAGCAACGCGAAATATCAAGCGTGGAGAACCAATAACTATTGATATAGAGGATACATAAAATGTCTGAACCTTATCTTAGAAAAGCCACAGTTGACGATATGGAATTGCTGTTTGAATGGGCAAACGATAAAGAAACACGCCAAAATGCTTTTAATTCTCATCAGATCACGTACGAAGAGCATCAAAAATGGTTTTTAAGGAAGCTTGAATCAGGCAATACAGCAATCTATATCTATTGCATTGAGGATATTCCTATTGGGCAAGTGCGGATAGATATTGACAATGAAAATGGCTTGATTTCGTACAGCGTTGATGCAGAACATAGGTCACGTGGTCATGGTAGTAAGACGGTAGAGTTACTGGAGACTATCGTAAGCAAGGAAACTCTTAATCTGAAAGTGTTAATAGCAAAAGTTAAGAAATCGAATATTCCATCTCAACGCGTCTTTGAACGTCTACACTATTTAATCAGTGAAAAGGATGACTATATAGAATATAAGAAAGAAATATGAGTAATAGGATGGAAGGAAAGTGCTTTATATTCGCACAGATGGAAATGCAGTAATCGGCACAGGGCATGTTATGCGGTGCTTGTCAATTGCTAATGCGTGCCGCAGAGCTGGGAGTGATTGTACTTTTATAACTGCTGATGAACACTTTAAACCTCTGATTGATGAGCAGGGGTTTAGAGTCATTTGCCTTAACACAGTTTGGAATGAACTTGACAGAGAGATTGAACAAATGGAAAAACTGATTATTGATACAGGGATAAAAAAGCTATTAGTTGACAGTTATTTCGTGACGGCTGACTATCTCTCGCGCCTGGATAAGCTTACCCATATTATATATATTGATGATTTAAATGAGTTTACGTACCCCTGCAGCGAGTTGATTTGTTATAATATATTCGCTAGTAAAATCGATTATCCGGCGCGATATCCTAATACAAAGCTACTGCTGGGCTGCCATTATGCACCGCTTCGTGAGGAGTTTCAAAATATTCCAAAGAGAGTTCCGAGAGATGATGTTCAGTCGGTTCTTATAACCACCGGAGGTGGAGATAATTACAATATTGCATGTAAACTTGTAAATATGACACAAAAAACGCCGGAGTTATCAGGCGTTGAGGTTCACATAGCAGTCGGTCGATATTATATGTATCTTGATGAGCTAAATAGTCTTGATAATGTATATGATAACGTAACTCTTCACAAGGATGTGAAAAAAATGTCGCACCTGATGACTAGTTGTGATATCACAGTGTCAGCAGGTGGCTCAACATTATATGAATTATGTGCTTGTGGTTCTCCTACTGTGGCATTTACACTTGCGGATAATCAATTTGCAGGGGTTGAAGCTTTTGGTGACGGTTATTTTATCAACGCAGGAGATATTCGAGAAAACGAGGAGTTGTGTCTGAAAAGAATAGGTGAGGGTATTATTCGTCTTGCCTCGGATTACAGCATACGAAGTGATTTTACAAGAAAAGGGCAAGAACTTGTTGATGGCAGAGGTGCAATTAGAATCGCAAAAGAGGTAATGAAGTGAAGTTTTGCATCATTTACTAGGTGTCAAACACCCGAGTCATATTATTTGCTAGTCTCTCAGATTCTCTATGGTTGCCTGCTTGACACTTACCCTATACTCGCCTATAATATGAATGCTTATTATATGCATAGAACAGTGCGGAGGGTAAAAGATGATTGCTGAAGACAATAATAATCTTGAGTTCAATGAAACAGAAACAAGTGATGACCTCCAAGTCAATAAATTGGGCAATATCGATTCCAGTGAAATTTCAGCAAAAAACCCGTTTTTAGAAGCCGGAAATTATTCAGAAAACCAGATTCTATGGGATAAAGTTGCTGAGGAATATCCTATTGATATTGAGGACGTTGAGCGAGACTTGGCTAGATATATTCAGGTAGAACTCGAGCAAAACGGCGTAGCACCCGGAGGCAAGTTAATTGAAATTGGGTGTGGAAGCGGACACCTTTCTGCTTGTCTGGCAAAAGCCGGATATAAAGTAACACTGGTTGATTACAGCTTTGGTTCACTCGAAAAAGCTAAGCGTACATTCGAAAAATACGGTCTAACTGCTGAGTTTGTTTTAGCTGATATGTTTGATATGAATAGCTTATATAATAATGAATATGACGCAGCATGGAACAGTGGAGTAATGGAACATTTTGACGATGAAAAACTACTCGATGCTCTTTTATCAATAAAAAAACTCAACACATCAAAGTTTCTTTTTCTGGTTCCTAATCCTGACTCAATGGCATATCTTCAGATGAGATTTGAATTATTTGCAAAGGGTATTTGGAAATGGGGAGATGAATATCTTAGAGATGATTACGAAATACACATAAAGCAAGCGGGAATGTCTTTAATTAATGTTAGCTACTGTGGAGAGGATTTCTCAAAGTATCAGGCAATAACCGGATGGCTAAGTGAAACCGGAGAAGCAGCGTATGCCACACTAACAGACAATGATTATTTTCCCAAAAGCGAAAAATATCTTATCGCTTATATGGTCGACGTTACCGGCTTGAGCGAACCAGTAAGAGGGCATAGCGAAAACACAAGCGGAATTTCACGTACAAGCGTGGATCTAACCTCTCTGAAAACAAAGTTATTTAACGAGTTGGCAGTAAAGCATGGCCTAGAGAATGAACGTCGTATATTGAGCGAAAAAATCGATGTTGTTTCGTACGGAAACCAAGTATTAACTGATAAGAACCAAACTTTAACGAGTGAGAACCAAACTTTAACGAGTGAGAACCAAACTTTAACGAGTGAGAACCAAACTTTAACGAGTGAGAACCAAACTTTAACGAGTGAGAACCAAACTTTAACGA
>Ga0123356_10000498_pt1 | contig 43781 bp, 22 predicted proteins | sample TergutEmb28metaG_2_FD_92546 | JGI IMG/M metagenome (GOLD analysis project Ga0123356, IMG submission 92546) | Embiratermes neotenicus P3 segment gut microbial communities from Petit-Saut dam, French Guiana - Emb289 P3 | ecosystem: Host-associated > Arthropoda: Insects > Digestive system > Gut ...
GGCATCAACTTCATGTCGGACTCGTGGATCGCCTGAAATCCGCGAATCGACGATCCATCGAACATGAGGCCATCTAGGAACACGGACCGAGTGAACCCCGACGCCGGAATCGTGAAGTGCTGCATCACCCCCGGCAGATCACAGAAGCGGACGTCGACAAACTCCACGCCCTCACCCTCGACAAACGCCAGTGCGTCAGCAGGATCATCAAACACCGGACCTCAACCCCTCTCTTCCAAGCACAGCATCACGCTCACCGCCCCCGCAACGCTTTGCGGTCGGGACGAGCCTTCAGGGGATCGATCCCCTTGGGGATGGGCAGGTTCACCCCGCCGAGCGCCTTGAGGCGACGCTCCACCACGGCGACTTCCGCCTTGGAGATGGATGGCTTCACCCGCTGGATCTTCTTGTTGAGTTTGCGCAGCGGAACGCGCCCCTCCTCGCGCCCGGTGAGGAACACGATGACCCGGATGTCCGGGGCTACACGGTTCACCTTGCGGGTCTCGGCCTCGACCATTTTCTCCAGGCGACCTCCCCCGGGACCTTCGCCCACGAGGAAGACGCCCGCCCGTCCCACGCCCCGGTAGACAAGGGCTCGGCTGCGCGGATCAGCAGCGATCGGGTCCTCCTCGAAGAAGTACCCCTTGCGGATCTGACGCAGGGCCGCACCCACGGCGCCCGTCTCGTCCTCGATCCGCTTGTAGGCTGCCCGCTCACCCCGGCTTGCCAGCACAATCATCGCCGCAACCAGGCCAAAGGGGACGCCTAGGATCGTCATGTAGATGACGCGCCCCATGAGGAATCCCAGCCCCGCGAAGACCGCGACGGTGACGACCACCGCGACGAGCAGCCACATCCACAGCTGCGGATACACGGTCCTTGCGAGCTTGTAGATCTCCCACGTCTGCTGGTACCAGCGCTTTTTCTTCGGCTTCGCCGCCTTCTTCGCAGCCTTGGCGGCGCGCCGCGTCGCCAGACGACCCTTGGGTTCCTCCAAGGGCTCGGGAAGGTTGGTTGGTGTTACTCGGGCCATGACCAGCGATCCTATCGAACTAAGGGGCGAACTCGCCGCCAACCAGCCGCGCCTCCCCCGCCCCCGGCGGAACCTTCGTCGAGGAAAGCGCGTGCAGCGGCCTGCCGGCCAGGGCAAGGAAGGCCTCGCCCAGTGCCTCGCCCTGGGTGGGATGAGCGTGGATGAGACGGGCGACATCATCCGCACGCGCCTCCCCGTTGACGATCAGTTGGGCCTCCCCCACGAGCTCGCCGACGCGCGCTCCCACAAGGTGAATCCCCACGACCGGGCCGTCCACCAGGCTCACCACCTTGACCATGCCAGCGGTTCCGAGGACAACGCTGCGGGCATTGGACCCCAGGGTCTGCGTCTCGACAGCGATGGCGTGAGCCCCGAAAACCTCAACAGCCTGCTCTTCCGTCAGCCCAACGCTCGCAACTTCCGGCTCGCAGTAGGTCACCCGCGGGATGCCCGACTCGCGCAGAGGCGGAACCACGTCCCCTGCGATCCTCTCGGCGACCGCCACTCCCTGGGCAAACCCCCGGTGGGCAAGCTGGAGTCCCGGCACAATGTCGCCGACCGCCCACACATTCCCCGCCCCCGTGTGCAGCCGCTCATCGACCTGCACAAACCCGTCCTCCAGGCGCACCCCGGCCTCATCGAGCCCGATGGCCTCAGTGTTCGGGCGCCGTCCCACCGCGACGAGCAGCAGATCCGCCTCCACTGACCGTCCGTCATCGAGCAGCGCGCGAACCCCCGCCTCATCCTGCGCGACGGACTCGAGCCTCGCCCCTGCCCAGACGGCGATTCCACGCTTGCGAAACTCCCGGCCCAGAGCCTTCGAGACCGCCTCGTCCTCCTGCGGCAGGATTCTGTCCGCCACCTCAATGATGGTGACGCGAGCCCCGAATGACCTCCAGAGCGAGGCGAACTCCACCCCGATCACCCCACCCCCAAGGACGATGGCGGACCTCGGGATCCATTCGAGTCGCACGGCTTGGTCTGAGGTGATAACGCGCCCCTCGACCGCCACTCCTGGAAGGCTCGCTGGTCGCGAGCCGGTCGCGATGATGAGGTGGCGGCCGGTGATCTGCCGCCCGCCCACCTCGATGCTCGAGGCGCTCGTCAGCCGCCCGATCCCCTCGATGATGGTGACTCCCCGCGCCTCGAGAAGCCCCAACAACCCCCGGTAGAGCCGGTCAACGACTCCGCCGCGATAAGCAGCCAGCTTGGCGGGGTCAACCCGCGCCACGCTCGTCTCAATGCCGAGATCCCCAGCCCGGCGTACGTCATCGGCCACCTCCGCGGCGCGCAGCATCGCCTTGGTGGGGATGCAGCCTCGGTGGAGGCACGTCCCTCCTACCTGGTGAGCTTCGATGAGCGCGACGCTCAACCCCCGCTGCGCAGCGCGCAAAGCAGCAGCGTATCCGGCTGATCCTGCTCCGAGAACAACAACATCGAAGGTGGTGGGTTCATCCACAGCCTCGAACTCCTATTCCCCCGCCCGGGGACCGAATCAGGCAGGCGTCGGCTGTGCCGGGGTGCGGCGCCTGCGAAGGGCGGTGAGAGCCTCATCGAGAATGGCCGCGCCATCCTCGGCACTCCGGCGCTCCTTAACGTAGGCGAGGTGGGTCTTATACGGCTCGTTGCGGGGCGCGGGAGGCGGGTTGGACTGGTCCTGACCAGCGGGGAGGCCGCATCGTGGGCAGTCCCAGGTGTCGGGAACCACGGTCGTGGAGTCCTTGACAAAGCTCGGGCGCGTCTCGTGGAGGTTGGCGCACCAAAACGAGACAAAGACTCTTGGCGCGGCCTCGCCGCGCTCATCCTCACCCATGGGGCCCGCGCCCACGCGCGATCCCCTGATGGCACTTGACGTCGCCATATACTCCTCCCGAGGCTAGGAAGATCTGTCTGGGGTCAGGTCGCCCACTTGTGGATGAGGTCGAGGAGTATCACGGCGACAGTCCACACCCCGATGACAAGGACCGTGATCCGGTTCAGGTTGCGCTCAGCGACACCCGAGGAGCCGAGGTTCGAGGAGAATCCGCCTCCGAACATCTCCGACAGACCGCCGCCCTTGCCCTTGTGCATCAGGATGAGCAGCATGAGAAGGCCGCTGGTCAGGAGCAGGAACACCTGAAGCGTGATTTTCAGAGCGGTCACGTTGAGTCAGTCCTTAGAGTCAGTAGGTCCGCGCCCAAGACGCCAGGGGGCCCGGGCACGCCGCCCCATTATACGCGGGTCCCCGCCCCGCCGGCGACACCTCACCTCACCGCACTGAGCATGTGGAAACCTGAGCATTAGCAGCGACGACAGCGTTCTCAATGCTCGGGTTTTCACATGTTCGGCGCGGCAGCGAGCGCCTTACAACCCCACCGCGTGCTCCTGGTAGCGGACAATCCGGGCGAACTCGTCGGGATCGAGGCTTGCGCCTCCCACGAGGGCGCCGTCCACATCCTCTTCGGCCATGATGGCAGCGATGTTGCCGGACTTGACGGAGCCTCCGTACAGCACCCGGACCGCATCGGCAACCGCAGAAGAGTAGAGCTCAGCGAGGCGAACACGGATCGCGGCGCAGACCTCCTGGGCGTCGCGCGGGGTGGCGACCTCCCCGGTGCCGATCGCCCAGACCGGTTCGTAGGCCACGACAGCCCGCGCTGCCAGCGCCGCCGGCAGCCCCTCGAAGCAGCCGTCCACCTGGGCCAAGGTGTAGGGAACCTGGCGGCCCTCCTTGCGCACCGACAAGGCCTCCCCCACGCAGATGATGGGGGTGATCTCGTGGGCGAAGGCGATCGCGGCCTTGGCCCCGACCAGGGCGTCAGACTCGTCGTGGTATTGCCGCCGCTCCGAGTGGCCGACCACAACGTAGCGGCAGCCCAGCTTCGCCAGCATCGCGGCCGACACCTCCCCGGTGTAGGCCCCAGACTCCTGAGCCGAGACATCCTGGGCGCCGTAGGCCAGCGGGAAGCTCTCGGCGTCCACGAGCGTCTGCACGCTGCGCAGGTCTGTGAACGGCGGGATTACCGCGACCTCGACCTTGCCGTAGTCGTGCTTGACGTCGCCCAAGGCCCAGGCCAGCTTCTGAACCACGGCGATCGCCTGGGTGTGATCGAGGTTCATCTTCCAGTTGCCCGCCATGAGCGGGATGCGCTGCGCCATCGTTCAGCCCTCCAAGACTGCGATGCCGGGGAGGGTCTTGCCCTCCAGGAACTCCAGCGACGCTCCGCCGCCGGTCGAGATGTGGCCGAAGCCGTTGATGTCGAGCCCCAGGAGTCGCACCGCGGCAGCTGAGTCTCCGCCGCCCACGATCGAAAAGGCGTCGGAGTCCACGAGCGCCTGGGCCACCGCCCGCGTCCCCCCCGCGAAGATGGGCAGTTCAAAGACCCCCACCGGGCCGTTCCACACGACGGTCTTGGCGGCCAGGATCTTCTCACGGAAGAGCTCGCGCGACTCCGGTCCAATGTCGAGCCCCATGAGGTCGTGGGGAATCGCATTTGCGCGCACGATGACGGGACTTGCGTCGGGCTTGATGTCGTCCGCCACGACGAGGTCGATGGGCAGGACGATCTCGACTCCCATCGTCGCGGCACGCTCGAGGTACTCCTTGACCTGGTTGATCTGGTCGGCTTCGAGGAGAGAGCGGCCCACCTCGTGGCCCTGGGCTGCGAGGAAGGTGTAGACCATGCCGCCGCCGATAAGGAGGCAGTCCGCCTTGTCGAGCAGGTGGGAGATGACGCCGAGCTTGTCGGAGACCTTGGAGCCGCCGAGGATGACGACGTACGGCCGCTCGGGATTGTCGGTCGCCCGGGACAAGGCCTCGACCTCCGTCAGGACGAGCCCGCCCACCGCGGAAGGGAGACGCTTCGCCACGTCGTAGACCGACGCCTGCTTCCGGTGAACCACGCCAAAACCGTCGGAGACATAGGCGTCCCCGAGGGCGGCGAGCTCGTCGGCAAAGGCGCCACGGGCGCCATCGTCCTTCGAGGTTTCACCGGGGTTGAAGCGCAGGTTCTCCAAGAGCGCGACGTCACCGTCACCCAGACCTGCGACAACAGTCTGGGCCGAGGAGCCCACCGTGTCGACCGCGAAGGCGACGGGCGCGCCCAGCAGGTCACCGAGGCGCTGGGCCACGGGGGCCAGCGAGAACCGCTCCTCGGGCGCGCCTTTGGGACGGCCAAGGTGCGCCATGACGATGACGCGAGCTCCCGCTGAGGTGAGTGACTTGATGGTCGGGAGCGAGGCGCGGATGCGCCCATCGTCCGTGATCACGGTGCCGTCGAGCGGCACGTTGAGGTCGCAGCGAACGAGCACGCGCTTGCCGCGCAGGTCGCCAAGGTCCTTGATGGTCTTCATCTGTGTTTCCCCCCGCTGAAGTGGTGCTTAGAGCCGCTCGCCAACCCAGGTCGTCAGGTCCACGAGCCGGCAGGAATAGCCCCACTCGTTGTCGTACCAGGAGACGACCTTGACCTGGTCGTCGATGACCTTCGTCAGGCCTGCGTCGAAGATCGAGGAGGCCGGGTCGGTGATGATGTCGGTCGAGACGATCGGCGCATCGCAGTACTTGAGGAAGCCAGCGAGCGGGCCCTCAGCTGCGGCCTTGACTGCCGCGTTGACCTCATCGACGGAGGTGGACTTGCCAGCCGTGAAGGTGAGGTCCGTCGCGGAGCCGGTGATCGTGGGAACGCGCAGGGCGTAGCCGTCGAGCTTGCCCTTGAGTTCGGGCAGGACCAGGGCCACGGCCTTGGCGGCGCCGGTCGAGGTCGGGACGATGTTGACAGCGGCGGCGCGGGCACGGCGCAGGTCGCGGTGCGGGCCGTCCTGGAGGTTCTGATCGCCTGTGTAGGCGTGGATGGTCGTCATGAGGCCCTTGACGATTCCCACCGAGTCGTTGAGAGCCTTGGCCAGCGGGGCAAGGCAGTTGGTCGTGCAGGAGGCGTTCGAGATGATCGTGTGGGCGGCCGGGTCGTAGTCCCTGTGGTTGACGCCCATGACGAAGGTGCCGTCCTCGTTCTTGGCCGGCGCCGAGATGATGACCTTCTTCGCGCCCGCCTCGATGTGGGCCTTGGCCTTGAGGGCATCGGTGAAGAAGCCGGTCGACTCGATGACGATGTCGGCCCCCAGCTCGGCCCACGGGAGGTTCGCCGGGTCGCGCTCGGCCATGGCGCGGAAGGACTGCCCACCGGCGGAGATCGAGGTCTCGTCGAAGCTGACCTCATCCTTGAGGCGACCCAGGACCGAATCCCAAGTCAGCAGGTGGGCGAGCGTCTTGTTGTCTGTGAGGTCGTTGACTCCGACGATCTGGATGTCAGCGCCTGAGTCGAGGATGGCGCGGAAAAAGTTGCGCCCAATGCGGCCGAAGCCATTGATGCCGACGCGAATGGTCACGGTATCTCTCCCTAGTGCGCGCCACTCGGCGCGCTCGATGGTGGCGGTTGCGTGTGGAACCCCGAGCGGGTGTGGACCTGGTCAAACCCCCGGTCAGGGCCACCGATCACCCTAGCACTCCCGGACTTAGAGATCGTCGTAGTCCGAGGGTACGGCTGCCTCCGTGGGCGGTAGGCCCAGCTCGGCGGCGCGACGATCCGCCATGGCGAGCAACCGGCGGATTCTCCCCGCGACCGCATCCTTGGTCAACGGAGGGTCGGCGAGCTGGCCCAGTTCCTCCAGCGACGCCTGCTTGTTTGCCATCCGAAGCTCGGCCGCCTGACGCAGGTGGTCGGGGACTTCTCCCTCGAGGATGTCGAAGGCGCGGGCAACCCGGGCGGCCGCTGCCACCGCCGCCCGAGCGGAGCGGCGCAGGTTCGCGTCATCGAAGTTGGCCAGGCGGTTCGCTGTTCCCCGGACCTCACGTCGAAGGCGACGCTCCTCGAACTCCAGGACCGACTCGTGGGCTCCCATGAGCGTCAAGATCCGATGGATCGCATCCCCGTCCCGGATGATCACGCGATCAGCCCCGCGCACGTCCCGACTCTTGGCGGCCACCCCGGCGCGTCGTCCGGCCCCCACGAGCGCCAACGCTGCCTCGGGGCCGGGAGAGGCGATCTCCAGGGCGCAGGAACGCCCCGGCTCCGTCAAGGATCCACGCGCCAAGAAGGCCCCTCGCCAGGCGGCGATTGCATCGCAGATCCCCGCCGAGACAATCTGGGGTGGCAGCCCCCGCACAGGCCGTCCCCGCGTATCGAGCAGCCCGGTCTGACGGGCCAGCGACTCCCCCGACTGGGCAAACCGCACGTGGTAGCGGTTGGCTCGCCGCAACCCCCCGGAGGAGACGACGATGATTTCCGAGCGGTACCCGTACAGATCGAGCACCGTCTGGCGGAGTCGACGCGCGGCCATCGCCGTATCGAGTTCCGCCTCGACCACGATCCGGGAGGAGATGATGTGGAGCCCCCCGGCAAACCGCAGGGTCGAGGCCGTCTCTGCTTTGCGGCAGCACACATTGTCCGACTCGATGCGGGCCAGCTCTTCCTTGACGCGCGCGGTCAGCGCCATCCGGGCCCTCCTTGGTGGGCATTGTTCCTCGACGAGCCGTCAAACTCGCCGAAGGCGTCGCGGTAGGCAGACGCCAGGCGAAGCTCGTCGTGGCTCCCCAGGGCAGACGCAGACTTCACGTTGCGGATGAGCACTCGTCCGTTTCCTGGCGGGCGGAAGGAGGCAAGCCCCTCCCGCAGCGTGGTGTCCGCGAGGATCACGTCGAACTCGATCATGGGAGCATACTCACTTAATGCCGCCAGATGATCCACGGGACTGAACCCCGCGGTCTCTCCGGCTTGACCGGTGAGGTTCAACACGACCATCTTGCGGGCCTTCGAGGTGGCAATTGCCGACGCCAGCTCGGGGATCAGGACGTGGGGAATCACTGAGGTGTACCACGACCCCGGCCCCAAGACGATCCAATCGGCAACCGAAAGCGCAGCCACCGCCTCGGGGCAGGCCGGCGCATCGGCGGGATCCAGACGAATCGCGTCGACGCGTCCCCCGGCAACTGCCACCCGATGCTGCCCCCGGATCGTGGTAGTCCACTCTTCGCCGTCCTCGACAACGCGGGTGATGTCTGCCTCGACCGTGAGTGGCACTTCGGCCATCGGCAGCACCCGGCCGCTGGCCCCCAGGAGTCGCCCGATCAGTTCCAGGGCGTCGCAGGGATTGCCCAGCAGCTGCCATAGGGCCACGATCAGCAGATTCCCCAGCGCGTGCCCGCTCAGCTCGCCGGAGGAGTCGAAGCGATGCTGGAGGACATCGCGCCACACGCGACCCCACTCCGACTCGTCGGTCAGAGCGGCCAGGGCCATCCGAAGGTCGCCTGGGGGAAGGACCGCGAACTCTTGGCGCAAGCGTCCTGAGGATCCGCCATCGTCCGCGACGGTTACGACTGCGGTCAAGCGGGGGGTGAGATGGCGCAGGGCGGCGAGGGTGACGGCAAGGCCGTGCCCTCCTCCCATGGCCACGACGGCGGGGGCGGAACGGATGACGGGAAGCGGTCCCGTGTGGGCAAGGGTTGTCATGCGCGGGCGAGATCTCGGTGATGGACGCGGGTGATCGCGTCGGGGCGGAGGGCTTCGGCTAGGGCTTCGGCGATGGCGACCGACCGGTGTCGTCCACCGGTGCAGCCGATGGCCACGGTGAGGTGGAGCTTGTGTTCGCGCACGTAACCCACGAGAGCCAGGCGCAGCACCTCGACGTAGCGGTCGATGAAGGCCGCAGCGTCGGGCAGGCCCAGGACAAAGTCCCGGACCGGCCGGTCAACGCCCGTCATGTGTCTCAGCTCGTCAATCCAGAACGGGTTGGTCAAGAAGCGCACGTCCACGACGTGGTTGGCGTCCAGCGGCAGCCCGTGCTTAAAGCCGAAGCTCATGAAGGAGACGGTCAGGGCGCTTAGGCCCCCGATCCCGATCGTCTGGTCCAGGGCCTCGGGGAAGTCGCGGGCGGACAGGGTTGAGGTGTCGAGCACGGCGTCGGCCCGCAGGCGCATCGCCTCGAGCACGTCCCGCTCGCGTTCAATGCCGGCGAGGATTGTCCCGTCTCCCTGAAGCGGATGGGGTCGGCGGGAGGACTCGAATCGCTTGACGAGCGCGGCGTCCGAGGCGTCAAGGAAGACAACGCGGTGGGCCTGACCTGCGGCTTTCAACGCCTCCAGCGCGGCGACGAGCGTCTCGAAGTACTGGCGGGCCCGCACGTCGACCACGACGGCCAAGTGCTGGATCCCCCCTCCGCCGGACATCATGCCCGCGAGCGGCGCGATGAGGCGGGGCGGCAGGTTGTCCACGACATACCATCCCCGGTCCTGGAGCGCCTTGGCCGCCCCCGTCTTGCCAGCGCCGGACATGCCGGTGACGACGAGCAGTTCGCCGGGGCCTGACGGGGTGGGCGCGCCGAGAGCCGGAGGGGTTCCCAGCTCGGCTTCGACGCGATCAATGCCTTCGGGCGCGGTGAGGGGTACGAGGTCTGGGTGCATGGGGGGTACGCTCACCGCTCCAGTCTGCCAGGGTTGGCGGCCTTGGGTTGCAACGCCTCCCACACCGCCCTCGCCATCGCGGGCCCGAACCCCCGGACCTCAGTGATCTCCTCGACCGTTGCCCGCGCCGCCTTGGGCACCGACCCGAAATGCTCGATGAGCGAGGCGAGCTTGACCGGGCCAAACCCCGGAATCGAATCCAAGGCTGACCCCGCCGTCATCGCCTTCGAGCGCCGGCTCCGGTGGTAGGTGATGGCGACGCGGTGCGCCTCGTCACGCAGCCGTTGCAGCAGGTAGAGCCCCTCCGAGGCGCGGGGAAGGATGACGGGGTACGGGTTGTTCGCCAGCCACACCTCCTCAAGTCGCTTGGCGAGCCCCGCAAGCGCAATGCCCTCGACGCCAGCCTCGCGCATCGCGGCCCACGCCGCCGCCACCTGGGGTGCGCCACCGTCCACGAGCACAAGCTGGGGTCGATAAGCAAAGCGGGGCACCTCGCCACCTTTTCCGCGCACGATGGCGGAGGTTGAGTCTAGGCCGTCATCGTCCGTAGTGGGTTGCGTGAGGCGGGCGAAGCGGCGGGTGAGAACCTCATGAAGGGCAGCGGTGTCGTCCGAGGTGCTCTGGACGGCGAAGCGGCGGTATTCGGATTTGCGGGCGAGGCCGTCCTCGAAGACGACCATGGAGGCGGACTGGTGGGTCCCCTGGGTCGTGGAAATGTCGTAGCACTCGATGCGCAGGGGGGCCTCGCTCATGCCCAGGGCGTCTTGGATCTCGCGAAGGGCGAGGGAGCGGGAGGTGAGATCGGTGGAGCGCTGGGTCTTGTGGAGGGCAAGCGCCTGGGCGGCGTTCTCCTGGACCGTGGCTGCCAGGGCGGCTTTCTCGCCGCGCAAGGGGACGCGCAGCTCGACCTTGGCGCCGCGCCGGACACGGAGCCAGGCAGCGGCCTGGGCGAGGTTGTCGGGCGTGGCCGGGAGGAGGATCTCGCGCGGGATGTCCGCATCCTCGGGGCCGTAGACGCTTGTGAGGAGACGTTCAACGAGCTGGCCGTCGGTGACGTCCTCGACCTTCTCAACGATCCATCCTCGCTGTCCCCTCACTCTCCCGCCGCGGACGAAAAATACGTGGACGGCGGCCTCAAGGTCGTCTTGGGCCAGGCCAAAAACGTCAGCATCCGTGGCGTCGGGGAGGACCACGGCGTTGCGCTCCCCCACCTTGGCCAGGGCGGCGGCGTCATCTCTCAGGCGCGCGGCTTTCTCGAAGTCGAGGTCCGCGGAGGCTTGTCTCATCTCTGCCTCAAGGTCGGCCTGGTAGCGGGCGGGGTCCCCGGCCATGAAGGCGCAGAGTTCGTTGACGAGTTTCCGATGGGCGCCGGGGGTGATCTTCCCGACGCAGGGTGCCGAGCACTTCCCGATGTCATAGAAGAGACAGGCCCGACCCTGCGCTTTTGTCCGTCGAAAGACACTGGGCGAGCAGGTGCGCACGGGGAAGACCCTCAGGAGGAGATCGAGGGTCTCGCGAATGGCCCAGGCGTGGGTGTAGGGGCCGAAGGCTTTGCTCCCAGGGCGCTTGGCTGAGCGGGTGACATGGGCGCGTGGGATGTCCTCGCCGAGGGTGACAACGAGGAACGGATAGGACTTGTCGTCTCGGTATTTGATATTGAACCGAGGTTCGTGGATCTTGATCCACTCGTATTCGAGGGCGAGGGCCTCTACCTCAGTCGCGGTGATGGTCCACTCGACACGCGCGGCTCCTGCGACCATGGCGCGCGTGCGCGGGTGGAGCGCGCTCGGGTCCTGGAAGTAGGAATTGAGGCGGCTACGCAGGGACTTTGCCTTCCCAACGTAGATGACACGCCCGTCGGCGTCCCGGAACCGGTAGACGCCCGGAGTGGTCGGAATCTGACCTGACGCGGGGCGCAGGGAATCCGAGATTGCCATGCCGACCAGCGTAGTCGGCCGCAGGCGGGGCGGATCTCCACCGATTCTCCACAGTTCTCGTTGCCAAATCGTGACCATTCGCTAGACTGACGAGCGACCTGCCGTTCGCCGCGTCAAGGAGTTGTCTGTGCCCGTGTCGAGCTCGACCGAAGCCAAGGCCGGCTTCGAGCACCCCCACGCCGGGGGGGTGCCGCTGACGCGGCGAGCCATTCGGGAGGCTCGCGAGCAGGGTCGGGATCTTGCCGTTGCTCACACCGTGGCTTCGCCACACGCGCCCGATGTCCCTCGTTTCAAGCCGGTCCCCACACCCCCCGACATGGTCAAGGCACGCGCCGGCTCCTTCCCGCAGCTGTGCCGACCCCCCGCCCACCTGGTGCCCCGGGCCCACCGCCGCAGCCTCGAGCTGAAGTCGGAGGTGGTGGACGGCGCCTCCTTCTTTGCCCAGCGGTCAGTCAAGCCCTTGACGGTCGCTGCGGCCGCAGCGATGGCGGCAAGCTTCCTCGTTGCCCAGGGCGCGGCGCCCGACGATTCCACCCTCGACCCGACGGGGAACCACCGAGGCCTGGAGATCAACGCACTCACACCCCTGCGCGACGCCGTTGAGCGGGCGGCGCGCCGCGACATCAACGCTCAGGTCTCCCGCTCAGGTGCGCGGGTCAAGCCAGAGTCTGATGTGGGGATAACCAACCGGTCCGATGCCGCGATCACCGTCGCCTGGACCAACCCGGATCTCGGCAAGGCCGACCGGGTCGCCGTGCGTCGCACCGAAGGCCGCGATGGCGCCAAGACCGTCAAGGAAGGTGAGAGTGTCCCGCTCGAGGACACCCACGCGGACTTCGCCGTCGACTCAGGCCTCACGCCTAACACCGTCTACACCTACACCGTCTTCATCGTCTCCGATGATGCCAAGCCGATGATTGCGGCGAACGTCACAGCGAAGACCCGCCGCTTCCCCGTCGAGCTCGGCCCCGGTGACACCCTCATCCCCGGCGAAAAGCTCGTCTCCCCAGACGGCTCCTACGCCCTGGCGGTCTCCGGGACCGGAGCGCTCGAGCTGCGCAATCCCAACGGCGTGCGCGTGTGGACCCCTTCCATCACCTCTCCGAACACCCGCACCACCCTCAGCATGGACAGCGGCGGAGAGCTTCGTCTTCACGACAAGGCCGACACCTTGTGGGCCACCCAGACGGACGGCAACCCCGGCGCGGCGATGCGTCTGACGAACGATGGCGACATCCAGCTCTGGGCGGGACAGACTCTCCTGTGGCATCGCGGCCGCGTCAGCGACATCGCTCTCGGGGACGACTACCCCTTCCGTGGCGGCAGCCCGCTGGGCTACTCCCCGTCCAACTGCACCGACTTCGCCGCCTGGCGCCTGAACAAGTACGCGGGCGTGACGTCCTCACCGTGGCGCTTCACCCGCAACTCGATGACTCCCAATGGTGGGAACGCCATCCAGTGGGCGGGCCACTTCCCGAACCAGACCGACGGGATCCCGGCTCTCGGCGCCGTCGCCTGGTGGGGCGCTAACACGGGACGGGGTCGCGGCCATGTCGCGATCGTCACCGCCATCCACGGCGATGGGTCGATCACGATCGAGGAGTACAACTTCTACAACTCCCACGCCTTCGGAGCCCGTCGCCTCTACCCCGGACGCAGCGACTGGCCGACCCGGTTCATCCACATCAACGACGTGGAGTAGCCGGCAACACCCTCGCCAAGAACTCCCCCGTGTAGGAGCCTTCGATCCGCGCCACCGTCTCCGGGGTTCCTTCTGCCACGATCAGCCCTCCCCCGCCGCCTCCCTCCGGCCCGAGATCAATGACCCAGTCCGCCGTCTTGATGACGTCGAGGTTGTGCTCGATGACGATGACGGTGTTCCCCTTGTCGACGAGCCCCTCGAGAACGCCCAGCAGCTTGCGGACATCCTCAAAGTGCAGCCCCGTCGTCGGCTCGTCGAGCACGTAGACGGTGGATCCGGTGGCCCGCCGCTGGAGTTCGGAGGCGAGCTTGACCCGCTGAGCCTCGCCCCCCGAGAGCGTGGGCGCGGGCTGACCCATCCGCACATACCCCAGCCCCACCGCCGTCAACGTCGTCAAATGCCGCGCGATCGCCGGCACCGCCGCGAAGAACTCGCTCGCCTCCTCGATGGGCATGGCGAGCACGTCGGCGACCGTCTTGCCCTTGTACCGAACCTCGAGGGTGTCCCGGTTGTACCGAGAGCCGCGGCACACTTCGCATGGCACATAGACGTCGGGGAGGAAGTTCATCTCGATCTTGAGTGTTCCATCGCCTGAGCAGGACTCGCACCGCCCGCCCTTGACGTTGAAGGAGAATCGCCCCGGGAGATACCCCCGCACCTTCGCCTCGCTTGTCGCCGCGAAGAGCTTGCGGATGTGATCCCACACCCCTGTGTAGGTGGCCGGGTTGGACCGTGGCGTCCGCCCGATCGGCCCCTGGTCAACGTGAACCACCTTGTCCACGAGTCCCAGCCCCTCGATCCGACGATGCCGTCCCACCGGATGTCGCGCCCCATGCAGTTTGTTCGCCAGGGTCTTATAGAGAATGGAGTCCACGAGCGTCGACTTCCCCGACCCCGAGACCCCCGTCACCGCGATGAAACACCCCAGCGGGAAGGCGACGTCAATCTCACGCAGGTTGTTCTCCCGTGCCTCGCGCACGATGACGGCCCTTGCCAGATCTGCCGGCCTCCTCACGATTGGCGTGGGAATCTCGCGTCGCCCCGCGAGGTAGGCTCCCGTCGCTGACTGGGGTGAGTCAAGCAACCCGCTAAGGCGACCGGAGTGAACAATCTCACCCCCATGCTCGCCCGCCCCCGGCCCAATGTCGACGATCCAATCAGCGCTTCGGATCGTGTCTTCATCGTGCTCCACGACGATGAGCGTGTTGCCGAGGTCACGCAACCGGGTCAAGGTCGCGATAAGCCGGTGATTGTCGCGCTGGTGCAGCCCGATGGACGGCTCGTCCAAGACGTAGAGGACTCCGACCAGGCCAGACCCGATCTGGGTCGCGAGGCGAATCCGCTGGGCCTCGCCCCCTGAGAGTGTCGCCGCCGCCCGCTCCAAGGTGAGGTAGGACAGGCCAACGTCGAGGAGAAAGCCGAGCCGCGCGTCGATTTCTTTCAGGATCTGCCGGGCGATCACGCGCTCGCGCTCAGTCAAGCTCAAGCTCGCCAGGAACTCGCGAGCCTCGCCCACCGCGAGCCGGCAGACCTCGGCGATCGAGCGCTCCCCTACCGTGACGGCGAGAACCTCGGGCTTGAGGCGCGCGCCGGCGCAGGCGGGGCAGGGGGTGATCCGCATGAACGACTCGTATTTTTCGCGCGACCAGTCGGATTCGGTCTCGGCGTGGCGACGCTCAACCATGTGGACGGCGCCTTCGAAGCCCGTGGACCAGGACCGCTCGCGACCAAACCGGTTGCGGTAGTGGACGTGGACCTTGTGGTCTTTGCCATAGAGGACGGCCTCCTGCGCCTCGGAGGAAAGGGCGCGGAAGGGCACGTCCATCGAGAAGCCCATCTGGGAGGCCAGGGCTCGCAGCACCCGGTCGTAGTAGTCCACGCTCCCCTTCGCCCAGACGGCGATGGCGCCCTCGGCCAGCGTCTTGTCGGGGTCCGGCACAATCAGGTCGGGGTCCACCTCGAGTCGCGTCCCGATTCCCGTGCACTGAGAGCAGGCTCCGTAGGGCGCGTTGAAGGAGAAGGTGCGTGGCTCGATCTCTTCGAGGGTGAGGGTGTGGTCGTTAGGGCAGGCTCTCTTCTCGGAGAACCTCCGCTCGCGTCCTTGGCTATCCTCCGGCTCATCGACGAACTCGGCGACAGCGAGACCTCCCGCCAGCTTCAGCGCCGTCTCGACGGAGTCGGTGATGCGCCGCCGCTGGCCGTCCCTGACGACGAGCCTGTCGACAACCACATCGACGTCGTGCTTGATGTTCTTCTCCAGCGTAGGCGGCTCCGCGAGGACGATGACGGAGCCATCTACCCGTGCCCGGGCGTAACCCTTGGCCTGGAGTTCAGCGAAGAGCTCGTGGTACTCCCCCTTGCGGCCTCGCACGACAGGGGCGAGGAGTTGGAATCGGGTCCCTTCGGGGTACTCGCAGAGCCGATCAACGATCTGCTCGGGCGACTGCGCCGTGACCCGCTCTCCGCACTGCGGACAGTGGGGTCGCCCCACCCGGGCGAAGAGCAGGCGGAGGTAGTCGTAGACCTCGGTGATGGTCCCGACCGTTGAGCGTGGGTTGCGGTTAGTCGACTTCTGGTCGATGGAGACCGCGGGGCTCAGGCCTTCGATGAAGTCGACGTCGGGCTTGTCCATCTGGCCAAGGAACTGGCGGGCGTAGGAGGAGAGCGACTCGACGTACCGCCGCTGTCCCTCCGCGAAGATCGTGTCGAAGGCGAGGGAGGACTTGCCGGACCCGGAGAGTCCGGTGAAGACGATGAGGGAGTCTCGGGGCAGGTCAAGGTCGCAGCTCTTGAGGTTGTGCTCCCGGGCTCCCCGGACCACCAGTCGATCGCTCACCGGGCCATCCTAGGGCGCCGAACCGCCGTCGAACAAGTGTTCGCTTCCCGGCGTGTCGCCGGCGCTCTGTGTCCATATACCGAGAGGGCTCTGCGGTGTCAGTAGGTATTATTTCGCAGTCGATGAGTATTACTACGAGCTTGAGCTGCGCGAGACAGCGCCGATGGAATATCGTCGTTGCTGGTGAGCGAGGACTTCGCCGTTCTCAACCCGCCGCGGTACTGAATGCGAGTGCGATCCACAAGAAATCTCGCGTGATGCCCCGTGACCAGGCGGGTCTCATCCCATGAGAGTCGCAATCCCGAGCGGCCCTCAGCCCACCCGCATTAGCGGAACCGGGTTGTCTGGCGGAATGTAAGGGCGCACGGTCACCGAGGCCCTACCACCAGCAGATGTCGGTTCCACTTGTGAGATAGGCGACAAGACCCCATACCCTCGAAGAACAAGGATCACGAGAATGACGTCCCGTCCCGCGCAGCCGCGCTCTCAGCACTTCCGCTTGGACCCCCATCTGCCCCGCCCCGGTCGCCGTCTAGCCGCCACCTTGGCCACCGCCGCCCTTGTCATGGGTGGCGTCGTTGGCATCGACGTGGTCCGTCCTACCCCCGCCGAGGCCTTTGCTCCGTTCCCGATCAACGACATCAGCAACGGCTCCTACACGCCTAGCATGTGGACCACCAACTACGCCCAGCAGTGCCTGGGCGCCGGCGACGTCCCCTTCTCACGCACCTCCGACAACTGGATGCGCATGACCTTCGGGACGAGGAACTGTCGCGCCAACATGCTCACGACCCAGTCCTTCCCGTCGACGACGGGCCTGTCGATCTCGTTCGACTACCGCATGGTCGGACGCATGGAGGTCGACGGCAAGGCGGGCGACGGCTTCTCTGTCTACCTCTCCAACGGCAGTCAATCGTCGGTCACGGCGGGTGGACCCGGTGGCGGCCTTGCTTACGCGCGCCACATCCACTCGGTGACGGGTACGAGTCCGGGTGTCTTAGGTGGCTTCATGGGAGTCGGGATTGACGCCTACGGCAGTTACTCCTCGACGGAGGAGGGCCGAACGGGCGGCAATATGTCGATCTATGGGCGACCCGCGATTGGTCTGCGCGGCTCGGGTAACGGCAACGGCCCCACCGACGCCCTCTACCCCTGGGTGAACGGGGCGGTCGTATCGAACCTGACGACGGGATCGTCCGGTACGCCTGACCCGTCAACGCAGTCGACCTCGACTTACCGCAGAGTTAACGTCACGATTAACCCCGTCAACCCCGGCCTGTTGGAAGCAGTGGTCTCGATCTCCCCGTCGACCGTTAAGAACCAACAGCCCACCTCGATGACCAGGGTCTTCACCGGGAACTTGGCTGGGGTCTACGCCCAACAGCCGCTCCCCGCGACCCTCAAGCTAGGCATCGGCGCCTCGACGGGCATGGCCTCCGCGATCATGGACATCAAGAACGTGATTGTCACCGCCCTCACGGACGCGGCCGCGAGCGGCTCCATGGTGACGCCGGGCTATCCGGGCTTGGACGCCCCCGCCTTCCTTGTCGGCGACACGGTGACCTGGAATCTCACGGCTACGAACCACGGGCCCAGCCGGATCGGTGATCCTCCGAACGGCGTGGCGGTGCTCTATGACGACGTCTCCTCGGTCTTTGACACGGTCTCTTGGACCTGTACCCCCTCGGGTGGGGCGACCTGCGGGACCACGAGCGGCACCAGCCCGATCATTCGAACCACCTGGTATGGGCCCGCCGGATCCTCGGTAACAATCCAAGCCACAGGCACCGTCAAGAACGGTGCCGCCGTCGGGGACCACGACTTGGGTGGTGTGATCCCCACCGATTTCGCGAATAACACGGTGGCGCCCGGGAGCAACTTCATCACTCTCGATGGGTCCATTGGTGACGTCAACCTCGACAACAACACCGTCCGACTCCCCATCAAGGTCGTCAACGCCAACCTCTCCTTTGACCTGACCGCCTCCCCGACCGCGCCCACGAGCTATGTCGTGGGCCAGGCGATCCAGTTCACCCACACGGTCTCCAACCCGGGCGCCTCCCCCATCACCGGCATCACGATCATTCCCGAGTCCTTTACTCCCGCGGGTGCCGCAGTCCTTCCCGGACCCCTGACGTGGAACTGGCCCGGGGCCGCCGGGACTCTCCAGCCTGGACAAACGGCGACCGCGACCGCGACCTATGTCTTGACGCAGGCTGACGTGAACACAGGCAGCCTCACCTATGTGGCCCATGCCGAGGCAGTTTCTGTCAACTCCTTCCCCTTGGTCTCGCCCCCGCGAACGGTCACCTTGAACTCGAACCTGCCCTCCTGGGGGAACTCCAGTGTGTCGATCACCCAGGGACCTAGGCAGGCCGATGGGGTTGACTCCCACACGGTCACCGTCATTCTTCGCGACGCCAACAACCAGCCCGTCGTGGACCGCACGGCCATCATCACCAAGTCCGTGGACCCCTCGGCTGGGGTGACCCTGGGCACGACCCTCCAGGGACCGCCGGGGACCTACACCTTCACCGTGGTCTCCACCTCCGCCGGCACCAAGAACGTGACCGTGGGATACCCCGGTCTCTCGCCGTGGCCGTCGCTTCCCGCCCTCTTTGTCGCCGGTCCTCCCTCTCCTTTGAAGTCGTCGTTTGTTATCGTCCCGAGCACCCTTCCCGTCGGCGAGACCGCAACGGCGCGAGTCACTCTCATTGACGCCTATGACAACCCGCTCATCGGAGAGGTCATCAGCTTCACAGCCGACCAAAACGGACTCATCTCGGGGACGCAGACCGCCACGACCAATTCCAGCGGTGTCGCCGAGCTCCCCCTCACAACGACCCAGGCTGGCCTCTACACGGTTCACGCACGCCGAGGAACGACCGAGCTCTCCGACTCCCCCAAGGACGTCACCTTCACCGCCGGGCCTCCCTGTACGGCGACGATGACCTCCGACGTGGAACCCCTGACGACGGGAGTCAAGGTCGCCGACATGGTCGACACTCACTCGGCCAAGGTCACCTTGCGCGACTGCGCTGGCAACCCGACGCGGGACTGGGCCGTCACCTTCTCCCTGGTCGGAGCCAATCCTTCGGGTACTGGTTTGACCATTACGACCGATTCTAATGGCGAAGCTCGGCTGAACTTCGCGTCGGATTCATATCGGACGCACACAGCGACTCTCCGCGCTCAATTCACGGTCGCCACCACCAACTATCAGATTCCTGTCAAGGGCTCGCCAACTGTTTATGTTCTAAACTTTGATTTCGCGACGAATCCTCCTTCGCCCGACACGACATGGTATGACTTGTCGACGGGAACGAGAATTGCCAACGGAAGCGATGCCCACACGATCACCGTGTTGTTGCGCGACTCGAACAATAATCCTATCTCGGGGCAAGAGACATGGCTTTCTGCGACCGCTGCCGGTCGCGCCGGTCAAGGCAACGCCACTGTTACTGCCTTCGCGGAAACCTCGACACCGGGCCGGTACACCGCCTCCGTCACCTCGACGGCCCAGGGCATCAAGGACGTCACCGTCTCCTGGTCCTCCCAGGGGCTGCCGCCAGCCATGCCCATCTCCCCGCTCGTCGCGGGGCGTACGACGCTCGAGTTCGTCTACTCCTCGTCGACTGTTCACTTGATCAGCGTCACCAAGGCCCCCGCTGGACCCTTGACGGCCGATGGCGTGCAGGCCTACACCGTGACGGCGGTCATCCAGGACGCCCAGGGCAACGGCCCGGCCGACATGGTCGCGCTGCTGGGTCGATCCCTGACCGCCGGTGATCCTCGCGGCGTTGTCATCTCCCAGATCACCCCTGTCGCCGGCTCGCCTGGCTCCTACTCCTTCACGGTGACCTCCACCTCGAGTGGGGACAAGACCCTGACCGTCACCTTCGACCCACCCGGTGGTGCTCAGGAGAGCGGAAGCGTGGTTCTCGGGTTTGTCCACGGCCCGCCCGATCCGAACCACTTCACGCTCACCTCGACCACGCGGTCCACGGTCAAGCAGCCCAACGGAACCGAATGGCATGACGCGACCATCACGATCTATGACGCCTTCGACAACCTCGTGACCACGCCCGCCGACCAGACCGCGGTCTCCTTCCAGCTCATCTCCGGCACCGGAGCACGCTTCGCCGCCGGCTATCCCAACTCGGGGACCACCTCCAATGGCACGCTCACGACGAGGATCGTTGCTGACGTGCCTACGGATGCCGTCATCGGCGGCATGGCCGGAACCTTTGTGATTCTCTCCGGCGGTGCGCCCGCGCGTCTCACCCTGCCCTTCCGGTGGGGTATCTGCGTCACCGATCCTGACCAGTGCATCCCGCCGCCCTGCGACGACCCGGCTCTGACCTACTACACCCTGGCTCCTGCCGGACCGCTCGCCGTGGGGTCCGGGACGTACACCATCACCGCGCGTCTGCTCGCCCCCAACTGCATCGACCCCATGACGGGCCAGGCACAATACCTATCGGCAACCGCCATCGACACCCTCAATGCGGCGATGGAGTACCGCGGGACAGTCACAGCCTTCACGGAAACCTCGCCTGGCAACTACACCGCCTCAATCACGGCGACGAAGGCCGGCATCAAGCAGGTGGCGACCCAGTGGTCGTACACCACGACCACCCAGGTGATCCCTCCGCTCAACCCGCCTAACCGTTCCACCGTCGAGTTCATCGCTGATCCTGACCCGGACTGGACCAAGTCCTGGTATGAGGTGAGCTCCGGCGAGCGGGCGGCCGATGGGGTCGAAGCCCACCAGGTCAACGTGACCCTCGTCGATCGCTACGACAACCCGGTGATCGGGGCCGCAAGTCGCCTCGCCGGCTCCTCGACGCTCATCGCGACCGGCCAGGCGAACCTCGTCACCTTCGGAGCGTTCTCCATGGTGTCCCCGGGCGTGTACCGCGCCTCGATCACCTCGATGACCTCAGGCGTCCACCGAATCTACGTGACCCTCGATAGGATCCCCGCCTCGGCGGGGCGTGACGATGTCCCCTTCCAGGTCAACCGGGATGCCACATTCCGGGCGGTGACCCCCGGATGGGCACGGCTCACCGTGACCGGCGGGCCCAGCCAGGCCGTGGAAACCGGCACCTACACCCTCCAAGTCGAGGTTCTTGACCGCGCTGGCGGCAACCCGGTGGACGGCATCCCCGTGACTCTGGGTCTGTCCGGAGCCGCAGCGGGACAGCCGTACTTCACCGAGGTCGGCAACCCCTCCCCGCAGGTCACCAAGACCACGGGAACCGCCGGCATTGTCACAGTCCAGGTGAAGTCGACGAAGTCCGGAGAGTTCCCGGTCTCGGTGACGATCCCGGGTCTTGGGACGATTCTCGGCCTTCCTGCCACCCTCATCTTCACCCCTGGCGACGTTGACCTCACGGCTTCCCGCCTGTGGACCGATGACACCGGCGCCCGGTATGCCGATGGCCAGTCCTACTACACGGTCAACGTCGAGCTGCTTGACCGCTTCGGCAACAAGGTTCCCGGCAAGTCCGTCGAGTTCATTCCCTCAGCCCCCGGCCAGGCAATCTCTCCCGATCCTGCGGACCGTCGCTCGGGTCCTGATGGGCGCGTGAGTGTCCACGTCGTCTCCTCGGCAGTGGGCCCGGTGGTCGTGACCGCTCGGGCCGAGGGAGCCCTCCTGGTTCTTCCCTCCGGTGGACCGCAGCAGGTCAACCTCATGTTCGTCGCCAAGGACATCGACTACAACCAGTCCTTCTTCACCCTCCCCACCGATGCCGACAACAAGGTCGCAGGGAACTCAGCGGATCCCCACAAGATCCTCATTTGGATCTACGACTCCTCCGGCAACCCCATTGACCTCTGCGTCGACTCCCAGGGGCTGCCCGCTCCCTGCCGCTTTGACCAGCTGGCGGGTACGGCACTCGGCCCCGAGGGCAACGGTGTGATTGGCGCCTTCCGCAAGGCTCTGCCCTCGGAGGTTCCTGGCTCCGGATATGACGGTTCGCAGTACATCGCGGACATCACCTCCATCACCTCGGGCATCAAGCAGATCAGCCCCAGCTATGCCGGAAACTCCTTCAGGCCTCTCCAGATTGGCCGCGACAAGGTGACCTTCATCGCCGGTCCCCCGTCGCAGACCAACTCGAGCTACACGGTCTCGACAACGCCTCGCGTCGTCGCCGACGGTGTGAGCACCCAGACCGTGACCGCGCAGCTGCGCGACGCCAACGGCAATCCCTGCACCGGGTTTGCTACCTCCCTTCAGGGGCAGGCACCCCCGGCGATCGTCGGAGGCTTTACTCCGATTGACAGCCAGCCGGGCTTCTACATCGCCTCGATCACCTCACGGGTTGCTGGGTCTCACCCGGTGACCGTGGCGCTCAACGCCGCGCCCATCGCCCAGTTCACCCTGGCAGGTAGCGGCAACACCCTCGCCACCTTCGTGGCGGGCGACCCCGATCCCTCGAAGTCAACCCTCGTCGTGACCCCCACCTCCCAGGAGGTCGGGCTCAACGTCACCGCAACCATCACGGTCCGTGACGCCGAGGACAACCCCGTCCCCGGCACGGCCGTGAGGATCTCCGCGGCGCCCCCGACAGTTCCTGGATTCCCGGGCGGCTACCTCACCGCCACCTCCGACGCCAATGGCGTTGCCCAGATGGTGTTCACCACCACGAAGGCCGGCCTGATCTCGGTGACCGGCGAGCTTGCCGTCACCCAGCGTGAGGTCTCTGGCTCCCCTGTTCCCGTTACGTTCCGGGCGGGAGCGCCCTATGCGGCGACCCTCGTCAAGACGAGCCCTGCCGACAAGCTCGCGGCCAGCGGCACGGTCCGCCACTCCGCGAAGCTGACGCTCGTTGACCGTTACGACAACCCCATCGGTGGACAGACCATCGACTTCTCCCTCTCCGGGCTCACCGGGGCCACACTCATCCCAGCCGGCGGCGTCACCACGTCCGCCGATGGTGAGGCCCTCGTGGAAGCCCACTCGACTGCCGTGGGCCTCGCGACCCTGACCGCGCAGGTCCGCGGCTTAACTGTCCCGGTCACTCCGCCATCGATCACCTTCGAGTGGATCAATGCGCCCGGGCCGGCCACCGTCACCTTTGATCTGACGACCGGAACACGCGTCGTCGGGGATGCGGCCAATCCGCACCGGGTGACGATCACGGTCAAGGACTCCAACGGTGTGCCCATCCAGGGCATCGAAGACCAGATTGCCATTACTGCAGGTGATGCGACGATCGGCGACGTCCGGGAGACCTCCACGCCGGGTGTCTACACGGCACCAATCACGGCCACCGTGGCGGGAACCAAGACCGTCCAGGTGTCCTACGGAACCAACACCGGCCAGCCGGAAGTCCCCGGGCGCAACACGGTCACCTTCGTGGCCGGCACCCCCTCGGCTGACCGCTCCTCGATCTGGGTAACGACGGGAACCCGCGTCGCCAATGGCGTCGCGTACCACGTCGTCACCGTTGACCTCCGTGACGAGTGGGACAACCCAGTCTCTGGCTGGGCGACCACCCTGGGCCAGCCGGGCATGACCCCGACGATCGGCCGCACGGTCACCTCCTTCGATCCCGACCCGGCGGGCGAGGGCCGCTACCTGGCCCAGGTCACCGCCATCGTGGCAACGGACTACACCGCGATCGTCCGTATCCCGGGAGTTGGCGACATCCCCGCCAAGGGCAACAACGTCATCGCCCGCTTCGTGGCCGGTCCGCCATCGCCCGACCGCTCGGAGCTCGTGGCACTGACCTCGGGCGACCGGTATGCCGTGAGCCAGGAGCATGTCGTGCGTCTGACCGTGCGCGATGCCCAGGGCAACCCGATCCCCTTGGCTACGGCGACGATCTCCACCGTTCCGCCCCTCTCCCTGCCGGGCGGAGGCCAGGTGACCACCGACACCGCGGGTGTCGCGGACCTCGCCTTCACCTCGCCGGTCGCGGGACTCTATACCGTCCACGCAGCTATTGACCTCCTCACCGGCGGAACCGTCGCCCCCCAGGGCTCGGGTGTGGTTCAGGTTCGCTTCATCACAGGCAACCCCTCCACCGCCAACTCCTTCTTCGAGGTCTCTCAGCGAGCCGACCAGATCGCCAATGGCGGTCCCACCCACTTCCAGACGGCCACCCTCTTCCTCGCGGACTCCAACAATGTCCCGATCGCCGGGCGTGCCGACCAGATCGACGCGTGGTTCGTGCCCGCAGGCCCGACCTTCACCAAGGTTGCTGGCATTGACTGGGTGGAAGACACCGCCGCTGGTCCTGGCTGGTATCGCGCGACCATCGTGTCCCTGAAGTCCGGTGACTTCGCGATGAAGGCTCAGGTCGGAAGCACCGCGATCAATGTCAAGCTAAACGCCAATGACATTGCCTCCTTCATCCCCGGACCCGGCGATCCTTCCCGCTCCATCTTGTCCGTCGACAAGACGACCGCCCAGGTCGGCGAGCAGGTCGTTGCGACCGTCCAGGTCTATGACGTCAATGGCAACCCCGGCGCCGGGCAAGTCGTCGAGCTGTGGACCGTTGAGCGCGACCCGATCGGCGGAAGCCCGTACCTCAGGCTCCGGGCCGGAGCAGACGGCAAGGTCTCCTTCATCTTGTCCACGACCAAGGCCGGCACCTACACCGTCTACGCCGGACTCCTCCTCGATGAGAACAACCCGCCTGTCCAGGTCATCAACTCTGGTCAGATCGACGTGACCTGGCTTGCCGGTCCGGTGTCGGTGTTGCGTACGTCGTTGGATGGTTCGTCGGGTGTTCGTGTTGCTGATGGTGTTGCTTATCATGAGGCTGTTGTGGTTGCTCGTGATGAGTTTGGTAATACGTTGTCTGGTGTGCCTGTTGTGTTTGAGTTGACGGGTGTTGGTCAGGTTGCTGCTGGTTATGCGGTGTCTGATGTGACTGGTTCGGATGGTTCGTTGACGGTGCGTTATGTGTCGTCGTTTGTGTTGGGTTCGGCGGAGTTGCGTGCTCGTGTTGGTTCGGGTGTGTCGTCGTTCTTGGTGACGGATAATGCTCCGGTTCCTGCGGTTAAGGTGTTGTATTGGTCGTGGGAGAATTCTGGTCCTCCTGGGTCGAATTCGTATTTCGTGGTTCCTACGGATACGAAGCGTGCTGATGGTGTGGCGTCGCATACGGTCGAGGTGGTGTTGGCTACGGATCAGGGTGCGCCTGTTGTTGGTGAGCAAGCCAATATTGATGTGCGGGTGAATCCTGTTGCTGGATCGCCGACTCAGCCGTCTGGTACGACGTGGACGGTGGGTTCGGTTTCTCAGAAGCCTGGTGAGCCTGGCCATTATGTGGTGTCGGTGACATCGACGTATGCTGCGACGTTCAGGGTTGAGGTGTTGTACAAGTCGATGTCGTTGCCTGCGAATCCGGTGGGTCGTGACACGATCACGTTTACTGCTGGGGATCCTGATCCGGGTAAGTCTGGGTTTGTGGTCTCGTCGACGTTGGGTGTGAAGGCGAATGGTACTGATTTCCAGACGGTGACGGTGACGTTGCTGGATGGGTTCGGTAACGGGATCGCTGATCAGGTGTTGACGACGTCTGCTGTGGTGAACAACAACCTGTTGAACGTGGGGTCGTGGACTCCGGGTCCGGTGGGTGTGTACACGGCGAGGTTGCGGACCACGACGGCTGGTAGTTACACGATGATCGTGTCGCGTGCCACGCCTGGTGGTTCGGTGCCGGTGGCTGTGTTTGTGGGCGCGAATGATGTGGCCCGGTTTGAGCCGGATGATCCGTGTCAGTCGAACACGACGTTCACGATCGTCTCGAAGGCGACGGGGCAGGTTGTCACCTCGGTGCCGGTTGGGTTGGAGTCCTGGGATGGGTTCGTGTTGCGAGCCCAGGTGATGGACTGCTCAGCGACTCCGAATCCTGTTCCGGGTATCCCGGTGGCAGTGTCGGTTCCTGGCGTGGAGCCTGTGTTTACTGAGTTGCCGAAGTTGACGGGTGCGACGGGTGTCGCCGAGTTTGATCTGAAGTCAACGAAGGCTGGGAGTTTCTTGGTGACCGCGACGGTTAACAGTGGCGAGTTCACTAAGACAGCGACTGCTGTGTTTACTCCGTTGGCTCCGGATCCTCGCGTGTCGACGTTGACCGGTACTGATGGTGAGGCCCGGTTTGCTGATAACACGGCGTTCCACACTGCGGTTGCGACTGTGATGGACCGGTATGCGAACGTCATCGCTGATGTGCCGGTCGCGTTCGATGTCCGCAACGTCGGCTACGAAGCGTCTGCTGTTCCTACGAATCATCGGACCGGCCCTGATGGGAAGGTCACGATCCAGATCAAGTCTGACCGGCAGGTCGGCGAGGCGTTGGTGTCAGCCACGATGGGCACGCCTGGCGTGGCGATCTTGGACGCTTCGGATGCGCCGAAGGTTTTGCGGATGCGGTTCGTGTCTAAGGAAGTTGATCCTGGGAACTCGTACTACACGGTCTCCACTGGCAGCCGGGTCGCAGGCGATAACGCGAATCCTCACCAGGTGCGAGTCGAGTTGTATGACTCTGCTGGTGCTCCTGCGGCCACCGATCCAGCGTTGATCCGTGGTGAGGCTACTGGCGGCGGCGTGGTGGGTGGTTTCACCCTGGTCCCGGGAACAATCGCAACGTATGTGGCGTCGATCACCTCAAATACGATTGGGTGGAAAGACATCACCGTGAAGGTCTCTGACCAGCCGATCAACTCGGTGCCCGGCGAGCCGACTGCCGTGTTGTTTGTTGCTGGCCCGGTCGCAGGCGTGGTCTACACCGTCTCTGATGGTGTGCTGCCCGCTGATGGGACCTCAGCTCACACGGTGACGGTGACGATCACTGACGCTAACGGCAACGGTATCGATGGTCTAGCAGCCCAGTTGGAGGCCACCGCCCCGAACTGTGTGGTCACTTACCCGTTTGAGAACCCCGAGGTTGGGGTGTACACCGCGTCGATCACCTCGGTTGTTAAGGGTGACCACCTGGTCACTGCTACTCGTAACGGCCAGCCCATCACGCTCAAGACTGCCGGCAACAACCTTGCCCGGTTCACCAACTCCAGTCCTCCTGACCTGAGCCGCTCTACCTTGGTGGTCTCTGATGGGGACAAGCCCGTGGGTGAAAACCACACGGCAACCGTCACCGTGGTAGATAACCAAGGCAACCCGATCCCCAATGTTCCGGTGACCGTGTGGGCCACCCCGAACACCACTCCGACCCCGTTGGATGCTCATGGCACCACCGATAACGACGGCAAGGTCGTCATCTCGTTTACCTCCCACAAGGTCGGCGTGTACACGGTGTACGCGTCGTTGGATACGACTCAAAACCCGGCCCGGCAAGTCTCAGGGTCTGGCCAGCAGTACGCCATCTTCGTTGCCGGCCCACCCTCAGCGGAGTGGACCACTTTGGAGGGCACTGATGATGTGACCAAGCTGGTCAACAGTCCCTCAGATCCGCACCGTGCCTGGGTGATTGTCCGTGACCAATACCAGAACCTGGTCACCAAGGCCGGCACCATGGTCACCTTCACCCTGTCTGGCCTACCCGGCGCGTCTTTGTCTACCACCGCCCCCATCGAGGTTGATATCAACGGTCGCGCTGAAGTGCGGGTCACCTCCACAGCTCAAGGCACCGCCGTGGTTCGAGCCAGCGTCTCCCAGGCTGGCGCCCCAACCATCACGGTCATCAAACCTGCTGACCACCTCAACTTGGTGTTCGATACCTCCACCGTGGACCCCGCGTCCTCCAACTACCAGCTCTCGGCTGACACTAGGGTCGCTAACCTGGTTGACGCCCACACCATCACGGTGCGTCTACGTGACATCAACGGTGCCCGCGTCCACAACGCGCAGGACCTGATCTCTGTGGTCTTCACCCCACGAGGTGCTGCCCCTGGTGTCCCAGTGGTGGGAACCTGGAGTGAAGGCAGTGACCCGTTGACGTCCTATGGTGACTACACGGCGTCCATCACTTCCCGGTATGCCGACATCTTCGATGTCACCGTCAGTGTCGGACAAAACATTGCCCCCCAACCAGGCTCACCCACGTTCGTGACCTTCGTTGCAGGACCCGTCTCCCCAGTCACCTCCACCTTCGAGGTCACCGACGGGACCCGGGTCGCCAACGGTATCTCAGCTCACATCGTGACCGTCTGGCTCAAAGACGCCTACGGAAACCCCATCACTGGTGACCGTAACTCGCTGTCCGGGCAAGCACTCCCCGCCCAGGTCGCCTCGTTTACTGAAGCCACCCCCGGTACTTACACAGCGAACATCACCTCCCGGACCGCAGGAACCTGGCAAGTGCGGGTCTCCCACCTTGACCTACCCAACCTCCTGGACCCGGGAAGCAACAACCGCAACGCGATCTTCGTAGCAGGTCCCCCCTCAGGGTTGACCTCCACCTTGGAACGCACCACCACCAACCCCAAACTCGTGACCACTGGTTTCCACACCATCCGAGTCACCGTCAAGGACGCTGACAGCAACATCATCGCCTACCAGCCCCTGACCATCCGCACCGCCCCACCGTTGGCCCTACCCAACGGTGGCCTGGTCACCACCGACAACAGTGGCGTAGCAGAACTATCGTTCACCTCCTCAACAGCTACCACCTACACCATCTACGCCGACATCCCCCTACCAACCGGTGGAAACGTCCAACCACAAGGCTCTGGTGTGGTCCAAGCCCAGTTCATCTCCGGACCCATCGACCCCACCAACCCCAACACGTGGTTCATCGTCTCCCAATACACCGACGTCGTCGCTGACGGAGACCCCGACCACTTCCAACTCGTCACCGTCTCCCTAGCTGACGCATCCGGAACCCCCATCTCCGGGCTAGACGGAACCGGAGTCCTAACCGCCGGCTCAGTGACCTTCGACCCAACCCTTGGACCCATCTCCACCGCGTTCACCGAAGACCCCAACAACCCCGGCATCTACACCGCCAAAATCACCTCCATCAAGTCCGGCACCTTCACCGTCTCAGTAACCGCCCAACAAGGCAACCCCATCCCCCTACCCCTCAAACCCGGCGACAACAACAAAGCCATCTTCATCCCCGGCACCGCCGTCGCCGCCTCCATCCTCTCCGCACAACCCCTCACACTCCCCGTCGGACAAACCTCAACCGCCCAAGTCATCGTCGTCGACGCCAACAACAACCTCGTCGGCGGCCAACCAGTCAAATTCACCACCACCCCACCCGGCCCCATCAACACCCCCAACAACGAAGCCGTCATCTCCTCCAACCCCCTCACCGGCATCTCCACCCTCCCCCTAACCACCACCACCGCCGGCACCTACACCCTCCACGCCACCCTCGAAGGCATCGGAACCCCACCCACCCCCATCCCCGTCACCAACTCCGGAAACATCAACATCACATGGACACCTGACGTCGCGAATGCGACGATCACGCTGACTGGCTCAACAGACCAGTCGGTGCCCGTCGGTGGCGATGATTCCCACTGGGCGCAGGTCGAGGTCGTCGATCCCTATGGCAACCCCGTTCCCGGGGTCCAGGTCGACTTCTCCAACACGGGAGTGGGTTCGTGGAGTGCTCCGGCCCTGTGCACCACCCCGCAGGCCTGCCGGGTCACGACGGACGCCAATGGCAAGGCCCGTGTCGAGATTGTCTCCAACCAGACTGGCCGCGCGCAGATCACTGCCAAGGCCGACGGCAAGGACGTGACGAACGGTGGAACGACCCCCGTCGAGCTCATCCTCGAGTTCGGTCCTGGTGTCCCCGTTGATTCGGCTTCTCGCTTCCAGGTCTCGACAGACTCACGCCTGGCCAACGGCTCCGACGCGCACACCATCACGGTGACACTCGTCGACGCCTTCGGCAATGGAGTTCCCGGCCTCGCATCTCAGCTGTCCGCCGAGCCCACCCCGTCAGCGGGCGTGTCGATCTCCTCCTTCACTCCCGGAGCGACGGCTGGGCAGTACACGGCCTCCATCACCTCGACGGTGGCCGGAGTCAAGACAATCACCGTCGCACGAGGAACCACCGCCATCCAGGCACGCGACGGGCTCAATCAGGCGCTCTTCATCCCCGGTGACCCGGCGCCTGGCAACTCCTTCTTTGAGGTCTCACTGACGCCGAACGTCGTTGCTGACGGCGATCCGGCTCACTTCCAGACCGTGACCGTGACTCTCCGCGATGCTCAGGGCAACCTGGTCTCCGGATTTGCGAACCGACTGCAGCCAAGCGCCATTTCGCTTGTTGGTGCGGTTCAAGCCAGTGTCAGCACCTTCCTCCCGACCGGGGACGGCGTCTACACCGCGCACGTGACAGCGACCAAGGCCCTGGACTATCGAGTCACTGTCTCGCTGCTCAACGGAGTCAGCCAGTCCATCGGACACATCGACACCCTCGCAGTCCCGCAGCGGCTGTGCAACGACATTGCCTCCTTCGTTGCCGGATCGCCTGATACGGAACTGTCGAGGCTCGATGTCTCGCCTGGTCTGGTCGAACCGGGCGGAGAGCATTGGGCCGAGGTGACGATTGTCGACGTGAGAGGCAACCCTGTGCCCGGCGTCGAAGTTCACCTTTGGACCGATGCTCCGACCGGCGGCACACCGATCACCATCGCCAACGGAGGGATTGTCACAACCGACGCCTCCGGCAAGGCCCGCGTGACCCTGACCACGCGGAAGGCCGGCACCTATTACGTGTTCGCTGTGCTGACTGACTCTGGCAACCACATCACCAACTCCGGAATCAAGTTCGTCACGTTCATCGCCGGTCCGCCGAGCGAGGCGACGTCGAGTCTTGTGGTGCCAACGGAAGCACTACCGACTCCGATTGTCGCGAACGGGGTGGACCACCACCGGGCTGAAGTCACCGTGCGCGACGCTGACTACAACCCGGTGCCTGGAGTCACGGCCCAGGTGACCATCACCCCGCCGGGTGGTGGCACGCCCCAAACGCTGACGACGAACCTGACAAGCTCCAGCGGAGTTGGCTCCGTGGAGTTCGCATCGACCAAGGCGGGCGTCCATGTGGTGACCGCCGCCGTCATCGTCAGCGGCGTTCCCCGAGAGGTGGCCACGGGTAGCCCGGCCAACGCGACATTCGTTGCCGGGCCGCCCGCGGTGGGTGGCTCGACCATCACGGTTGATAAGTACCGCGCGGAGGCAAGGCCGTCGCGCGATTGGATCACCGTCACCGTCACCGTGAACGACCAGTTCGGCAACCGGATCACCACCGGTGGCGCCGATGTCGAAATCCTCACCACCTTGGGGACGGTCACCAACTTCGTCGACAACGGCGATGGGACCTACACGGCTCGCCTGTCCTCCTCGCAGGGCGGACCCGCCACGGTGGCCTTCAGGATCGGATCCCAGACCTCCTCGGGTCCGGCTCCTCTGACTCGCGAAGTCAGCTTCATCCGCACTCCGTCGACCCCGATCCCACGGTTCGCCAACGCAACGACCGTGGTCGGGACGGCTGACCCGGGCAACACCATCCGCATCTACCACGAGGACGTCGAAGTTTGCGTCACCCTCGTCGCCGCTGATGGCACCTTCCGCTGCGAGCCGATGGTTCCGCAGCAGCTCGACGGGGCGCGGCTGGTCATCGTCGCCACCGACTCCTACGGCTACAAGTCCGATCCCGCGGGAGTCACCGTCCGTGCTCGCAAGCCCCTGCCGCCCATCGTCGATCCGACAAACGGCACCGAGGTCACGGGCGAGGCCGAGCCGGGCACCACCATCACCGTGAGGGACGATGACGGACGCGTCCTGTGCACTACGACCACCAACCCCGACGGTTCCTTCCGCTGCCGGCCTCTCGTCCCACGGCCAGCTCACCTCGATCCGATCCACGTGACCGCGACGGACGATGCCGAGAACACCTCCGATCCCACGACCGTCATCGTCGATTCGCAGCCGCCAGAGCCGCCCGAGGTCGAGCCGACGGACGGGACCGTGATCTACGGCACCGCCGAACCGGACACCGACATCACGATCAAGAATGACAAGGGCATCGTGATCTGCCGGACCCGTACTAACTCCGCCGGATCCTTCGCCTGCTTCCCCGCCGTCGTCCCCGATCACGGGACCCCGCTGGAGGTCACCGCGACCGATGCTGCAGGCAACACATCACGGCCGACGATCGTCGTCGTTGACCGTGACGCGCTGCCCAAGCCGGTCATCCATCCGACCAACGGCAGCAAGGTCAACGGAACGGGACGTCCGGGAGCCACGGTCGTCGTCACCTTCCCCAACGGTGATCAGGCAACGGCAACCGTCGATCCCAACGCGAACTGGAGTGTCCAGCCGCCGCCCACATACACACCGCGCCATGGCGATGTCATCACCGCCTACCAAGAGGTGCCGTTCAACCGTGACGGACCCAAGCGTTCGGATACGGCCAGTGTCATTGTGGATCGCACCCCGCCGGACGCCCCGATCCTCAAGCCCTCCGACGGCACGACCCTCTCGGGTGAGGGCGAACCCAACACCTATGTCACCGTGCGGGATGCCGACGGCAACGTCATCGGCACCGGAAAGGTCAACCCCGACGGCCGGTTCACCGTCCCGTTGAACCCGCAGGCCAAGGAAGGTGACATCGTGACCGTCACTCTCACCGATGATGCTGGCAATGTCTCCCGGCCCTCGTCGCTGAGAATCGGTCTCATGCGGATCGTCGTTGACAAGGCTCAGCTCTACGTCCTGGAAGAGCAGACGGCCCGCATTTACAACCTCCAGCCCGGCGAAAAGGTGAGCGCCACCATGCTCCCCGATGGGCTGGATCTTGGAACCACAATCGCCGATGCCAATGGCATTGCGACCTTTACCTGGTCAGTCCCCACGGCCTCGGGGATGGCGGGTCACAAGGTCGAGGCAATCGGCGAGATCTCCGGCAAGGTCACGTCCGACCCGTTCCTCACAATGGAACGCAACGGATTCTCTCCCAAGGTGGAAACCATCACCCCGAGCGTGACCGTGACGGCAGCCCCGACCGTGTCTGTGACCCCCGGCTCCAAGGACGTCACAGGCAAGTCAGGCGGAGCGCATCCCACGACCGGTGCTGAGGGCCTGATCCCAGCTCTCGGTGCCGCTCTGGGTGCCCTCCTCTCCGGCCTTGTGCTCCTGGTCGCCGCCCGGCGGCGCCGTGAGGATGAGGGCTCGGAGATGGCTATCTAGCACAATCCCCCCACAGCAGGCGCGCCGCCCGGGCCCCGCCCATTGCGCCGGGCGGCGCGCGCTTGCTCAGTACAGCCGGCTCAGGTCACGCAGCTCAGCGCCTCGCGCAGCAGAACCGCCGGGTGCACCATCTGCGCCCCTGTCGCCTTGGCGATGTGCCAGCGGCAGGTCTCGGTGTCGCAGACCCCGAGCTCAGGATTCACGTCCCGGACCAGGGAAAACACCGACTCTCCGACCGCCATCGCGATCGCGTGCTTCTCCTTCTTCACGCCGTAGGTTCCCGCCATCCCGCAGCAGGCCGCCGTCGATTCCACGACCTCAAGCCCAGGAATCATCCGCAGCAGCGTCACCGCCGGCGATCCCATCCCCTGCCCTCGGACCTGGCAGGGAGCGTGGTAGGCCACGCGCTTCTCGATCCGCCCCAGCTCAGGCAGGTCCCCCACCTCGAGCAAAAACTCGCTGAACTCTCGGGTTCGCGCCCCCACCTCGGCTAGGACCTCATCCTCGACCCCGAGGATCTCGCGCGCCTCATGCTTGACCATTCCCGCGCAGGATCCCGCCGTCGAGACAATGGGAACGCCTCCTCCCGCCGCGCTCAGCGCCGAAGCGAGCTTGCGCACACACCCTCGCGCCGCGTCATAGAGCCCGTTGGACTGGAGCGCCAACCCGCAACACCCCTGGTCAGGCACTATGACCTCGAACCCCAACCTCTCAAGCACCTCGACGGCCGCGACCGACGTCTCCACCTCAAAGTAGTTCCCCGCGCACCCTGAGAAGAAGACAACCTGCCCGCGCCACGCCCCCTTCGCCGGCGCACGATGACGCTTCCACCACCCAGAAAACGTCCTCCGTCGCGCTGTGGGCATCGCCGCATCGCGGTGGATTCCCAGCACTTTCTCCATAACGACCCGCGTCCATCGCCACCTCAACCCCGCATTGGCCAGCGGCGCCAGCGGCGTCAACAGCCGTCCCATCAGCACCGTCCGCGAGATGAGCTGGTCGCGCAGCGGCATCGCCCGCGCCTTCATCGCCGCCCGCGCTGCCGAGTTCATCTCCGCAACAAGGACTCCCTGGGGACACACAAGCGTGCACGTCCCGCAGGAGGAGCAGTAGTCGATGGACCGGTCCACCGACTTGCCCGCCCTGAACCTCTCCGCCTGAGGCCCGATCGCCTTAGGTCCGGGAAACAGCGGCGTCACAGCGGCGACGGGACACTGGGTCTCGCAGATGGTGCACTTGACGCAGTGGTCAAGGCTCACCCGCGCGAGGAGGTTGCGCTCGTGGCTGTCCGGCTCGAACATCAGGCCTCCCCCTCGATCGTTTCCACGGCCCTGATCGCCGAGCCCAGCGCGATCCCCTCCCCCGACTTCTCCGACCAGGCAATCGCCCCCGCCAGCACGGAGCCCGCCGCCAACAGATTGTCATAGACCACATCGCCGGCGAGGTCCACGACCCGCATCCCCTCATCCACAGCAAGCCCCGCCGCGAACAGGGGCTGGTCGGCCCCGTCATCGCCCGTCAGCTGCGCCCCTGAGCCACGCAGCGGCAGATCGAACACCGTCTCGCTGATGTGCCCCCGCGAATCCATCGCGAGCGCTCCCGACTCGAAGCCTCCCGGCGCGTGGCAGAACCATCGCCCCTCAATCTCCTGGTCCCTCCCCGCCATATGGACGATGACGGCCCTCACCCTGCGCTTCTCCAGGACGGCTCCTACGGCCGGGCTGCCGAGAATGATTCGGACTCCTGCGGCCCGCGCCCGGGAGAATAGCTCCTGGCTAAGCCGCAGCCCCGGCACGCTGGGCGGGATTAGGGGGATTTCGAAGACCTCGCGCCCGATCTCCTCGCTGAGAACCCGCCACACGTTGTGGTCGGCAAGGCCCAGCATCGCCGGGAGTCCCACGACCTGCTCGTCGCCAATCACCTTCCCGACTGCCGCAGCGACCTGACGTTGGAACGCAGGCTCGTCCATGGACCGGGCGTAGACCAGCGCGGAGCAATCCGCACCCGCACGCGGGGCGAGGTTGACGCGATAAGGATGGGCCGTCATCGTGCGCGCTAAGTTGGCGGCGCACAGCTCGGGCGAGAAGTCTTTGAGTTGAGCAAAGCCGACGATCGCCATCGTGCGACCCTGCGAGAGGTCCCCGGCGGCCATGGAGGGCTGGAAGACAGCGGTGGGGCGGGCGGCGCCGATGGCGGTGGGGAGGAGCTTGTTGGTGGACGGGTCGCCCGTCAGGAGGTCGGGGCCCACGGTCTTGGTGAGCCAGGCGACGCCGCGGGAGACCGCAGCGGGGCCAATCGCGGCGTAGGGATGGTCGGGGTGGGCGGCGACGTACTCCACCATCGCTTCGAGGGGGCGGTCAACGCGGTGGGGGGCGTATCCGAGGATGTCGATGGTGCCCTGAGAGAGGCCGAGTCCGCCCATGCCGCGCGCGATGAGGGCGACCTGGGCGCCTGCCTCGGCGGCGCGGATAGCGGAGGTCAGGCCAGCGAGGCCAGCGCCGATGACGACGACGTCGTTCATCACACGACCTCCTGCGACGGGGCTGGGAGGTGGGCAAGATCGAGGATGCCCTGGAGGATCCAGTGGTCGAGGCAGGCTTGGCGGAGCTGGTCGCCGTGGAGGATTGGCGTCAGGCCCTGCCAGCGGTGCGCGAGGAAGGCGCGCAGGAGCTCTGTGGCGCGCTCGGCGTCGGCATGACCCTGTTCGAGGGTGAGGGCGGCGAGGCGGGTCGAGCAGAAGCCGCCCTGGCATGGGCCCATGCCGAAGCGCAACTGGCGGCGCAGGTCGTCGAGTGAGGCGAGCGGCTGACTCTCGGCGAGCTTGGTGAACATGGACTTCGTCATGAGCTCGCATTCGCAAAGAACCGGGTCCGGGTCCGGGCCGTCGCGGCGGTATTGCTCGCGGTCGGCGTGGCGACGGCTCAGACGGTGGGTGCGGTCTCCTGAGCTGGGGCAGGGTTCGGCCGCTGTCCGGCAGGGGTTGTGCTCCCCGATTTGGTCTTCCATTGCGTCAACGACGTGCTCGGCCATGAGCCGGTAGGTCGTGAGCTTTCCGCCGCCGACCGTGAGCATCCCGCCTAGGCCGTCGCGCTCCTGGTGGTCCATGATCTGCATGCCGCGGCTCATGTGCCTGGTGTCGCCGGCGGCGACCCGGCTGTCGCGGATGAGGGGACGCGCACCGGTCCAGGCTCTCAGGGCACGGGCGCTTCGGAACCCGGGGATCATTGCCTCGCCCGCGTCGAGCATCTGCTGGACTTCTTCGCGGGTGATCTCCAGGTGGTCGGGGTCTTCGACCTTGATGTCTGTCGTCCCGATGATGCACACCGTGTGGTTGGGAACGAGAATGTCACCGTCAGCAGGGGGGATGCAGCGGTTGATGACGTGGTGGACCAGGCGGTGGTTCATCGCGATCATGATCCCGCGGCCGGGGACCACCTCGACAGGGCCCAAGCCCGCCAGGGCGGCGACCTTTCCCGCCCAGGGGCCGGCGCAGTTGAGGACAAAACGCGTGTCAATCGCCAGGGTCTCACCGCCCCGGCGGTCGTGGACGCGGACCTGGGTGACGTGGCCCTGCTCCGATTCGATTCCGACAACCTCGTGGTAGGTCAGGACCTGCGCCCCATGGTCCCTGGCTGAGGCCGCGGCACTCCACACGATCTGCCAGCCGTCCACGGAGCCGTCATGGACCTCGAAGGCGCGGCTGAGGCCCGGATTGAGGCGAGGTTCGAGCTCCAAGGCGTGGGCCGGCGTGATCTCCTTGGCCCAGACGCCGGCCTTCTTGGCGCCTTCGAGGAAGCGATCCCCGAAGGCTGGGTCGTCCCCTGGAAGGCAGACGAACAGCCCTCCCGTGGTCTCTACGGCCCCTGGCTGGATCCGTGTGACAATCGCGTTCTCCGCAGCGCACTCGGCCGCGGAGAGCGCATCAGAGACTACGTAGCGGCCTCCGGAATGCAGCAGACCATGGAAGCGACCCGAGGTCCCCTGGGCGAGGTCGGCGCGCTCGACAAGGATCGCGTCGTGGCCTCTCATGGCGAGGTCTCTGAGGACCCCGACGCCCGTGGTGCCGCCGCCGATGACGACAACATCCGCGCTCAGGGTCCGCATGGTCTTCTCCTCGCGTCAGGAATCGCCCCGTCACCGGTACCGATCACAAGATGGGAGGGGGATCCGTCTCAACTGGGTCAAGCTCATCGACATCCTGGCAGGTCCCGAGCATGCCTTCAAGCGACGTTCTCTCCGCCTGCGACTCCAGCCCAAGGTTGTAGGTCGCCTTGATGGCGACCCAGCGCACCGCGTAGCTGCACAGGGCTTGCTTGTTGGCGGGCTCCCAGTCCTGGGGAGCCTTGTCGCCCTTGGCCCGGTTCGCTGACGCCAGAACGGAGACCAGCACGAGCGGATCGTTCGCGAACTTCTGCCGCGTTGCCTTGTCCCATTCCCAGGCCCCCGTCCGCCACGCCGCCGCGAGGGGAACGACATGGTCAATGTCGATCTGCGTCGGGGAGGTGAGCACTTGCAGGGTGTACGGGTCGGTCCAGGTGCCGGATTCCACCTTGCACTTGGCCCCCACGGTGACCGTCTCCGCATCGCGAATGAGCGACGCCTGCCGCGCATTGCAGCCACCGGGCTTGGCGGCCCAGCCCCAGTCGGTGACGCTGGCCCCCTTCCAATGGGGGAACTCGGTCCTCTTGTACGCCCCCACGGGTTCGGCCGCCAACTCCAGATCGTCGAGAGCCTTGAAGGCCCAGGCGGGGGTGTCCTCGCCGGGGAGCGAGTGGGCGAGGATTCCCGTCACCAGCTCCGGGCCCAGCAACCGTGCGTCGCGCGACTGAGGCGAGAAGATCGGCGTCGGCAGGATCGTGATGTCGGGTGTCGGTTCGACTGTTGGTTCGACCGTTGGTTCGATCGTTGGTTCGACAGTGATAGTCGGCTCGATCGTGTTAGTCGGCCCCGTCGTCGTCACCACGCTGGTCGGATCGTCCTCCGCCTCGTGGATCACGCACCCGGCCACCGGCCACACCATCGCGACCGCAACAACAATTCCCAGTTTTCTTAGGTCCCAAGCCATGGCCACGACCCTACTCGCGCCGACCCCGTTTGTGACCGGGAATCTCCGGCGTGTTCCACTCGGCTACGTTGTCACGCGAGGGGGCTGGGGTGGCGCCCGACAACGCGACCTGGGGTCGTCATCGTGCACACTCGGCTACGTTGTTGCGTCGCGGATCTGCCGGTACTCCTTCTTGAGCTCGGCGATCTCATCGCGCAGCCGGGCCGCCAGCTCGAAGCGCAGCTCATCGGCGGCCGCGCGCATCTGGTCCATGAGCTCGTTGATGAGATCCGCGAGCTCCCCCAGCGTCTGTTTTGCCGGCCCTCGGGCGGTGCGCGGGACCAGAACCCGCACCCGCGCACCCACATCGGTGTCCACACCAGCCCGGAGCAGCATGTCGGTGACATCGGCGATCTTCTTGCGCAACGGCGTGGGATCAATACCGCGGTCCTCGTTGAAGGCAACCTGCTTGGCGCGGCGCCGGTTGGTCTCGTTGATCGCCTGACGCATGGCCGGCGTCACCTCATCGGCGTACATCCTCACCTGCCCCGCCACGTTGCGCGCCGCCCGCCCGATCGTCTGGATGAGCGAGGTTGCCGACCGCAAGAACCCGGCCTTGTCTGCGTCGAGGATCGCCACGAGAGAGACCTCCGGCAGGTCCAGGCCCTCCCGCAGGAGGTTGATCCCCACGAGCACGTCGAACTCCCCCAGGCGAAGCTCCCGCAGCAGCTCAACCCGGCGCAAGGTGTCAACATCCGAATGCAGGTACTGGACCTTGATGCCGCGCCCCGCCAGGTAGTCGGTGAGATCCTCGGCCATCTTCTTCGTCAGCGTCGTGACGAGCACCCGCTCGTCCCGCTCGACCCTCTCCCCGATTTGCTCCACCAGATCGTCAATCTGCCCCTCGGTCGGCCGCACCACGACTTCCGGATCCACGAGCCCCGTTGGCCTGATGATCTGCTCAACCACCCCATCCGACAGCGACAGTTCATAGGGCCCCGGCGTGGCCGACATGTAGAGGGTCTGCCCGATCCGCTGCGTGAACTCCTCCCAGGTCAGCGGGCGGTTGTCGAGCGCCGATGGCAGGCGGAAGCCATGCTCCACGAGCACCCTCTTCCGAGACGAGTCCCCCTCAAACATCGCCCCGATCTGCGGCACCGTCACATGGGACTCGTCGATGACCAGGAGGAAATCCTCCGGGAAGTAGTCGAGGAGCGTCGCCGGAGGACTCCCCGCCTCACGCCCATCAATATGCCTCGAGTAGTTCTCGATCCCGGAGCAGGTCCCGATCTGCCGCATCATCTCCACGTCGTAGGTTGTGCGCATCCGCAGCCGCTGGGCTTCGAGCAGCTTCTCCTCGCCATCCAAGACCGCCAGCCGCTGCGCCAGCTCCGCCTCAATGCCCTCGATCGCCCGGTTCATCCGCTCAGCGCCAGCAACATAGTGCGAGGCCGGGAAGATGTGGACCACCTCTTCGACCCGCAGCACCTCCCCCGTGAGCGGATGCAGCGTCGCGACCGCCTCCACCTCGTCCCCAAAGAACTCGATCCGGATCGCCATCTCCTCATACATGGGGATGATCTCGACCGTGTCACCCCGCACGCGAAACGTCCCGCGCGTGAATGCCAGGTCGTTGCGCGTGTACGCCATGTCAACAAATCGCCGCAACAGCTGATCGCGCACGATGACGTCCCCCACCGAGACCTGCACCATCTGGTCGACATACTCCTGAGGTGTTCCCAGCCCGTAGATGCACGACACCGAGGCGACAACCACAACATCGCGCCTGGTCAGCAGGTGGGACGTCGCCGCATGCCGCAGCCGCTCGATCTCGTCGTTGATCGAGGAATCCTTCTCGATGTAGGTGTCCGTCTGCGGCACATAGGCCTCAGGCTGGTAGTAGTCGTAGTAGGACACGAAGTACTCGACCGCGTTGTTCGGCAGCAACTCCCGCAGCTCCGAGGTCAGCTGCGCCGCCAACGTCTTGTTCGGCGCAATCACGAGCGTGGGCCGCTGCACCCGCTCAATGAGCCACGCCGCCGTCGCCGACTTCCCCGTCCCCGTCGCCCCGAGGAGTACGACATCCTTTTCCCCCGCGTTGACTCGCCGTTCGAGGTCCTCGATCGCCTGCGGCTGGTCCCCCGCCGGCTCCCAGTCCGCCACCACCTCAAAGGGGGCAACGGTTCGGACGAGGTCAACTGCTGGGCGCACCCTCCCACCGTAACCAACCCACAGCCCCCACCGCACGCCTCACCTGGTCTTCCAGGCTCTCCACCGTCCCACTCCCATCAAGGACGATGGCGGCGATCGCCTCGCGCTCCTCATCGCTTACCTGAGCAGCAATCCGGGCTTTTGCCTGGTCACGGGTCATGTTCCGCTCCGAAACCGCCCTGGCGATCCGCGTCTCGACAGGAGCCGACACCGTGATCACCAGGTCCCACTCCCCCGCATCCCCCGTCTCGGTCAGCAACGGGAAATCGACCATGACAGCCGGCGCGCCCTGCGCTTCCCACGCCCTCTCCTGCTCGCGCGCCCGAGCCCAGATAAGCGGATGGAGGATGGCTTGAAGATCCCGACGTCCGTCATCGTCCGCAAAGACTTGGGCGGCCAGACGCGCGCGATCAAGAGTGCCGTCATCGTCCACCAGGGTCGGACCGAATCGCGCCGTGATGGCGTCGAGCGCGGGCGAGGGCGGGCTCGTGAGCTCGCGGGCGAGGGCGTCGAGGTCGATCACGGGCAGGCCGTGGGACGCGAAAAGCCTGGCTGCCGTGGATTTCCCGGCGGCCAGGCCTCCCGTGAGCGCAACGCGGCGCATTGTATTAGCTGCTGGTGAGCTTGTCCCGGAGCGCGGCGAGCGCCTCATCCGAGGCGAGGGTGCCCTCTTGGCTTTCGCTCTCGTCTGCCGAGGAGTAGTTGGGCTCGGGGCCGGCGTCGACCGCGGCTTCCTCGGCGCGCTGGGCGTCGGCGACCTGCTTCTTGTGAGCCTCCCAGCGGGCGAAGGCGGCGGCGTACTCCGCTTCCCAGGCCTCGCGCTGGGTCTCGTAGCCCTCGAGCCACTCGCCGACCTCGGGGTCGAAGCCTTCGGGGTACTTGTAGTTGCCGTCGGCGTCGTACTCCGTGGTCATGCCGTAGAGCGCCGGGTCGAAGGTCGCCTCGTCGCCATCGGGGTCCACGCCCTCATTGGCTTGCTTGAGGGACAGGGAGATGCGGCGCCGGTCCAGCTCAATGTCGATGACCTTGACGAAGACGGGATCGCCGACGTGAACGACCTGCTCAGGAAGCTCGACGTGACGCACGGCCAGCTCGGAGATGTGGATGAGACCTTCGATGCCATCCTCGACGGAGACGAAGGCGCCGAAGGGGACGAGCTTGGTGACGTTGCCGGGGACGACCTGGCCGATCGCGTGGGTGCGGGCGAAGAGCTGCCAGGGATCCTCCTGGGTTGCCTTGAGCGACAGGGAGATGCGCTCGCGATCGCGTTCGACGCTGAGGACCTCGACCGTGACCTCCTGGCCGACCTGGACAACCTCAAGCGGGTGGTCAATGTGCTTCCACGACAGCTCAGAGACGTGGACAAGGCCGTCCACTCCGCCGAGGTCGACAAAGGCGCCGAAGTTGACGATGGAGGAGACCACGCCGGAGCGCAGCTGGCCCTCGGCGATCTGCTGGAGGAAGGTGGAGCGGACCTCGGACTGGGTCTGCTCGAGCCAGGCGCGGCGCGAGAGGACAACGTTGTTGCGGTTCTTGTCCAGCTCGATGATCTTCGCGTCCAGCTGCTTGCCGACGTAGGGCAGCAGGTCTCGCACACGGCGCATCTCGACGAGCGAGGCCGGGAGGAAACCGCGCAGGCCGATGTCGACGATGAGGCCGCCCTTGACGACCTCGATGACCGTTCCCGTGACGACCCCGTCTTCCTCGCGCACCTTCTCGATGGCGCCCCAGGCGCGCTCGTATTGGGCGCGCTTCTTGGAGAGGATGAGGCGGCCTTCCTTGTCCTCCATCTGGAGAACGAGCGCCTCCGTGCGGTCGCCGACCGAGACGACCTCAGAGGGTTCGACGTCGTGCTTGATCGACAGCTCGCGGGCGGGGATGACACCTTCGGTCTTGTAGCCGATGTCGAGGAGGACTTCGTCCCGGTCGACTTTGACAACGACACCTTCGACGATGTCTCCGTCGTTGAAGTACTTAATGGTCTCGTCGATTGCGGCGAGGAGATCCTCCTCGGTCCCGATGTCGTTGACGGCGACTTCCGAAGGCTCCGAGGGGGGCTGTGTTGTAGTGGTCATGAGGTTGATGTGGCTCCGATGCTGGAGGGTTGCTGACGTATGGACGTGTGGACAAATGGTCCCCCTGGCCTTCGAGGCGGACGCGCGCGCACCGTCTCGACACTATGGGGCCATTGGGGGCCAAGTTTAGCGGACGCCCTCTAGGGCCCGCCATCCAGCGAGGTCACATTCCGGTCACAATCGCGCGGTCGGGGTAACCCTCGTGGGGTTCGCGACACAGCTTGGGTGGCTCCCGGCACACCACCTGCACCCGCGCCCCGATCCGCTCGCCTGCCCCCTAGACCAGACCTTGGGCGACCGCGATGAGATCGTCCGGGACCGTCTTCAGCTTCCCCGCGATGTCCTTAAGCGGAACCAACGCGATCTTCTCGGTCTCCAGGGCTGTCATGACTCCCGACCTCCCCGCGTGGATCGCGTCGACCGCGGCGACGCCGAACCTCGACCCGAGGATCCTGTCCGAGGCGGTGGGTGTCCCCCCGCGCTGGACGTGCCCCAGCACAGTGACTCGCGTCTCGAACCCCGTCCGGCTCGCGATCTCCGCCCCAATCCGCGACCCGATCGAGCCCGCGATAATCGACCCGTGGGAATCCATCGGGGTCGAGAAGTCCATCGACGTCCCCGGCGCCGGCACCGCACCTTCCGCAACCGCAACAATCGAGAAATTCGCATGCGAACGATGGCGATGGCTCAGGTGGTCTGCGACCTCATCAATGTCGAAGGGTACTTCCGGAATGAGGATGACGTCCGCGCCTCCAGCGATGCCCGCCCCCACAGCGATCCAGCCGGCATGGTGTCCCATGACCTCGACCACCATGATCCGGTTGTGGGACTCCGCCGTCGTGTGGAGCCGATCAATCGCCTCCGTCGCGATCGACACCCCCGTGTGGAATCCGATAGACAGCTCCGTGCCCACCACGTCGTTGTCAATGGTCTTGGGAATCCCCACGACCTTGACCCCCGACTGCGAGACCCGGTTGGCCGCCTTGAGCGTGCCGTCCCCCCCGATGCAGACAAGCGCCTCGACCCGCTCAGCCTCCAAGACCCGGGCAACCCGCTCGAGTGACCCGTCCTTCCTCGACGGATGGAACCGCGCCGTGCCCAGGATGGTCCCCCCACTAGGCAGCATGTTCCGCAGCTGAGACCGCGTCAGCGGCATGAAGTCCCCCTCCGCCGCCCCACGCCACCCGTTCTTGAACCCGATGACGGAGTCGCCGTACTCCAGCTCTGCCCTCTTTACTACTGCTCTGATCGCTGCATTTAGGCCGGGGCAGTCGCCCCCGCCTGTCAAAACCCCAACTCGCATACCCGCAACCCTACCCGCGCCCCCACCCGCTCACCAATCCCCGAGGCGCCGCGCCCCCCCCCCCCCCCCCCC
>Ga0123356_10000499_pt1 | contig 43775 bp, 38 predicted proteins | sample TergutEmb28metaG_2_FD_92546 | JGI IMG/M metagenome (GOLD analysis project Ga0123356, IMG submission 92546) | Embiratermes neotenicus P3 segment gut microbial communities from Petit-Saut dam, French Guiana - Emb289 P3 | ecosystem: Host-associated > Arthropoda: Insects > Digestive system > Gut ...
CGAAAGGGTGTGAGAGTTCAAATCTCTCCTTCGGCACCAAGCGCTTGTAGCTCAGTTGGATAGAGCGCAGCCCTGCGGAGGCTGAGGTCGTGGGTTCGAGCCCCGCCAAGCGCGCCATTGGTAACTATATTGTTGTTTCCCGCTCCCGTTTGTTCTAAAATAGCGCTTACCATCGGGCGGTTAGCTCAGCCGGTTAGAGCATCTGCTTTACACGCAGGAGGTCATAGGTTCGAATCCTATACCGCCCACCACTGAACTCTAATAGTGATTGGGCATGCAGAAAATGGGTGAAAACATGTCAGGCCAGCTTCCTGTCGCGTGCGACTTCATTTCTACGGACAAGCTTTTCAATGGGTTCAATAACTACTTTACTCTGCCCCTTTAGATATGTTCACGCATTTGCATCTGCATACCGAGTATAGCCTGCTTGATGGCATGTGCCGTATTCCACGCGTGGTTGCTCGCGCAAAAGAACTTGGCATGAGTGCATTGGCCATCACTGACCACGGGAATCTCCATGGCACCATCCAATTCTATAAAGCGGCCAAAGATGCCGGTATTAAACCAATCTTGGGCTGTGAGGTATACCTTGCTTCGGGCGCACGCCAGAGCCGCATTGTTAGCGAGAAGAGCAACTATCACCTTGTACTCTTGGCCCAGAATCAAACAGGATGGCGTAACCTCATAGCCCTTGTTACCAAAGCCAACCTCGAGGGTTTCTATTATAAGCCGCGCGTGGATAAAGAAATTCTGGCAACCCACAGTGCAGGGTTAATCGCTCTCTCGGCTTGTCTTGCTGGCGAGGTACCTAACCTAATAATTACCAATCGTTTAGCAGATGCGAAAGAGGCGGCGCAATGGTATCAACGGACGTTTGAGGGTCGCTTTTACCTAGAAGTACAGCGTCAACCTATCCCTGAATTGGAACAAGTGAACAAGGAACTTGTTCCCATGGCGCACGAACTCGGGATCCCCTTGGTAGCCACTAATGATGTGCATTTTATTGACCAAGCTGATTCCTATGCACACGATCTTCTCTTGTGTATTGGTACAAATAGTACGATTGATGACGAGAAACGCCTTAAGACTGGCGATGCCATCTATTTCAAAACTCCGGCGGAAATGGAAAGCCTTTTTCACGATCTCCCAGAAGCGATTTCCAATACTGGGGAAATCGCAGAAATGTGTAATTTGGAACTGGAGTTTGGGCGGTTACATCTGCCTGATAGCGGCATTCCTGCAGACAAGACTCCTGATGAGTATCTAAGGGAGTTGTGCAATGAAGGATTGGCATCCTTCTACCCAGATGCATCTGAGGAGGTAATGGAGCGTCTTGCCTATGAATTAGAGGTTATACGTTCAACCAATTTTGCCAAGTATTTCCTCGTAGTGTGGGATATTATTTCTTTTGCCCGTCATAGGGGCATTCTTTATAACGTGCGGGGATCGGCTGCATCATCTATCGTGCTTCGTTGCTTGGGTATTACCGAGCTTGATCCATTGGTCCACCATCTGGTTTTTGAGCGCTTTCTAAACGTGGAGCGGCGTGAGATGCCTGATATTGATATGGACTTTGAGGATCTCCGACGCGATGAGGTCATCCGCTATGTCTCTGATAAGTATGGTGCCGACCATGTGGCGCAGATTATTACCTTTGGTACACTCGGCGCTCGCGCGGCCATCAGAGATGTAGGGCGGGCATTGGGCATGAGTTACAGCGATGTGGATCGTGTGGCGCGCCTGGTGCCATTTGCGGTTGGTATTACACTGGAACGGGCGCTTGAGGAAAATGCTGATCTGCGTGCTTTATACGGCCAAGATGAGACAATTCGCAAGCTTGTTGATGCCGCTCGCCAGGTAGAAGGCATCTCGCGCCACTCCTCGACTCATGCCGCCGGGGTGGTTATTGCCGAGGATACACTCACAAATTATCTACCTCTGCAAAAGCTTTCCCGTAGCGACGAGGACTCAGAGTTGGTGATGACCCAATTTCCCATGGAGGATATCGCTCGTATTGGCCTTCTCAAAATGGATTTCTTAGGGTTAGCCAATCTTACAGTGCTGGCGCGGGCGAGAGAGATTATCAAGAGAACGCGTGGTCTGGATATTGACTTAAAGAAAATTCCTTTAGACGATCAGAAGACGTTTGAGCTTTTATCGGCTGGGGAAACAGTGGGAGTGTTCCAGCTTGAAGGCTCAGGTATGCGTCGTTATATCAAAGAGCTTAAGCCATCGGTTTTTTCCGACATTGCCGCCATGGTTGCTCTATATCGCCCCGGGCCAATGGAGCAGATTCCGCACTTCATCCGATCAAAACATGGTCAGGAACCAATCAGATACCCCCACCCTGTATTGGAGAGAATCCTTGAGGAGACCTATGGGGTCATTGTGTACCAAGAACAGGTACTCTTCATTGTGCGTGCCTTTGCGGGTTACTCGCTAGGCCAGGCAGATGTCTTCCGCAAAGCCATGGGTAAGAAGATTACTGAGGTAATGAAAAAGGAGCGCCAGAATTTCATCAATGGAGCGAAGAAAAACGGGTTTTCTGAGGAGTTAGCGGGTGAAGTATTTGCCCTTATTGAACCATTTGCAGGTTATGCTTTTAACAAGGCTCATGCTACGAGTTATGCATTAATTGCTTACCAGACGGCCTATCTTAAGGCCAACTACCCAGAGGAGTATATCACCGCACTTCTCATGGCTTACTTTGGTGATGCCGATCGTGTGATGGTGGCTGTGAGCGAGTGTCGTCGCCTAGGAATCAAAGTATTACCACCTGATATTAATCATAGCCAAGTCCTCTTTTCTATCGAGAAAACAAGCGAGGTAACAGCTGTGCGCTTTGGACTGACAGCCATCAAAAATGTGGGGTCAGGGGCTGTGGAACCGATTATCGCTGAGCGGGAGAAGAATGGTCCTTATAAATCAGTGGAAGACCTCTGTCGTCGGGCCGATCTCTCTGGGGCCAACCGGCGTGTACTGGAGAGTCTTGTTCGCGCTGGGGCTATGGATAGCCTTTGTGACCGTGCCACCCTAGATGCTAATGTCTCACGCATATTGGAGCTTTACCAGCGCCAGACTAAATTGCGTGCCACTGGTCAATCCACTATGTTTGATCTTTGGGGTGAATCAGGGGACTCCCCCCTACCTGATTTAGAAATGAATAGAGCCAGCATTACGGCGACCGAAATGTTGAAGTGGGAAAAAGAACTGACCGGTGTCTATCTCTCTACGCACCCCTTTGGTCCATATGTGGATCGTGCCAGCGCGATAGGGATTGGGCTATGTAGTCAGGTTGAACGCGAGATGGAGGGGCAGACAATAAAGATTGCTGGCATGGTCGCTTCTTTGCACCCTATCTTGAGCAAAGACGGCCAGACCTCAATGGCGGTTACCTTGGAAGATCTGGATGGTAGTATTGAAGTTATGGTCTGGTCTCGTATATATAGCCAAACAAAAGAGCTTTGGCAAGAAGGAAATATTGTGATTGTTGAGGGCAAGGTACGTGAGCGGGCTGAGCAGATACAACTCACCTGCGAGCGGGCGATGCAATTTGAGCATAACTTGGAGCCAAGTGTACCCGTGATAAATGTCGTTGCATCCATACCAGAAAATACCACCCTAGATTGTCGGTCGGGATTAACGGAAGACGTACCCAGTGTTGTTAAAAAGGGTCCTTTAAAATCTATTATTAACCATGACACTGAAAAGAAAGAGATCACCCAGGAGATGCCTGTAGTAGATAATGATGCTAAATCCGTCGAGCGTAAACGATTGATCATAACCATGCGGCAAACGGACGACGTGGATGGTGATATCGCCCGGCTGCACCAATTGCTGACACTGCTAGCGGAATACCCGGGTCCAGATGAGCTTGGCTTGGTGGTAAGTAATGGCTCCAAGATTTTCAAGCTCAAGATGGGTCAGGTGCGTGTCGCATATTGCGAGGATCTCCGATGCCGCCTTGCTAAACTTGTTGGCGATGAGGCAATCCAAGTGGAAACCATTTAGACGTGGCATGTCGTCCCCGATCTTGACAGCGGCGCACTCTTGCCATAAAATCTCAAGTAGTTCGTGCTTGATTGGTGCAACATTTACTAGACTGTGCTATGATGTTTGCTGAGCTAGGAGTGTAGCTCAGTTGGTAGAGCAGTGGTCTCCAAAACCACCGGTCGAGGGTTCGAATCCTTCCACTCCTGCCAGAGGGCCGAGATGGTGGAATGGCAGACACGCTAGCTTGAGGGGCTAGTGAGAGTGAAATCTCGTGAGAGTTCAAATCTCTCTCTCGGCACCAAGTGATCATGCGGAAGTAGTTCAGTGGTAGAACGCCTCCTTGCCAAGGAGGAGGTCGCGAGTTCGAGCCTCGTCTTCCGCTCCATTCTTCAAAGCGCTCCAATCCCATTTGGAGCTTTGTTTTAGGGCGACGTAGCCAAGCGGCAAGGCAGGGGTCTGCAAAACCCCCATCAGCGGTTCGAATCCGCTCGTCGCCTCTTCTTTTTCACCAAACATCATTACTGAGCTTGACTGTGCATTGAATGGCGTGGCACGGGATAACACTGTTGGTAATTAGCCACCATAGATAAGCCATTGACAACACTGGTCATCTGACTATACACTGTCCATACCATGTCTGACCAAGGTTTTAACATCAACGAGGCTGCCAAGAAACTAAATGTTTCCACTCGTACAATCCGTCGGCATATTAAGGCGGGAAAGATCAAAGCAGAACTCATCAAGGGGAGCTTTGGCGAAGAGTACCGTATTTTAGAGTTGTCACCCCAGTTCGACCCCAATGCTGAGTTTGAAACCAAACCGGTTGAAGAGCAATCCCTAGACAGACCTATCCCCGACAGCAACGGATTTGTCCATGGGGTGGAACTTATCCGTGAGCTTCAGGAAAAGAACTTGGCACTTGCTGCGCAACTTGGTGCTGCTGCAGAACGAATACGCAATCTTGAGGGTCAGTTAAAGCTTTTGGCTCCCCCACCCTCGGTGAAAGTGGTAAAAGAGCCTTGGTGGCGGCGTTTCCAATCGTTCTTTGCCCGGAGTCGCCAGATTAATTCGGATACTATTCCTGAGCCCCACACGCCAGAAGAGAGCGTGTAGTCTTTATAACTATCCCATGGATGGGTGTAAAAGAAGCCAAGAGCCCCTAGTGCATGTAGACTTAAGTATACAACTGCATTGCAACTACTGGTTACATATTGTCTGAACTAGTGGTTGCTCACATATAGCGCTTTTGGTGCCGGGGGAGGGACTCGAACCCACAAGGATTGCTCCGGCGGATTTTAAGTCCGCTGCGTCTGCCAGTTCCGCCACCCCGGCCGCACCATATTTTACTTTACTTGGGTGTGCTCTTCAACCATAGGACTGTTTTGGTGTATTTACACCCATAGATGACGTTTGTTGGGGGGGGGTTACTCGGTGTTCCGGAGGTCAACTCCTGCGGCAGCGGTTAATGGCAGAAGCAGGGTTGCCCCAGATTGACGCTGGGCGTAAGAGTTGGTATAACTGCTGGGGAAAGAATAAACGACCTGCACCTTGGGGTGCTCAAGACAAAAGAGGAACACTCCCACTGCCTGTGGTTTGGTGCCGAAAGGCCCGATAACGACGTTATAGGCATCGCGTACTTCGTGGTAAATGGATTCAAGTAATTGGCGTACTCCGAATGGGTCGTCAGGTGGCATACTCCTTCGCTCAACGCCGATTTGAGAAAGCAGACTAGCGTTACTACTCTCGGCAAAAGTGAGGTAGTCCATTTGTCCGTCGCGGGGTGGATTGGAAATGAGGGCGATAGTGCGTACTGGATTGAAATGCTTCCAGACACTTAGGCAACGCTCTGGCTCAAAACCCAACATGAGTAACAAAATAGTCTGCTTTTCCAAAGAAATAGTGCCGAAAAAATTTGGTACAGTGGTGATCTGCTCAACGCCACGAGTAAGACGCGAAGGGGCATATTCCTGAGTGGTATGAATGATACGCGGAATACCCAGATTCTGTTCGGCGACTAGAAAGTGCAGAAGCTGCAGAAGATAGATCTTGGTGAAACCGGAGATGTCCATGGTAACAAATGGCTCATCGGCATCTTTGGGGCGCACACGTTGCCAAATATTCTTAATCTGCCCAATGGCATCTGCCGGATTGTCGCGCTGACAACGGATAATGTACAGTCCTTCGCTGGTATGATGAGATAGTTCAGTTTGTAGCTTAACGAGTTGGGCATCAACCTCGCGGGAGTAAAAGGTTTCTTCAATGACAAAGATAATGCTGTACCTAGCGCGGAAGCTAGGGGCAAGCTTAATGGCACCACTGACACACCTATCCTCGAAGCTGGCGCAACAGATAAATAGGTCGTCGGGGCCGTATTCGTTGAGTCGGGGTAATTGATTGATTGTGACTGGCTCGCCGTAGGTTTTCATTCGCCCACCGCTACTGACAATATAAGGTTATCACCAAGTATTGTCAACATACCTGATGTGCACTGCGGTAAATGCAAAGGCTGGACGGATTTGTCCAGCCTTTGGTGCCGACTAGGGAGAGAGGGATTAGGCTTTGCCGATTTTGAACATCTTGGTGCCGCAAGTCGGGCAGGTGCCTTGGGTGGCGGGGCGAAGATTCTTCATAGTAATCGACTTGGGATTTTTCATGTCCCTCTTTGTGCGACACTTGACGCAATAACCTTGGACCGTAGCCATATAACACCTCCTGTTAGATTTGTTAGCTAGGATAGACTATTCGTGAACGAATTGTCAATAGGCACAAGCTCAATTCAGAAGTATTTTTATTCAGTTCGGGTCTAATACCTCGCAGCTTGTTGCGGGGAGACCTTCATTTTGAGAATCTCCGTCAATATGATATTAGGATACGAGATGACTGATGGTTGACGCAGGGCCGCTAGGCGGCTACTATTAACGACGATACGAATGAATTATTTTGCTTACGCTTCCAACTTGAGTTGTGCCCAGATGGGCGAGCGGATACCAATGGCGCGAAAACGTTTTTCGGCCACTTTGCCTAATTATAGGCTGGTCTTTGGTGGTTACTCGCGCATCTGGCGAGGTGGCACTGCTAGCCTACAAGCCTCCTCTGGAGACAGGGTTCTAGGCGGCGTGTACGAAATCACTGAGCAGGAGTTAGCCCAACTGGATAAATATGAGGGCTATCCGGCAGAGTATAAACACATCATGCTTATGGTCTATCCTGACATTGGCGGGCCGGTCGAGGCTGTGGTTTACATTCGGCCGCGGCAGGTAGCAGAGACCAAGCCCTCGGCGGAATATTTAGCGTGTATTAGGCAAGGTTATCACGACTGGGGTTTGGTATAGTCTGGACAGGTCCTGCCGGTACAGGAATAATTTGCAGAGAGAATTTGGCATAGACTTTAAAATCCAAGGCCTATATGGTACCATGGTAAGCTATTGCATTTGGGCTACAGACACATACCTATTTTGGTCTGGGTAACCCAGGAGGAAATGAGAATATATGGTGGATAAATCATTCAAAGTAACTACCCGGACCGTAAGCGGGAAGAAAACTCGTTTTTTGCGCCGTGAAGGTGTCACCCCGGCTCACCTTTTTGGTCAGGGGCTTACGTCGGTTGCCGTACAGTGCCCTACCGGAGATCTCAAGCGGGCCATTGCCTTAAAAGGCACAACTCGCCTTATGGATCTCAGGCTGGACGATGAAAAAGAAACGCGTAGCGTGTTCATCCGCGAGGTTCAGCGCGATGCCTTAAGCGGGGAGCTCGTGCACGTTGATTTCTATCAAGTCAATAAGAAGCAAAAGATACGCGTGGCAGTGCCTTTGGTGCTGGTTGGTGATGCCCCTGCTGCCAAGCTAAAGAATAATATCATTGAGCAGCTACTAAGCGAGGTTGAGGTGGAAAGCCTTCCCGGAGAATTACCGCCACATATAGAAGTGGATATTTCGCCTTTGGCTGAAGCTAATCAAGCCTTGTGTGTGAGTGATATTAATGCAGGTTCTGGCGTAACTATCATGGCTACCCCTGAGCAACTTATCGTGAAGGTCAGCACTATTGCTGAAGAGCAGGGCGCTATTGCCACCTCAACAGAGTCAGCTGAAGCAGGTAAAGCCCCGGCAGGGGCTACCAAGGGAGAGAAATCCGAAAAGAAATAACCAACCTTTTCTAGACAATAATAGGGGGCTTTGCCCCCTTTTTTGTTATCATACAGAGTGCTGTTTTTTATAATCCAGACCTTCTGTTATACTCCGGGGATGATTATTGATGCGCACACTCATATCTTCTCGCCTCACATCGTAAGCCACAGAGAAGAGTATATCTCCCGCGATCCCTGCTTTGCCATGCTTTATGGTAATTCAAAAGCCAAGCTCGTAACAGTACAAGAGCTTTTGGCGAGTATGGATTGTTGTGAAATAGACATGTCTGTGATTGCAGGTATTGGCTGGGTTAGCCATGAGTTATGCGTGGAGAGCAATGATTATCTTCTGGAGTGTTTGGCACGTTACCCGCAGCGGCTGGTTGGACTGGCGACTGTCCAGCCTCAAGTGGGGGATGCGGCAATTAAGGAACTGGAACGCTGTGTCCAAGGTGGTGTCAAGGGGTTGGGAGAGATGCGTGCTGATGTGCAGGGTTTTGATCTTACCTCAGGTACATTGGCGGAGATCGCAGCTTACCTTGTGGCCCATGATCTAATATGGCAAAGCCATGCCTCGGAGCCAGTAGGGCACATCTATTCGGGAAAAGGTGTCCTTACGCCAGACGTTCTGTATCCTTTTGTGCTACGCTACCCGATGCTTAAGATTGTCTTGGCGCATTGGGGCGGCGGTCTCCCTTTTTATGCTATTATGCCGGAGGTAAGAGTAGCCCTAAAGAACGTCTATTTTGACACTGCGGTCTCGTCGTATCTTTATAGCCCATCTGTCTATAGTCAAGTCATAAATGCTGTAGGCACCAAGAACGTCATTTTTGGATCAGATTATCCATTAATGTCACCGACGAAGGCCCTTGTCGAAGTGCGCTCCTCGGGTCTTACAGAGCCAGAACAGGTGGCAGTTATGGGCGAAAATACTATGCGCTTGTTTGGCTTAGGTTCATGGGCAAAATGAACTGCATACGCGCTTTTGTGGCTGTTGAGCTTGCTGTTGAGGTTAAGGCCGAGCTCGCCCGACTCCAAGCAGTACTTAGACGAAAAACAATTTGTCCTGCCAAATGGGTGGCCACGGATAACACACACCTCACCCTCTGCTTTTTGGGTGAGATCGATTTGGGACAAATAGAGTTTGTCGAGACTGTCCTGACACAGACTGCGGCTAGTTTTACTCACATACGACTTAGGATGACATCATTAGGGGCTTTTCCTAGCATCACACAACCGCGGACAGTGTGGGTTGGGCTTGATGGCGAGCTGGACAATCTGTCCAAGTTACATCATAACCTTGAGGAAGGGTTACGCGTTGTGGGTTATCAGCCCGAGAATCGCCCCTTCAGACCGCACCTAACAATTGCACGCATACCGAGCGAGACAAGTCGTTCTGCTTGTCAAGGGCTAGGGGAGGCTTTGCGACGCGAGGAAATAATTCCTCTTCTTGTAGATGTTCCTGAGCTAAGTCTTATGAAAAGTACCCTCAGAACCACAGGGGCAGTACATGACTGTCTTTGCCGGGTCAGGCTTTCTGGGGGACTGGGGTAAACAGTATTTGAGAAAATGTGTTCAGAAAACGATCGGATGAAGTGCTAGAAAGGTGACACTTGCTTATGTCAAACGTGGTAATGATGCCCAGAAACATGATCTGTGAAGATAGTACACTATTGTAACTGCGGTATAGTTGATGTATACTGGCAAAGCGTTATGTGGGGCCTGTTCCTCGGACAGACTCACGTGGTTGCGATTGTTGGCTGATAGTCCCAGCAAAAACATTATGGTTGTGAGGTGGCACTGTGGAGCAGACCGGATTTCCAAAATGTCTAAAATGCCAAGGAGGCGATCTCGTGCCTCTCTCTGACTTTGGTAGTCAGGGGGCGTCCATTCAATATAAAGCATGGGTATGCACCAATCCTGATTGTGGTTTCAATCTGAAGATCAGGAACGGTGATATTTATGTCAATGAGCCGATCATGAATGGCATCAATGGTCGCGTTCGCCAGAACAACCTAGCCTAATTCCTTTTTCACACATATTGCTAAAGAGGCTCTGGTCAGGCGCAATAGTGGGGCAAGCAGGGAATGTTTGTCGATGGTTTCCTGATATTACTTGGTTTTCGGCATTGTCAGAGGATGGTGCTCATGCCTTGGGTGTGGTGTCCTTTTTTCTGTTCAACTCTACTCGTGTCCAATGTCTATTGGTCGAGCCATACATTGTCTGATCGTTTGGCAAAGCATGCGGGCTGGTCCCTAATAAGTGGTTGGTGGTCGTGGCGGCACTATCGTTTGGGGAGTTAGAGGTCAATTCTTTAGGGTGTGGCACTTAAGACGTTGCCGTCGCGCTCAAATAGTAACGATAAGGAGCCATGATGGAACTAAGTATTAAGTCACGAAATATTGAACTTACCCCGAAAATAAAAAGCTACATTGAGCGCAAGCTCGGGCAATTCGACCGCAAATTGGAAAGTATCATGGAGACTAAATTGGAGGTCTTCGAAGAGCATGCCCGTTCGGTCATGGAACGGCAGGTGGTTACAATAAAAATCAGCGGCGCAAATATTGCCTTACATGCTGAAGGGCGTGGTGAGACTATTCAGATGGCCGTGGATCGGGCGGCAGAGTCCATCACGAAACAGATTGATCGTCGCAAGGGTAAGTGGCAGGATCGTGGTAAAGCCGGACCATCTATCCGTATTCCGGAAATTCCTCCCGTCCCCACCTCCGCAAGTCGCATTGCCGAGACGCATTGTATGGAAGTTAAACCCATGTCCCTCGCAGAAGCACAAGACCAGTTGGATATTTTGGGATACGATTACTTATTATTTTTTAATACTGATAACAAACAAGTTAATCTTCTGTTGCGCCGCCCCGATGGACGGTTCGATCTGGTAATATCCGGGTCTTAACACGATCATTGGTATATGAACTCGGAAATGCATTGTCTAGAATATAATGTTTTTGAGGTGGCTTGGGGTTGGATAGGTGTTGCCAGTTCGTCCCAGGGTTTAGTGTTTTTGACCTTGCCCTGCACTACTTCCGATGAGGCTCTGGCTATGCTTGGGATGGTCGTGCGCAAAGGGAGACGCATAATCAGTTTTGCTGAGCTTGAAGAAAAGATTAAAAGCTACTTTAGTGGGAAAACAGTCATTTTTGATGATGCCTTGGACTTGACGGCGGTTACCAGTTTTCAGCGGAGGGTTTTGTTGGCAGTGCGCGGGATAGCTTATGGGGATAATCGTAGTTATGCTTGGGTAGCTGCTCAAATAGACAATCCCAAGGCCTGCCGCGCAGTAGGCCAGGCCTTGGGCAAGAACCCCTTGCCAATTGTCATACCATGTCATCGGGTGTTAGCATCCGGAGGGGCACTGGGTGGATTCAGTGGTGGGTTAGCAATGAAGCGTCGTTTCCTGGAGTTAGAGGGTATACATTGTTTGGGGCAATGACAGCAAATATGGGTTGGGGGCTCCTCGTGCTCGCCAGCAATCGTTGACAGCCTGCCCTTGTGGTGACACAATGAAGCTGGTTTTTATACCATAATGCTAATATCTCCTTGTCTTGCTAAGAGGTGAAAAAGTGTCCCAAAAAACAACCTTGGACAATGGGTTACGCATTGTAACCGAGCACATGCCTCACACGCGCTCGGCATCCATCTGTATTTTTGTTAAGGCTGGCTCGCGCTATGAGTCTAATGCCTTCGGTGGTATCTCCCACTTTGTAGAACACATGCTCTTCCGCGGTACGGAAAAACGTCCCACGTCTGGAGAAATCTCTGCAGAGATAGAAGGCGTGGGAGGTTCTCTTAATGCCGCAACTGATCGGGAGACAACTGTTTACTGGTGCAAGGTACCACAGCCGCATTTTAGGCGGGGGCTGGACGTGTTGTGCGACATGCTGACGGCTTCACGTTTTGATCCTGATGATGTGGAAAAAGAGCGCACGGTTATCATTGAGGAAATTAACATGAGTTACGATGCCCCATCGTCTAAAGTGGGGCTTCTTATTGATGAACTCGTATGGCATGGCCATCCCTTGGGGCGAGACATCGCGGGGACCAAAAAGTCAGTGGGAAAACTGACACGCCCTGCCTTAGTGTCATATATGACGCAACGCTATCGCCCGACTGGTGTCGTTATCTCAATTGCTGGGAACGTAACGCATAATGAAGCGGTGATGGCCGTGAAGCAGCGACTAGGGCGTTGGAAAGCCCTAGGGCAAGGAAAAGGATTTTTGCCATATGTTGCCAAACCTGGCCGCCGACTCAAGGTGGAAAGGCGTGATATTGAACAGACTCATCTCTGCCTCTCTGTACCGGGGCTTTCCAGCTTTGATCCGCGTCGCTATGCCTTGGATATCATGAATGTCCTGCTGGGTGAGGGCATGAGTTCTCGCCTCTTTACCCGGGTGCGCGATGAGTTAGGCCTAGCTTACAGCATTAGCAGTTTTACGGAACATCTTTACGATACGGGGACGCTTACCATCTATGCTGGGGTAGACACATCTAAGCTGACCCTTGCCCTTGAGGCAATAACTGGGGAGTTGACACGATTACGCTACGAGATGGTTCCGAAAGCCGAACTGACCAAGGCCAAAGAGTTAGCCAAGGGGCGCCTTCTTCTTCGCTTAGAAGACTCTCGTAGCGTAGCTGGCTGGCAGGGTGCCCAGGAGATAAGTAAGGATGTCATACTAACTATTGACGAAGTAGTAACACAGATTGAGTCCGTGACAACGGATAGTCTTAGACAACTTGCGGCGGAGTACTTCAAACCAGAGCACTATCGATTGGCTGTGGTTGGACCTGTGAAAGAATTGAATAGGTTGAATGGTGTCTTGAGGGAGTAGGTACCTCCTCTTTATGATGCTGAAGCGTTGACATATAAACAAGACGCCCCTGTTAACAGGGGCGTCTTGTTTATATGTATATCTAAGGTTGGTTAAGAGTCTAGTACATATCACCCATGCCGCCGCCAGCGGGCATAGGAGGAGCCTTTTCTTTCTCGGGGATGTCGGCTACAAGCGATTCAGTAATGAGTACCATGCCACCGATAGAGGCGGCATTGACTAGAGCGGAGCGAACAACCTTGGTTGGGTCGATAATGCCCATGTCTACCATGTTGCCGTACTCGTTGGTCTCAGCGTTGTAACCAATGCCTAAACTGCTGTTTCGGACGGTATTCACGATTACGGCACCGTCCTTGCCAGCGTTGTTGGCGATCCAGCGGATGGGCTCTTCTACAGCTTTGCGGATAATGTTAACACCGGTGGCTTCGTCGCCCACTATCCCGAGTTTGTCCAGTACAGGAAGGGCATTCATGAGGCCTATCCCACCGCCTGGGAGGATACCTTCTTCAACTGCGGCACGAGTGGCTGCCAAGGCGTCTTCTACGCGATGCTTCTTTTCCTTCATTTCTGTCTCGGTGGCCGCGCCGACTTTGATTACGGCAACCCCGCCAGCCAATCGAGCCATACGCTCCTGAAGCTTTTCGCGGTCAAAATCAGACTCTGTCTCTTCAATCTGAGACTTCAGTTGCTTAATACGATCCTTAATGGCCTCCGATTCACCTTTGCCTTCAATGATGGTAGTCTTATCTTTGTTGACCTCTGCGCGGCGAGCCTTGCCCAAATCCTCAATGGTGATAGAGTCAAGCTTGCGCCCAATATCCTCGGAAATGACCTTGCCGCCGGTGAGGATGGCAATATCTTCCAGCATGGACTTGCGGCGGTCACCAAAGCCCGGGGCCTTGACTGCGACAATATTAAGAGTGCCGCGTAGTTTGTTGACTACTAGGGTGGCTAAAGCCTCGCCCTCCACGTCGTCGGCGATGATGAGCAAATTCTTTGTTGCTTGGAGGATGCGCTCCAGTGATGGCAGGATCTCTTGGATGGAGGAAATCTTTTTATCGGTGATGAGAATCATGGGATCCTCGACAATAGCCTCCATACGGGCGGTGTCAGTCACAAAGTAGGCACTGGTGTAACCACGATCGAATTGCATACCTTCAACGTAGTCAGTTTCAAACCTGGTGCCCTTGGACTCTTCAATGGTAATTACCCCATCCTTGCCAACTTTCTCCATAACGTTGGCAATGAGGTTGCCGATCTCTGGATCTTTGGCAGTAATGGTAGCTACTTGGACGATCTGTTCCTTTCCTTTGACGGGGGTGGATGCGTTCTTTAGTTCATCTACAATGGCCGCGGTTGCCTTCTCGATACCATGCTTGAGGGCGATAGGTTCTGCTCCAGCGGCGATATTCTTGAAGCCCTCGGTAATAATAGCCCAAGCAATGATAGTGGAGGTAGTGGTGCCGTCGCCGGCAGCGTCATTGGTTTTGGAGGCAGCCTCTTTAACTAACTGTACGCCCATATTTTCGAAAGGCTCGGGGAGCTCAATGTCTTTGGCAATGGTTACGCCATCATCAACGACAGTAGGTGCGCCCCACTTCTTATCCAGTGCCACGGGATGACCCTTGGGGCCTAGGGTTACCTTAACCGCATTGGCTAGGACATCTACGCCTTTCTTTAGAGAGCGGCGGACATCTTCACCGAAAATTACCTGTTTTGCCATCTATTCATTCTCCTTATTACTGTTTATTTAGGAAGTTTTTGCTAGCTGATGCGCTTGGCCAGTACGTCGCTCTCGCGCAAGATCATATAATCTTCGCCTTCAAGCTTAACTTCGGTGCCGCCGTACTTGGCGTAGAGTACAATATCGCCAACTTTGACGTCTGGAGCGATGATCTCACCTTTGTCGGTGCGCTTACCGGAGCCTACAGCGATGACCTCACCCTCTTGGGGTTTTTCCTTGACTGTGTCTGGTAGCACGATACCCCCGCGGGTGATTTCCTCTTTTGCCAGCGGTTTGACCAAAATACGGTCAGCCAAAGGCTGAAGTGTAGTTGCCATACCTCTAATTCCCTCCTTCTTAATTGTGGATAAAAATGATTAGCAATCTCATGGCGAGACTGCTAATTTATGATAACCTAAGATGTCATGGGTATCAAGAAGATATAGAGAAAACCAAAGACACTGAGAGGAAACCAGAGATAATTACACGCCTGGGAAGCCTGGTTTTCTTTTATTATCTCCTTATTTATACAGTAATCACGTTTAGATCAGGGATTACATCTAAGTCCAGGCTGTCTTGTGTACCTCTGCAGAAATGGAAATAGCCGCAGGCGGCCACCATGGCTGCGTTGTCGGTGCATAGTGCCGGTGGTGGCATGAGTACGGGAATTGGTGACTCTTGCTTTAGGCGCGTGCGCAGACGCTGGTTGGCAGCAACACCCCCGGAAAGAAGTATTTGGTGTACCATGTGCTCCTGTGCGGCAGCAAGCGTTTTGCCGATTAGCACCTCAACAACGGTTTCCTGAAAGCTGGCTGCGGCGTTATTGATGCTGGGGATACGGTTTTCTTCAGCGAGGCGATAGAGGGCCGTCTTTATGCCACTAAAAGAGAAATCGTAACTACCTGGCAACCAGGCATGGGGTAATGGCAAGGAAGGGGTGCCTTCACGTGCAGCTCGATCGATTGCTGGCCCGCCGGGGTATCCTAAATCCAAGATGCGTGCTGCCTTGTCAAAAGCCTCGCCAGCTGCGTCATCGCGGGTGCGCCCCAAAAGGGAGTAGTCGCCATGGTCATGCATTAGAATAAGGTCGGTATGACCGCCGGAGACAACAAGGCATAATAACGGGAACTCGGGCGTAATTGCGCCGAGCCAGTTGGCATAGATATGGGCCTCCAGATGGTTAATGCCGATAAGGGGTTTACCCCAAGCAAGAGAGAGGGCCTTTGCTACGCTTGCCCCTACAAGAAGGGATCCGGCCAGCCCTGGCCCGTTGGTTACGGCTATGACATCCAAGTCTTGACAACCCACCTGGGCCTTGTCCATAGCTTGGCGTATGGTCGGTACAATGGCTAAGAGGTGCTGGCGAGAAGCAACCTCAGGCACTACCCCGCCGTAGCGGGCGTGGATTTCGATCTGCGATGCTATCTCGTTTGCTAATAGGTGTTGTCCATCCTCTACAATGGCACAAGCGGTCTCATCGCAGGAACTCTCAATACCCAGTACTTTCATATGGGCATTATAACAGATTGAGAAGACTGCGGGCTTTGACACTGTCTGTTGCCGGTGTTAATATGGAGCAACTCGCAGTTCCAAAGACAAACGAGGTGATTGTTAAATGCCCGTGGCGACTGTCTATCTTTATCTGTCAATTCTAATCGGTTGCATTATTGTCTACACTTTTTTCAACATTGCGGAGACGGCCCTTATTTCTTTAGAGAGATATCGCTTGCAGACCTTGGTTGATGAAAAGGTCAAAGGCGCTCAGTGTGTCGCTAATCTTCTAGAAAGACCAGAAAGATTGTTGTCCACTCTCCTTACTGGTCAGAACCTGATGAGTACAGCGGCTGTGTCTCTGGGCACAGTGTTGGCCGTCTCATTTTGGGGAGAGGGCCGGGGGGTGGTTTGGGCCACTGTCATTTTAACTATTACCCTCCTAATCTTCAGCGAGGCTACCCCCAAGACCATTGCTGTACACTACCGGGAACAGCTGTCTTTGGCAGTGGGACGACCGGTTAAATACTTATCTTGGCTTTTTGCCCCGATAGTTACTGTGTTGGGATGGGTGGTCAACATTTTCTTCCGTATCTTAGGTAGTAAACACCAACCTGTAGCCTCGGTGCGCCCTGAGGATATCGAGAGTATGATCGCTGCAGGACATCGAGCGGGTACAGTGGAAAAGACCGAAGCCCAACTCTTAAGCAATGTCTTTGATTTTGGTGATCGTCCGGTGAAGGAGGTCATTGTGCCGCGCCCGGAGGTTATCAGTGTACCAAAAGAGGCAACATTGGCCGATGTTCTGGCGACTTATGCTCAGAACCCAGTGTCGCGCTTCCCGGTTTATGAAGAAAATATGGATAATGTTGTGGGCATCCTCTCTATAAAAGACATCCTGATGTCAGTGGCCAAAGACGGCCTGTCACCAGAGATGCCTATTGATGATCTCATCCGCCCTGCCTACTTCGCCCCAGATAACAAACGCGTCAGTGATTTATTTCAAGAGATGCGAGATAAAAACTTCCGCATGAGCGTCATTGTGGATGAATATGGTGGCACGGCGGGGGTGGTTAGCTTGAGTCGTCTCATGGAGGAGGTTGTCGGGGCGGTTGGGGATGAGTTTTCGGCAGCAGAGAAGGAGTTCGAGTCGATTAATGAGAATACCTTCCAAGTGGACGGCGGTATGCATATTAGCGAGGTCAACGATGAGCTTCATCTTGCCCTGCCCGATGGCGATTACGAAACCATAGCCGGTTTCATTCTGCAGCTTTTGGGTCGTTTCCCCAAACGTGGCCAGCAAATAAAGTATAATAATTTGAAAATGATTGTGACCAAGATGAAGGGCTTGAAGATCGAAGAAGTGCTGATAACCAAAGAAAAGAACGTGCCCTTGCTCAACAAAAAAGAAAATGAATCGTCTTAGGGTGCGTTTTGGGCGCGGGGCGGCGCTTAAGTATATTTCCCACCTTGATCTCACGCGGATGTGGCATCGTGCCCTGCGTCGGGCGGGTATTGCTTTGGCTTACAGTGAGGGTTTTAATCCTCATCCCAAACTTTCGCTTGCGGCGCCATTGCAGCTTGGGGTAACGAGCGAAGCCGAACTAATGGATGTCTATACCATCCATCCAGTGGTTGCAACAGCCTTTGTGGCAAGGTTGCGCAAAGAGCTGCCGCTGGGATTGGATGTATTACAGGTTATGTCGGTGAGATTGAACCTACCTGCCCTTCAAGCCGTGGTGCGTAGCGCCGACTATTCAGTAAGAGTTAATGCTCAGGACGAGTCTAGTTTAGGTCAGGCTATTCTGGTGCTCTTGGAGAGCCGTAGTCTGCCATGGCAGCATCGGCGCGACACCGGGATGAAGAGCTACGATTTGCGCCCCCTGATTGTGAGCTTGAGGCTTGTTTCTTATGTAGATGGCGTTGCCACCTTGGACATGCGCCTCAAGAGTGACGCTTCAGGTACAGGGCGACCGGAACAGGTGGTACGGGCCTTGGGGTTTGACAGTCCCCTTGACATTCATCGCACCCGCCTTATCTTGGACTCTACCCAATCACGGGAATAGTAGACGACGGTTTTTACTCAATAAGAGCTATTACTGGTTGTAGCGTTTACCCCCAAGCGGCTTTAGGGTGGCCTGCCTGCTATAATAAGCCCATGAGAGAATTACTTTCCGCGAAGGTTAGATCATTCCTGTGTGATCATAACCTGACCGGGGCACGTTTGGTGTTGGCAGTCTCTGGCGGACCAGATTCGGCCTGCCTGCTACATGCTTTGACAGTCCTTAAAGAAGAACTCGCCATTACCTTGCAGGTGGCACATTTGGACCATGGGTTGAGAGAGGACTCTGCGGCGGATGCGGCAAGTGTAGCGCAGTTGGCCGAGGGGTTGGGGTTACCGGTGGTCATAGAAAGAGTCGATGTCCAGAGACATCGTCAGGCAAGTGGTCAAGGCCTTGAAGAGGCTGCCCGCGAGGTGCGCTATTGTTTTCTGGCAAGACTCGCAAGGGAGTTGTGTACGCCATATGTCGTCACTGGGCACACCTTAAGTGATCAGGTGGAAACGGTGCTCTTGCATCTTGTTAGGGGAACAGGACTTCAGGGGTTGGTTGGTCTTAAACCATTGACACCATTGACAATTGATGGGCACAAGGTTATCTTGGTGCGGCCATTGCTAGCAGTTAAGCGCTCTGATACCGAGGGTTACTGCCGTGAAGTTGGGATAAAGCCATGCCAAGACATTACCAACCGATCGCTTACCCCGCTACGCAATCGCATCAGACTGAAGCTATTACCGCAGCTAAGGGAGTATAACCCGTGTTTCGATGAGGCCATACTGCGTTTGGCAACTGCCGCTGAAATCGACTTAAACTATTTGGAGGTAGCGACAGCTAATGTGCGAGAGGCAGTCGTGCGTGAAGTAGACGGAGCCTTAGCCCTTGACAAAATAGCGCTACAGGGGTTGCCGCAAGCCTTGCAGCGTCACCTGTTGAGGTGGGCGCTAGGGTGTGTGCGAGGAGGGCTTGAAGATATAGAGGCACGCCATGTTGATAATATTATGTCAAGCTTAGGATTATCTGCTGGGCGGCGCCTTTCCCTACCCGGAGGAGTGATCTTGGCGGTAGACTACGACTGTTACTGGTTGGGGCAGGCGGACAATTTGCCAAATCCTTACCCCGTCATTTCAAGCGAGTATCCCTTGAGTATTCCAGGGGTAACGCATCTGCCGGGTTGGCAAGTGGATGCCGAACTGGTCAGTGGTCAGATGAAGCCAGAAGGCGGCGGACTGGTTGCCTATTTTGATCTGGATGTTGTAGGGCGCGGGCTTTTTACGCGTTCCTGGCAGCCCGGTGATCGCTTTGTGCCGTTAGGACAAACACAGGATAAAAAACTTGGCGAGTTCATGATTGCCCAAAAAGTACCACGTCGTTGGCGTGAACGTATTCCTCTTGTTGTCTCGTCACAACAGATAGCTTGGCTTGTTGGCTACCGCCTTGATGATCGGGTGAAGGTGACGGATGCCACTAGGCACGTCTTGAGGCTTGAGTTTAAGAAGGTTTGATCTTGACCCAACCGCCTTGACAGCCGGGCTGAGGACAATTGGCCTTACCGACACCTTGGCAGTTTGGGCAGGCTTGGTTGTGACTCGCCGAGACCATGTTGCGCCCTAGTCCCTTACAGGATGGACAAGTGGCTTTGCCAGATCCTTGGCAACGCGGACACTTTCCCCAGCGACCGGCGTCCCCAGAATGAGATTCCTTCTCGCGCTTGGCCCGAGCGTATTCTTCTTCAAGATCTTTGAAATCTTTTTCCTCAATGGGCATCTTTTTGAAGCTCCCTTTAGCATTATTAGTCAGGCATAGACAATTTGTCTAGGGCTAGATGAGACGTATTAAGCGTGGGTTGGGGGTGATGCCTGGCAGGCGTCCTCGTTTGGCTATGGCTCGGCCGTCCAACTCACGGATATCGGCGGTGAAGTCGATGGGAGGGGCGCCAGAAATGGAACTACCAACACCAAAGCCGTTAACTGGCACTTTCTCTGTTACGAACTGCCGGATACGTTCGGTGGCGAACCCCCCGCTTACAAAAATGCCAACATGGGTAAAACCAGCCAAGTCCAAGCGGTATCTTACCTCGCGTACTAGGTCAGGCGTAACACCGCCTCGCTCACGCGGGGTGTCTAATCTTATCATAGCCAATCGCTTTCCCAGTGCCTGTGCCACCCGGAGGGCTTCTTCGGCCTCATCTCGGAAAGTATCAACTAGGGCAACACGCGCTACCTCGGTTGGGGTATGGCGATCAAAGGCCTCGGTGGCAACCACTGTGTCACCCATGACCAGCATTAAAGCATGAGGCATTGTACCAGAGGGGGAAAGCCCGGTAAGCTCAGCGCCCTTAATAGTGGAGCAACCTTGGCAACCGCCGATTACTGCCGCATAATCCATTACTGCTGCCACTGTCGGATGGACATGTCGTGCCCCAAAACTCACCACTGGGATATCGCCAGCTGCCTCGACACATTCGCGGGCGGCGGTAGCCCAACCACTCTGGTGGGCGAGTATGCCACAGAGGGCGGTCTCGTAAAGGCCGTAGCTTTTGTAGGGAGCAGTAATACGGAGAGTGACCTCTTTTCTTGTCATGGGCTCACCCTCGGGGAGAGCCCAGACCTCAGCTATACCATTTGACAGCACCTTGGACAAAATGGCCTTGGCCTCTTCTATACCGCAAAAGACCCCTGCTCGTGCTGGGAAGAACTCCATAGTCGTCACAGGGTTTAGCCCTTCACGTTCTAGGATGTGGAGGGTACGCTGGAAATAGACGTCGGCAGTGCGTCCGGAAATGATTTCCTCAGATGGTTCAAAAAGCGCCATATCTACTCCTTTTAATAATCTTAGCTTGAGCACCTTTTCCAGATGTCCTAATACCCAATAACGACGATAATGATATTATTTAACATAAGTAGTAGGAATTCCCAGAAACGATTATGAGTCCTAATTATTTCTGTCGTAAAGGTGATGGCTGCCTAAATTTGAGCGACATAAATACCAATACATGGGATTCCAAGCGCCGACATTGTTCTTCCTGCTCCATCGACATCATAAAGCGCAGTTAGCTTTGTAGTCTATTGTTGTCCTACCAATTGAGTGTGGCAATAGCCGCATCATCGACAGAAAACAGGACCGAAAAGACTCTCCTTAAGATAAAACTATCGCAAGTGTTTGGATGCGGGATCGAAAGTATTCTGCGAAACCTCTTCCTATAAGGTAATGTCAACACCTGTATTATTACCACAGGCATTGTTATTATGCAACCATCAGGAAGACGTGGTTTGATCAAGTTGTAGTAGGCTTTGTACAGGTTTGCATTTTTATTCTACCGCCAACTTTTTCTGTAAGGCCAAGGTGTTTCGTTCCCAAAAAACACCATCAGAATATCCTTGGATACTCCGAGAGTCACCTGCCAGTTCAAGGCGTTTTTGAGTGTATGCACAGTATTCTGCCTCGCGCTCAATTCCTAGGTATTTCCTGCCGAGTTTCTTGGCAACGACTGCCGATGTTCCTGATCCCACGAATGGGTCGAGAATTATGTCACCAGGTTTTGAGCTTGCTAAGATCAGTTTTGCATACAGTTTTTCAGGCTTTTGTGTTGGGTGATCTGTGTTTTCAGGCATAGACCAATAAGGAACAGATATATCGTCCCAAAAGTTCGATGGGAATGTATCGCGGAAATTGCCGTCTTTGCTTTCAACCCAATCCTTTGGTACACCATTTATCCTGTAGGGAGCGATAACGCGGCGGCGCATTTTGACATCGCCTACGTTAAAGGTAAAGATCTTTGGCGACATAGTGGCAAACCAGATATCCTCCATTGAGTTTTTCCAGTTACGCACTGCGCCGCGCCCTTTTTCGCGTTGCCAAGTTATGCGGTTTTGAATAGTAAAAAAGCAACCAAGAATCCTACCGACAATAAGGCTTGTTTGCCAATCACTACAAACGTAAATAGTTGCGGTAGGCTTTAATGTATGTTTAACGGCATCAAGCCAGTTGTGGGTAAATAACGCATAGTCCTCTTCGCCAATCCTTTTGAAAGACTTGTTGCCGTAGATTTTACTTAAATTGTACGGCGGGTCAACGATTAACAAATCAACAAAGCCCCTTGGTAGTGTTGTGAGAATTTCAAATGCATTACCATGAATAATGGTGTTTTCAGGATGGGTCGGGTCGTATGTACTGGGGCATAGTCTTGCATAATGACTAATATCAGTGTTGCCAAGCGTTAATGTTTTGTTTCTCATGGTAGATAGCCACTTGTTTTGACTAGGGTTAAAGGTGGTCGTGGTCCCTGTCCGCAGTGGACAGTATATACAATGCTCTGTCTAGGGTGGAGCTATTATTCATCAGTTTAAAGCCCTTCTCCCCCATTCTAGGGGGAGAAGGGTGCCAATGTTAAACGTAGGCAAATCCAGCATTACGCGACGGATGCTAAAAAATCCCTAGGTCTAGTGCAAGAAGTGCCGGATGCCGGTAAACACCATGGCTATATCGTGCTGATCGGCTGCTTTTATGGAATCGTCATCTCGCAGGCTACCACCTGGTTGGATAATGGCAACAACCCCTGCTGCTGCTGCCTGCTCCACACTATCCGGGAAGGGGAACATGGCATCTGAGGCTAGAACACTACCCGGGGCGCGGGTACCAGCCTTTTCCTTAGACAGGAATACGCTTACCACACGGTTTGGTTGACCGGCTCCCATGCCCAGCAAGGTCTTATCTTTCACTAAAGCGATGGCATTGGATTTGATATGCTTGACTGCCCGCCAGGCAAATTTCAAATCATCCATCTCCTCTGGGGTGGGGGTGCGACGTGTGACAGATCGTACAGGCAACTCATCTTCATTTAGGGTATCGCCAGCTTGTACCAGTAATCCGCCTGGCACTCGGCGATAGTCGGTATAATCCGGGGGTGAGATTGTTCCATCTGTGGGGTCTTCTACCAACATAATACGGAGGTTCTTTTTTTCCTTTAGTTTGTCTAGGGCATCGGCATCATAACCTGGGGCAACGACGATTTCGTAGAAAGTGGCGGCCATCTCCTCAGCCATTTTTAGGTTGATAGGGCGGTTACATGCTACGATGCCACCGAAAGCCGATACTGGGTCGCCGCTGAAAGCCCGTCGATAAGCCTCGTCAAGGTCGGCGTGACTTGCCAGACCGCAAGGGTTGGTATGTTTGATAATGGCCACGGTTTGGTCTGGGAAATCACTCGCCGTAGTCCAAGCGGCAGAGGCATCAAGTATGTTGTTAAATGATAGCTCTTTGCCCCAGAGTTGTTTGGCCCAAGTAATACCCTGGTTTTGTGGAATGACGCTCTGTTCAGCATAGAAAGCGGCTTTCTGATGCGGGTTTTCACCATAGCGTAGATCGTAGCGTTTTGAAAAGGCGATAGTAATTTCCTCCGGAAGGGTGTCTTCGCCTTGGCGGAGATATTGGGCAATGGCCGTGTCGTAAGCGGCCACATGCTGGAAAGCTTTCTGGGCGAGTTTCTTTCGCTCGGCTAGTTCTAGGTTGCCAGTGGCAAGTTTCTGCAAAATTGGCTCGTAATCAGCTGGGTCAACTACGACCAGCACGGCGGGGAAGTTCTTGGCGGCGGCCCGAATCATAGTTGGCCCGCCAATATCAATGTTCTCCAGAGCGGTGGGTAAACTTACCCCGGCCTTGGACACTGTCTGGACAAATGGATATAGGTTGACCACTACCATGTCAATGGGGATGATTTTATTCAACTCAAGCTCTGCCATGTGCGATGGCAGGTCGCGCCGGGCCAAAAGGCCACCATGCACTGATGGATGTAATGTTTTGACACGCCCGTCTAATATTTCGGGGAAGCCGGTAATGTCCGAAATGCCGTGAACAGGGAGACCGACTTCGACGAGGGCCTTTTTGGTGCCACCCGTGGAAAAGATTTCCCAGCCTAATGCTATGAGGCTACGGGCAAAGTCGGTAACACCATTTTTGTTGGATACACTGATGATAGCGCGCATGAGACCTCCTTATCATTTTATTAGATTCTATGGCACAATTATGATTTGCAGACGGCAAATTCCCTAATCTAGGATTACTTGATGATCACCTTGCTGGCCGATAATTTCACCGACAATTACTGCCTCGGCAAGACACTCCTTGATTTGACGGGCACCTGTTGGTGTTACGATAGCTACCATGCCGAGACCCATATTAAAAACGCGATACATCTCCTCTAGGGAAATATCACCTTGGTTCTGGATAAGGCGGAAAATAGGAGGAACCTCCCAGGCAGCGGTATTAAAGTGTGCCGTAACACCTTCTGGCAGGATACGCGGTACGTTGCCCAGAAAACCACCGCCGGTGATGTGGGCAAGCCCCTTGATAATGGACAGGAAGGGCTTAAGCTCGGTGAGGTAACAACGATGGGGGGTGAGGAGTGCTTCACCCAAAGTCTTCCCTAACTCGACATAATACTTGTCCAAGACCTCTTTGCTTTCGCCCAGTACCAGACGTGCTAGCGAGTAACCATTGGTATGCAACCCGCTGGAGGGCAGACCCATAATGACATCGCCGGGGGCTATAGTCTGGCCATTAATTATGGCCGTTTTCTCTACTGCCCCGACTATACAGCCCACAAGGTCAAAGTCCTCCTCGGCATAAATTCCAGGCATCTCGGCTGTCTCTCCGCCAATTAGGGTACAGCCAACGTCTTGACAGGCAGTAGACAGACCCTTGACAATATCCCTGACTGTAGTTGGCTTCAGGTGGCCCATGGCGATATAATCCAGAAAGAAAAGGGGTGTTGCCCCGCACGTAAGGATGTCATTGACGGAGTGGTTGACAATATCTATCCCTACAGTGTCAAACTTGTCTATGGTTGTGGCAAGCTTGAGCTTGGTGCCTACGCCATCTACGCTGGAGACCAGCACAGGTTGTGTAAAACCCTTAAGCTCAAACATCCCACCAAAGAGCCCTGGACCGGCCAATACCTCTGGGCGGGAGGTAATACGCGCCAGGTGGGCAATATCCTTCTTGATGGCCTCGGCTGTATTAATATTGACGCCGGCTTGGGTATAACAGTCGCTAATCGGAAACCTCCTGGTGTAGTACTATTTGTATCTTCGGGAACTTACTGCCGTAAGCGGTGCTACGACGAGCCACAGGGTGATATTAACGAGTATGGCGAAACATAACAATGGCAGGGATACTTGGTTTTAGTGAAATAATCCCCCCATATGAGTATAAGAAACCAGGAATGGCGGCCAGGATGCGAAAGTATCCCATGGTACACCTCCTGAAATATGTTGCCTTTCATGATAGCACTGCCGATAATGGAGTTTCAATGGCGGAGAGGGTTCGCCGAAGACGAATTGCTTTTGAGCCAAGGCTTAGTCTTGCGGAAAGGCCCGATCTCCGTAATTTCCAGTGGGTTAGTGGGTATCAAGGTGTTCTAAGGCCAGCTTACCCATTTCAAGCTGTACCGGTAGGGGATAGTGACCGGTGAAACAAGCCAGACACAGTATATCTTTTGGTAACCCAACGGCCTTTATTAGCCCTTCGAGCGAGAGAAAACCCAGGGAATCGGCATCGATAATTCTTTTTATCTCCGGGATGGTCTTTTGGGCGGCGATAAGCTCGCGCCGGGTGGCCATGTCTACCCCCATAAAACAGGGGTGGCAGATCGGTGGGGCACAGACGCGCATATGGATTTCCGATGCGCCGCTGTTTCGCAGTAGTCTGATAACCTGGGGTGTTGTGGTACCGCGCACAATACTGTCATCTATTAGTACGATACGCTTGCCTTCCAGGAGGGTTTTCATGGGGTTGAATTTGAGTTTTACCCCAAGGTCGCGCAGGCGTTGCTCGGGTTCAATAAAGGTGCGTCCCATATAACGATTCTTGACCAGCCCCATACCCAAGGGTATGCCGGAAGCGCGGGCGTAGCCAACGGCAGCCGTAGTGGCTGAATCGGGGACGCCTACTACAAGATCGGCATCCACAGGGTACTCCTCAGCCAGCCCGGCCCCCATAGCCTCGCGGGCATCGTAAAGTAAGCGGTTATTGATAACGCTATCCGGACGGGCAAAGTAGATGTACTCGAAAATACAGAGGGCATGTTTATCGGATGGTTTCGGAAAGTGGCTGGGCCCGTTACTATCAATGCGGATAATCTCGCCAGGGGCAACCTCTCCTAGGAAGGAGGCCCCGATGTGGTCGAGGGCACAGGTTTCTGAGGCAAGTACCCAGCCGTGGCTGTTAAGACTACCCAGACAGAGGGGGCGCATGCCTAAGGGGTCGCGCACCCCCCAAAGGGTGTCTTTGGTAAGTAATGCCAAGGAATAAGCCCCTTGCAGGCGCCGCATGGCGTACCTTATCTTGGCGGTGAATTCTTTCTCAATAGAGGAAAAGATGAGCTTGGCGATAACCTCGGAATCCGAGGATGTGTTAAAGACATAGCCCTTGTCCTGAAGCTCGCGGCGGAGTACATCGGCATTGGTGATATTGCCGTTATGAGCGATGGCCAAAGCATCGTCACCTTGGCTGACCATCAGGGGCTGGGCATTGCAGATTTGGGAAGCCCCAGTCGTAGAGTAGCGGTTATGACCGATGGCGATGTATCCAGAAAGCTTAGTCAAATCCGCCTCGGTGAAAACCTGAGATGCCAGCCCCATCTTGGCAAAAACCTGAAGCTTGTGGCCGTCAGAGGTGGCAATGCCAGAGCTTTCCTGGCCGCGGTGTTGTAGGGCGAAGAGGGCGAAATAGGTAAAACGAGCAATGTCTTCGTCGGGGGCGAAGATGCCAAACACCCCGCACGCTTCGTGCATCTTGTCCCCTGATTTCAAAGCCAAATCCACTTTAGCCATTATAATCCACACCCCCCAGTTGGTCAAAGTGTATTACTTTTGGGTGGCGTAGTACTATGTCAGGGGATGTGTGGCACCGATCTGGCCATGCTGCTATTTCGGGAAAACCCCGCAATATCTTAAACACCGGCTCCCAAGGCATCCAGTAGACTACGTAGTCCCAGATAACCGGCGTAAGCAATGAAGAGGCATTTGACGATCTTACCAGCTAGGCAGATGAAGAAAAAGCGTTTGGCCCCGTAGCGGGTAACGCCGGCTGTCAGTGCGATAGGGTAGTAAAAGGGATTGATGGTGACGGAGACCCCGAACAGGACCCAGCCACCTCGCTTCTGCATTATGCGCATTAACCATTGGTAGAGGCGTCCTAGGCGGCTAGGGTTGTCCCCTGCTCCCCGATTCTTGAGTGCCGCAGCCCCGGAGTAACCGGTGGCGTATGTGCTGAGGCCACCCAAGGTTTCGCCAAGGCCGCAGACCAGCCCGACTAAGGCAGGACCAATGGCCGCCGGACCGAACCAGGGAGTCAATACCCCGCCCAAGATGGCATAAACAGCCACGGCTGGCAAGGCGCTGGGAATAGTCGCCCCGCTCAGTATCCCGAGGACAAAGCCACCGGCAAGGCCATATCCGGCCACCTGCTCAATATTACGCCAGTTCAGGGCAATCAAAATGCCCAGACCAATTGTTAACACCAAGGTTAGGATGCCAACAACGTACTCCCAGTAACGAGGCATTTTGCGGTGGGTTTCAGCAGGTAAAGTCATGTTAGAAAAATATCCCTCCCGGGATTAATCTGGGAGGGATAACAGTCTTAACTCAGTAACTCCGGGGCAGTGTTAAAAGTTAAACCATCTGAACCGTGGTCAACCACTACGATGTCCCCTTCTTTCAGCTCGCCTGAGAGCAAGCGTGCGGCGAGCGGATTCTCAACATGTTGTTCGACCGCTCGGCGCAGGGGGCGGGCGCCATAGGCCGGGTCATAACCAACCTCAACAAGGTAAGTTAGGGCGGCTTCGGTGACACTAAGCACCACCTTACGATCCTCCAGTCGCTTTTGTAAATCCTTAGCCATAAGCATAACGATGGTCTTAAGCTGTGGTTCGCTAAGCTCATGGAAGACAATGATATCATCAATGCGGTTGAGGAACTCGGGGCGGAAAACCTTGCGTACCTCGGTCATTACCTTGTCTTTCATGCGCTCGTATTGGCTCTTCTCGGTCCCAGCCTCGTCGCGGCGCGGGGTGAATCCTAAAACCCCCTCGCGCTTTATAAGTTCGACACCGGCGTTTGAGGTCATAATAATAATAGTGTTCCTAAAGTCCACTGTGCGCCCATGCCCGTCGGTCATACGACCGTCGTCTAATACCTGCAAAAGGGAGTTAAAGACCTCCGGATGGGCCTTCTCAATCTCATCAAGTAACAAGACACGGTAGGGGCGGCGACGGACGGCCTCAGTTAGCTGGCCGCCTTCATCAAAGCCCACGTAGCCGGGTGGGGCACCGATAAGGCGTGAGACGGTGTGCTTTTCCTGATACTCGCTCATGTCAAGTCTGACCATGGCATTCTCGTCGCCAAACAAAAACCAAGCCAAGCTACGTGCGAGCTCCGTTTTACCTACCCCTGTGGGACCTAAGAACATAAAGCTACCTATTGGTCGGCGCGGGTCTTTTAGCCCGGCTCGACTGCGACGGATGGCTTCGGAAACTGCCCGCACGGCTTCTTCCTGATTCACCAAGCGCTCGTGTAAGCCGTCTTCCATGTGCAGGAGGCGCTCGGCATCGCTCCCCATCATATGTGAGACGGGAATGCCAGTCCAAGTAGCCACTAACTGGGCGATGTTGTCCTCGGTTACGGACATTTTGATCTTCTCCCGTTCCAGCCAAGCTTGACGGGCCTCTTGGTGCAGTTGCTCAAGGGCAATCTTCTCCGCTTTCAAGCGGGCTGCCTGCTCAAAGTCCTCACGCTGGGAGGCGGCTTCCTCTTCGGCGATTAACTCAACAAGACGCTCTGAAAGCAGGCGTACCTCGGGCGGGGCACTCTCGTTGTCCAGCCGGAGTTTGGCCGCAGCCTCATCAATAAGGTCGATGGCCTTGTCGGGTAGATGGCGCTCAGAGATATAACGCTGGGAGAGTTTGGCCGCTGCCTCAATTGCCTCGTCTGTGATCTGAATTTTGTGGTGCGCTTCGTAACGCGGGCGTAGTCCTTTCAGGATTTCCACACTGGCCTCAATACTCGGCTCACTAACAAAGACGGGCTGAAAACGACGTTCGAGGGCCTTATCTTTTTCAATGACCTTGCGGTATTCGTCAAGGGTAGTCGCCCCGATAGTTTGGAGTTCGCCGTGGGCGAGGGCAGGTTTTAGCATATTGGAGGCGTCAAGGGCCCCCTCGGCGGCACCGGCACCAACAACGGTGTGGATCTCATCAATGAAGAGGATAACCTCGCCCTGTGATTGCTTAACCTCATCCATAACGGCCTTTAGACGCTCCTCGAACTCGCCGCGAAACTTGCTGCCAGCAACAAGAGCCCCCATATCTAGGGCGAGGACTTTTTTGCGGCGCAGGGATTCCGGCACGTCACCGGCCACGATGCGCTCCGCCACACCCTCAGCAATGGCAGTTTTACCCACTCCAGCCTCGCCGACAATGACAGGGTTATTCTTGGTGCGCCGGGAGAGAACCTGCATAACCCGTCTGATTTCCTCTTCGCGTCCGATTACCGGATCAAGCTTGCCTTGGCGTGCCATCTCAGTCAGATCGCGGCAGTATTTGGCCAGCGAACGGTACTTGCTTTCGGCACGGGCGTCGGTAACGCGGTGCCCGCCGCGGATCTTCTGCAACGCCTGGTAGATACTCTCTTGGGTTATCCCTGTTGCCTGTAAGATACGTCCCGCCTCGCCTTTACCAATATTGTTGATGGCGATAAAGACATGCTCGGTACCTACGAACTCGTCCTTTAGGCGCTGGGCTTCGGCATAAGCTGCCTCTAGTACCTGAGCAACGCGGGGGGTAGCGTAAATCTGGGGCGTCTCGTAGCTTACCTTGGGGGAGCGCTCAAGCACTGCTGATACCTGCTGGCGGATAGCCTCCTCGTTTATACCGAGCTCCTTAAGGAGGGTGGATACAAGGCCCTTTTCCTGCTGTAACAGGGCGAGCAGAATGTGCTCCACATCCCACTGGTTATGATGATACTGGCGCACGAGTTGCTGGGACAGACCTAGCGCCTCTTGTGCCTGCTCAGTGAATTTTTCTTGTTTCATAGCTTGCCTCTCAATCTTTCTATTTCGCACTGTAAAGCTTCCTTGGTTTCCTGTAGCTCCATAATTTGCTGGGACATACGGAGGATAATCTCAACACCCGCTAGGTTTACCCCAAGGTCGCTCATTAGCGACATGGCTCGTTTTAATATAGTAATGTCATACTCAGAGTAAAGCCGCACGTTACCGCGTGAACGGGTAGGTTTAATAATGCCCACCCGCTCGTAGTAGCGCAGGGTATAGGGCTGGGTGCCCAATATCTCGGCAGCCACGCTGATGACGTAGCGTGGTCTTTCTGCGGAGTTACCTCTTTCCATAATATTGCTTTTCCTCGTCCTTGCGTTTTTCTGGGCAGTCTACCCTTGCCGCATCTCGCGTAGTTTTTCAAAGAGGCGACGCTCCTCGGGCGTGAGTTTGGTGGGGAGGATAATACTCACCTTGGCCTTGAGGTCGCCGCGTCCGGTTTGCCCCAAGTGTGGCAAGCCCTGACCCGCGAGCTTGAAAACCTGCTCGTTCTGGGTCTCTGGGGGAATCTTTAGCTCAATCTTTCCTTTAATGGTGGGTATAGTTACTGTGCCTCCGAGTACAGCTGTGGTAAGCGGCACCTGGACAGTCATGAGCAGGTCATCTTCCTGCCTTTCATACTGAGGGTGAGGGGATACAGTTATGACAACATAAAGGTCACCAGGAGTCCCCCCGCTAGGACTGGCAGAACCCTGACCGGCCATACGTATCCGGGATCCCGTGCGTACCCCGGGGGGAATTTTGACCTCAAGTTGCTTGGTGCGGCTCACGCCACCCCCACCACGGCAGGTAGAGCAGGTCTTTTTCTGGTGCAATCCGGTACCGCCACAGGTCGGACACCCCTCTTGGGTTTGCAGGTTGAGGAGGCGCTTGGTTCCACTCATAGCCTCCTCAAGAGAGATCTCTGTTGCATGTTCCAGATCCTGCCCGCGTCCATGTCTACCCCGGCTGCCCTGGCGGCGGTTAAGGATCTGACTGAAGATGTCCGAGTATCCACCACCTCCAAAATAGGTTGCCCCGCCGTCGCTTTGAAAATTGAAATTGGAGAAATCGAAGCCTGGCGGTGGCTGGCTACCACCTTGGGGATTAGACCCGGCGAAGCGGTCGGCACCCTGCCACATCTCCCCGTATTGGTCGTACTTGCGGCGTTTGTCGGGGTCGGACAGTACTTCGTAAGCTTGGTTGACTTCCTTGAACTTATCCTCAGCACCTTTGTTGCCTGGGTTGACGTCGGGGTGGTATTTGCGGGCAAGCTTACGGAAGGCAGCCTTAATCTCTTTGTCAGAGGCACCTTTGCTTAAACCCAGTTGGTCGTAATAGTCTTTACCCATTTGTATTTCCCTTCAGATGAACTATTGTAGCGGTTTGCGAGGATACATGTCAAGTATTAATTAGGTAAGTTTATAAAGAATTATTAACTACGAGGGATAAAAACCGGGCTGAACAAATGATTGTGGGCAGTGGGGGTGTACAGGTTTTGTCAATAGGGATATACCCATGAACGACTGGGTTGCGAACGCAATCTGCTGGTAAAACAGAAAGTTGTCCATAGACAGTGGTTGTCCACAGTCGCTGTTGTCTATAGTCGGACGTACTACCCTCTCGACAAAAGCGGTAGAAGAATTAATGGTGCAGACAGTTGATTGGCAGTATGTATACCCCGTCGTCACGAAGCCTAGCTATGCCCCCGCCAGTTATTACAGCAAGACAAGCGGGGGGGGCGTGGCCCCTCCTGCAACTATTTTATCCCTCATTCGCAGTAGAGTATTTGCTGCCGTTTCAAGGTGTTCTTCACCGAGCATAATCTCAAAAGCCCCCCATGTGCTATTGGGCTTTTCAATTGATTGCATCGTGGTTTAGGTACTGTCTCAGTGTTTCTCTTAAGGAGGTGCTTAACCCGGCTGCGGCTGAGTCTGGTGGTCAGACAGATACCATCCAGAATAATACCCTTTCCTTTCTTTTTGGACCTTCTGTATTTTATTCAGTCCGGGACTAATGCCTCGCAGCTTGCTGCGGGGAGACCTTCCTTGTGATAATTTCTGTTCTGGTAGCCATGGTTGCTTTTTCCGCTGACTGTCCCTCCTTGGAAGGTACTTCTCTAAAGAGGGATTTTGGGTGCCATTCTATTTTGATGCAACGATACTCTTTTCAGTGCTACTAATTATGATGCAATGCGTACCCTTGACAAGGATGTTTTGCCGTCTCTATAATAGGAAAACAAATTCCCACACCTTTTTCTGAAAAGCAAAACCCTTGATATCCAGAATACTGTTTAGCAGTAATTATGCTTGCCTTTGGCACGTTACGTAATAGCCAGCTTCATCCATGACCAAATTCATTTTTGTAACAGGCGGCGTGGTAAGCTCGGTCGGGAAGGGTATCACCGTAGCCTCTATTGGTACCCTCCTGAAGAGTCGTGGCCTTAGTGTCTCTGTACAAAAGCTCGATCCCTATCTTAATGTTGATCCCGGTACGATGTCCCCTTATCAACATGGTGAGGTATTTGTCACTCGGGACGGGGCTGAGACGGACTTGGACCTTGGCAATTACGAACGTTTCATAGATATTGAGCTTACAGCAGACTCGGCTATAACATCCGGCCAGATATACAGTACAGTCATTGCCAAGGAACGCCGCGGAGACTTCATGGGTGGCACAATCCAGGTTATCCCGCACGTCACAACGGAAATCAAGGAGCGTTTCCAAAAGCTGGCGCTTAAGTCTCAGGCCGATGTTGTTTTGGTAGAGGTTGGTGGCACTGTTGGGGACATTGAGGGTCAGCCGTTCCTGGAGGCCATTCGGCAGATGCGCAATGACGTGGGACGAGACAACGTCCTTTATATCCACGTCACCCTTTTACCCTATATCGGCTCGACCAAAGAAATTAAAACTAAACCCACCCAACACAGTGTCAACGAGTTGCGTCGTATGGGTATCCAACCCGATGTTATTGTCTGCCGGGCAGATTATCCCATCTCAGACGCCATCCGCGACAAAATCTCCCTTTTCTGTGACGTGGAGCGGCAGGCGGTTATCCCTTTGGTTACAGTTAGCTCTATCTATGAGGTGCCCCTAGTTTTGGAGCAGGAAAAGTTAGGGGAATATCTGTTACTGCGCTTAGGTCTCCCGACAACCCACCCTGACCTCTCTGCTTGGGAGCATATGACAAGTTGCCTTAAAGAGAGTGGCGATCCGATCAATATTACCTTGGTAGGTAAGTATGTAGAGTTGGAGGATGCCTATTTCTCGGTACGTGAGGCCTTGCGCCACGCCGCCCTATTCCACGGACGAGCCCTCCATCTTACTTGGCTGCAATCCGAGGATTTGGAGAAGAACGAGGACGTTTCTTTAATGCTTCGCAGTGCCCAAGGTATTATTGTCCCCGGCGGCTTCGGGGGGCGTGGTATTGAGGGTATGATAAAAGCGGCGCGATATGCCCGGGAGAATAGAATTCCTTATCTTGGGCTCTGTTTGGGAATGCAAGTCATGGCTATTGAGTTCGCCCGCCACGTCTTTGTCTCGGAAGAGCCACACTCCACCGAGTTTAATCCGACCACGGCCTATCCCATCATTGATATCTTGCCGGAGCAAAAAGAAATTGCCGATAAGGGCGGCACGATGCGTTTGGGTAACTACCCCTGCCATCTCGCCCCCGGTACCTTGGCGGCGGCATCTTATGGGACGGGGGTTATTACGGAGCGTCATCGCCATCGCTACGAGTTTAATAACAACTTTAGGGAAGTCCTCTCCCGGGCAGGGTTAGTCCTTAGTGGGCTTTCGCCAGATGGACAGCTGGTGGAGATCTGTGAGATTACCGACCATCCTTGGATGGTGGCCTGCCAGTTCCACCCGGAGTTTTTATCGCGGCCTAATCGTCCGCACCCACTGTTTAGTAGCTTTGTGGGGGCATCCAAAGAAGTACTACGCGAAGGGGCGCAACCGGCCCTCCCGCTGACGGCTCAAGAGTAGTTCTTTCTGCTTATGTTAAACTTAACAACAACCCGGTTGCCTATATGCCCCGGGTTTATTTTAACAACCCACATTTGGGCTAAGGTAAGGCGTTAATGAAACTCTTTTTGGATACAGCAGATCTCACGCAGATTAATCAAGGTGTGTTGTGGGGTGTTTCCGGGGTGACCACCAACCCCACCCTAGTGGCAGCAGAGGGTACTGGGGACTACCAAAGCCTTGTTGTGGCCATCTGTGCCGCTGTGCCAGATGAGGTCTCAGCCGAAGTAACAGTGGAGGGGGCGGCGGATATAGTTACCCAGGGACGTGAGATTGCCTCTTGGCATCAAAACGTCATCGTCAAGGTGCCCTGTACCCCCGATGGCTTTGAGGCATGCAAGCAGCTTAGTGGGGAGGGGATCAGGGTGAATATGACCCTCTGTTTCTCGGCGAGCCAGGCATTACTGGCCGCCCTGTGCGGGGCCTATTTTATCAGCCCTTTTATCGGCAGACTTGACGATTTGGGTCAGGATGGCTTGGGTTTGATCTCCGAGATTATGGATATATACCATAAAGGTAGTTTTCAGACGCGGGTGCTGGCTGCTAGTATCCGCCACCCATTGCACGTATTGCGGGTGGCCTCGTTGGGCGTGTATGCCGCCACTATTCCGTTTAAGGTTTTAGAGCAGCTTACCAAACATCCGCTTACTGATATCGGTATAACCCGCTTTCTCGCCGACTGGCGTAGTCGGGGGGTTGCGACATAATAATCATTTGCTGGTGGAGCACAAACTAAAGACTAAGACAGGTTGCCCTGAGCTGGCAGGGTGGTGGGTAAACACCCGCCGAGCCTCCAGTGTACATATAATATAAGATCATCCACGAACAACTGGCGTGTTTACCCAGTGCGACGCAAGGAGAAACCCATGACTTACGACGAACCCCAACCAAATACCAAGGTCGAGACTACGGAACTGGCAGTACCGATGGTTACCAGTCCCTCGGATGCCCCAGAGAAACGATCTGAGGCGCCCACCCCACACCCTGAGGTAAAAGCACCTCGCCAAGAGGCGCCAGCTGTAACTGTATCCGAACCGCCTCGTCCGATTTCTCCGCCGCCGATGGATATCAAGAGCCTAGAGGCGCGTAGCCGCGAGGACTTAATCGATCTGGCAAAAGAGACAGGCATTTCCGGGGTGACCGGGCTGAAAAAGCATGCCATTATTCTGCGTCTCTTCCAGGCCCAAGCCGAGCAACAGGGTAATGTTTTCTGCTCTGGTGTCTTGGACGTCATGCCGGATGGCTACGGCTTTTTGCGCCAGAAGAACCTTATGCCCAGTCCCTCGGATATCTATGTTTCTCAGTCACAGATCCGGCGTTTTGGGCTCCGCACTGGTGACTATTTGGTAGGGCAGGGGCGTCCTGCCAAGGTAGGCGAGAAGTATTACAGTCTACTGAGGGTTGAGGCAATTAATGGGGTCAACCCTGAGTCAGCACGCTCCCGCCCCAACTTCGGGGCCCTTGTGCCGATTTTTCCCAACAAGCTTATCAGTATGGAAACCAGACCCGAGGCCCTCTCGGGGAGGCTAATAAACCTAGTTGCCCCCATCGGGCGCGGACAGCGTGGCTTAATTGTCTCCCCGCCCAAGGCGGGCAAGACGATGTTGCTGAAGTCCATTGCCAATGCTGTGAGTAACAATTACAACGACATTGATATTATTGTCTGCCTTATTGGCGAACGTCCGGAAGAGGTTACCGATATGCGCCGCTCAATAAAAGGAGAGGTTATTGCCGCTACCTTTGATGAGGCTGTGGAGAACCAGACCCATGTTGCCGAGCTGGCCCTGGAAAGGGCCAAGCGTATGGTTGAGGGTGGCCGGGACGTATTCTTGCTGCTGGATGGTATTACCCGCCTGACGCGTGCCTATAACCTAGCTATGCCGCCCAGCGGGCGCACCCTCTCCGGGGGTATTGACCCGGTGGCGTTGCATCCAGGAAAGAAATTTTTCGGGGCGGCACGTAACATTGACGAGGGCGGTAGCTTGACTATTATTGCCACCTGCTTAGTGGATACCGGCTCGCGCATGGACGACCTTATCTACGAGGAGTTTAAGGGTACTGGTAATATGGAGCTTCACTTGGATCGGCGCATTGCCGAACGGGGGGTCTTCCCGGCGGTGGATATTACGCGCTCCTCGACCCGTCGCGACGACCTCTTACTGAGTGAGGCGGCCTCAAAACAGATAAGGCTACTTCGGCGCATGGTGGCCATGATGTCCGCCGATACCCCCTCTGGTAACACGGTTGAAATCACCGAGAGGGTGCTGGAGTACCTACGAAAGACGCGCACTAATGCTGATTTCCTGAACAATCTTGGCCGGGAGTCGTTGAGGTAAAGTGGGAGTGTTTGGGGTGCCTCGCGATGTTGGAATGACACTTAACAACCACAGCTTCTGCATGCTTGTGAAGTACGAGTGCGATAACCTTAGCTGACGAGTTCCTTAGATCGTGTTGTCAATAGATATCTGCCTAAGGAAACAGCCTCAAAATGAGTACGAAACACGGTTGCCCAAATAATGGCGAAAAAGAGATCGTCACCATTCTTAGCAAACATTAGGTTTCTGGGATATATTGACAAAGAAGGGCGTTGATTGAAGGGACTCAAAAATATTTTACTGAAAAGGAAAATATTTACGTACACCAAGCGTCGGGATAGATACTTACTATTGACACCATGTGGTATCATTAACTAATATAAGGAAACCTGCGAAAGGAGGTGGTTTTATGCATGGATGCCCGCAAGGGAAAGCATTATTGTATGCTTTTTAGGTATTACTTTTGATATCTCGTCTCGTAAGAGGCTCTCCATAATCAAATTAACCAAGGAGAATAATTAAAGGTCGATGAAAAATAAACTATCAAAAATCCTAGGCGTCTTCTTAACTGTCGCCCTCGTTGCTGGCACGATTGCCGCAGCGTTACCGGTTTCGGCTAAGAACATGGACTGGGAACAAATTCTCACCCCTAAGAATATCACTGGCGCCGGTGGCATGGTTAACAACCGCGTCAACTGGGTAGGTCCGATTGCACGGGCCATCAACGGTGATCTATACGTTGCTGTTGGCCTTGGAGATGACTCCGAAACAGACACGGTTGAGCCGAACGAAGTCATCATCTATAAGTCTACAGACTTCGGACGTAGCTGGGGCACTACTGGGTCACAGTATTTTGACCAATATGACGATTGGAAAAACCCGACATCACCAAACGATCAGTGGGGTGATTGGGAAGGCGTCATTTTTGACATTTTGTGCTCACCCATAAGTGCTAATACCCTCTGGGTAACTGATGGTCGAGACATTTGGCGGAGTACAGACGGCGGGAAAAACTGGTCTAGGCTAATCAACCTCTTTATTGAAAGCAATCTGGCCAAATCAGCCGATCAGGCGAAACGGCCTGCTGGTATAATTGTCAGCATGGATGTTGGCTACAGTGCTTATGGCAACTATCTCTTTGTAGCCACCTCTACTTTCCATCACACAGTAAATGTTATTGATAATGCTGGGGTTGGTGGGGTCTACTCTATTCCGGCCGGTTTAGGCGATGGCGAATGGGATGACAAGCAGATCGGCTCACAACGTAGCGAACAACTTCTTGGCTGGTATGACGTGTTGGAAGTAAAGGTGCTTCCCGATTATGCCGAGAATCAGGGCATCGCTGCGGTAGTGAGCGACTATTATGGGCAACGTAGCAACGTAGGCCATTTTAGAAACAATGGTACATGGGATTCGCATTACAGTGATGCATATGTACCCGTTAGCAGCCCATTGCACAATCAAAGTGGTCCCTATATTGAACATGCTACCCCTTATGTGTTCAATACTCTAAGGGTAGGAACAGGGACTTCAGCGGTCGATGCAGCTAATCAGGCCCGCGTAATAACTGTTGCGCAAGACTATACTGGGTCTAAAGTTTCAAACGAGTTCGGTAACAACGATGGCAGATTCGACCTTCAAGAAGTCTATGTATATCGTCTAGCCGCTGGTGGTACTAAAGAAGTACTCGGTAGCACCGTGACTGGTGGTCTTCCTGTATCTGTTAGCTATGATGCAACAGGTACGGCCACTATCACTCTCTCGCAGGGTAACTGGAATACCTATAAAGGACAGACCCTGTACATCGGTTTTGTTTATAAATCGAGAATCAGTTGGACTGGTATCCAAAAGGTTACTGAGAAACTTGACGTTGCTTATGGTGATACAGACTTTGAAGCACCAAAAACTGTAACTACTACTTATCTTGACCAAAACGCGCGAACTATCGTTACAACCCGCTTTGGGAATCTCCAGTGGGGTAGCTATCTTGGCTACAAAGATGTTACATTGAAGTTCAATTTGCCTGGTACTGGCATTGCGAACATTGATGCCATCCTGCTTAATGCCACTATCTGGATTCCCGATGATTTCACTGACATGTCTACCCTATTTGTTGGTGTGGCACCTATGCCTAGAGCAATCAAATATGCGGTGCCAAATACTGAAGGTTATGCTACAACTGGACCTGTGCCATATTGGGAGACCCAGGGCGATGTTTTCAGGGCGACTTTCGGTAACTCTGCGAGTACAGCCATCGATCTGGACGTAAGTGGTTATCGTGAAATCGGCGTTGGAGCAACAGGCCTTGATGGCACTGGTGATTCTGGAAATGCCACTATGCTTGTTGGTGGCTATCAGGCTGTTGTGTATGGTGAAGAAGGAACCACTGGTCTGTCGGAGACTTGGGCCACCAGCGATGGCGGCTGGACTTGGGTTAAAAACCAGAAACGGCCGACCGGCGGCATTAGCCCCATATTCCACGTACCATTTGTTTCGGTGCGTGTTCATGCCGACTTTGCCACCAACGGCCTTGCCGTTGCTGGTACTCATGGTTCTGCCCATGATGCACAGGGCTGGGACGCAAATGGTGACGCCGGGCTTTCGCTTAGTGCTCTGCCCACAGATGTGTGCGACAAAGGCTTTACATGGAATACCATTTACTTCATCAGCACCAGAATTGATAAGAAAGTGGATATGTCCATCGCCAATGACGGCACTATCTACATGACCACATATGGGTTATTTGCAGATCCTGAAAGACAAAGCACTAATGACAACAATCCTCCCAAGCTCCAGCTCTTCAGTGCTTGGCGCTACGATGGTAAATACTGGGAGCGGGTTAACAGTTATTCTCTTTATCCAGAGACCGAGGACCCGGTGCGTTTCGACTATGTACGAACGACCCCGGCCAATAGTTTTGTTATCTTGGTGGATGGCGCAACGAAACAATTCTACTCATCAACTAACAGGGGTAACCTGTGGGCCACCCCTAAGAACAATCTTGATATTAGCGTTAATATCTACTCCGTATTGCTTCTTGGTATCAACAATGTCTTGGTGGGCGTAGGTGATGGTGATGTTTACTATACCCGTAACCTAGCCTCATGGACAGTCCGCTCTGTCTTTACCAGCGGCAAGGTAACCGATCTTAGATTAGCTTCGAATGGCGATGTTATTGCCGCCGCTCCAGTTACTGCATCTGGCGAAACAACGGTTCGCATAGCCCGATCGATTTACGGTAGCACCAACCAAGACTACAGCACTTGGGCTAGTGCAGTGAACACTGGTATTAAAGCTGCAGATTGGGCGTTTGCTGCCCCAGCAACAGATTACAGTACGTCAAATGTTGTCTATGCTGCCTCTGATACCTCTACCACAACACATGCTATTAACTATCGTGCCTATACCAGTGGTACATGGCTTAAGGCTGATGCAGATACCGCTTGGTACAATACAACAGGTGCAAAGGGTTCATATGTAGATTCAGATGGCGAAACTAGATATCTATCGAACCTCGTGACAGCTCCCGGTGGAATTGGTTTTGAGGCTGAGGGTGTTGGCATGGCCTACCTTAATGTTGTTGGGAACCCTGCTGGCGTTGCTCGCATCAAGGGTCGTATTGGAACTAGTGCTGAGACTCGCGCTGCTGAGCGCATCAATCGGCCGCTTAATAACCAGGGTAATGCCATTGGACTTGATGGTTTGTGGGCTGGGCCCGCCTCCCTTGGTAACGTAATCATCTATACGTTTGGTTCTGATTGCAACATTTACTACTTCACTGACTGTCTCAACACTCCTATTAAGGGTGTGAATATCCCGTCAGTTAAGTTAGTAATAGAAGAGTGCGGCCTTTTGTGCGAGGACTTTTTTGATGTCGTTGCACAATGGGATGAACTACCTTGTGCTGACTATTATCTAGTAGTCCTTTACAAGGGTGAACAGCAGGTTAACTACTATGATGCCCTTGATCATGTGGCAAATGGCGGGGGGGATCTAGTTGCTGCTAGTATCCAAAAAACAACTGCCGCCACTTTCTATGGCTTGGATTCTCAGACTAAGTACTTCGTTAGCGTTTGGGGTTTCACGTATACAGTAAAAGATGACAATCTGAACACTGGTACAGCTGCTGCAAAAGCTAATAAAGCAATCGCTAATTCCCTGAGTAGCTTTGGTGATGGCGTTAGTTTTACAACCCCGCCTACAACACCCAAGGCTATTACCCCATCGATTGGTGAGGGAAAAGTAAGTATTCGTCCATACTTCCAATGGTATCCTGTTAGCAATGCTACCAACTACACCCTAGTAGTCTCGGCTAGCCCAGATTTCAGCAACCCGATTAAGACGGTCACCACTACTGCGACCGCTTATGGATGGACTGCCTCAGATCCACAGCTTAGCTATAGCACCAACTACTATTGGAAAGTTACTGCAAATACTCCTGCTGGTCCCAGCGTTGGTAATCTCAATGGCTTCACGACAGAGTCTGCTCCTCCGCCACCTCAGCCTACCCCGACTCTTAGCGTGACTGTAACTCAACCGGTAGTTACGTTGCCACAGCCTTCCATTACCGTTAGTGTTCCTCCTCAACCCCCCGTGACTGTTGTTGTACCGCAACCAACCTTCTCTATCCCGGTAATCACAGTCGTTACTCCTCCGGTTGAGCCTCCTTCGACCCCGGTCTACATCTGGATTATCGTGGCTATCGGTGCCATCTTAGCCATTGCCGTTATCGTCCTGATCATCCGCACTCGCAGAGTTGTCTAAGGGTTCGGATAAGCAGAGGATAATCTAGGTTAAAAAGAGAGCCTCCCGTAAGGGAGGCTCTCTTTGTTGATGAATGGTTTCTTGGGATTTTGCGCAGAGTACCGCAGATGAGATGATAAGGAAATGCCTAATGGCTACCAGTTTGCCGCAAGGGCTTAAGGTTTAGAGAAGAGTGGTTTGGCCGCCGGGATACTCCAGGGTGACAACCTGCATCAAGATGGGTAAATTGTTTTTGGTAACGTTTAACTTGGCCTGAGGGGTTGCCTCATGGACACCCATCTCGTGAAGGAAGTTATGGACGGGTTCCATATCTGAGTTGCTGGAGATGGGGGTGCGGTAATGCATGGGTAGTACGATATGAGGGTCCATCTGGCGTACTAGGGCTGCTGCAGAGGATGCTCCAAGAGTCGAAATACCACCAACCGGTACCATAAGGATATCCACGCGTCCAATTTCTTCAAGCTGACTATCCGTAAGGGGATGCCCAAGGTCTCCCAGATGGCAGATAGATAACTCATCCATCTCCATAGCAAAGACGGTATTCTTGCCCCTGTTGGCCCCTTTTTCGTTATCGTGAAAGGTTGGGATCCCAATTATGAGAACCCCCGCCACCTCATACTCGCCCGGGCGACTAATAACCCGCGGGTCCCCGCTCACGCCAGCGGCGTAATTGTGATCCGGATGGGAGTGGCTTATTGTCACGATATCAGATGCGGCCTTACTCAAGTCATAACCTGTTTCCGGGGAGTAGGGGTCGGTAATGACCGAGGCTTGTTTGCTACGAATCTTAAAACACGATTGTCCCAAGTAGGTAATTTCCATAGTGTTATTGTATCAGGATAGGTATGTATGTTCAACGGAGTTGGTGGCTAGCCGGACTGGTGTGCTATGATGGTTCAGCCATGTTTTATACCCCACATACGGCACTCAACACCAAAGATCTTTCACTCGTCACAAAGCGATGCAATCATCAACCAAGAGTAGCCACAAGTTTCCCCTCCCGCGTTGTGTTGTGTCGTGTTACCACCGCGGACGCGAACCTCAGGGGTCAGCATTGGGACCCGATGGTATTGGAGAGGTAAATGGTCACTCCCCACCCCAGCCGCCGCCTTAAGGAGCTCGATCTGGTTGCCCGCAAGGGGCTGGGTCAGCATTTTTTAACCGACTACGGCGCTTTGGGTAAAATCCTCCAAGCAGCCCAACTTAGCCCAGAGGACATCGTTGTTGAGGTGGGACCAGGATTAGGGGTGCTGACAACGGCTTTGGTAGCACAAGCCGGGCGAGTTGTAGCCGTTGAGCTTGATGATTCGCTTGCCAACTCACTGCGGGATGAGCTGTCCTCTGCCTGTAACCTGACGATAATCCAGGGGGATATCCTGAAGATCCCACTGGAGTCTTTGCTGGCTGATCTCCCCGGTAGCTACAAGGTCGTGGCCAATCTGCCCTATTACTTAACCTCGGCGGCGTTACGCCATTTCCTAGAAAGCACCCGGCGGCCGAGCCTTTTGGTTGTTATGGTGCAACGTGAGGTAGCTCGCTCCTTAATGGCGGCCCCAGGCGATCTAAGCCTGCTGGGGTTGAGTGTACGGGTATTTGGCTCCCCGCGATTGGTCTGCCGCGTTCCCGCTGGGGCTTTTTATCCGCCCCCTAAGGTGGAGTCGGCGGTGGTCAGAATCGATGTCTACGATAGACCCGTTGTCCCGGAGGAGGAACTGGTTGGCTTCTTTCGGATGGCGCGCGCGGCTTTCTCGGCAGCGCGTAAGCAAATTCAGAACTCGCTTGCTCAGGGCTTAGGGTGGGAAAAGGTCGAGGTTTTGGGACGACTTGGTACGGCGGGGATAGACCCTGTCCGTCGGGCAGAGACACTGGATATCCCGGAATGGGTAAGGCTCTGGGAGGCGTGTAAGCCGTGCCCGCCGTAACGATCTTTGCCCCGGCCAAGGTAAACCTCGCCCTAGAAGCACTTGGGCGACGGGTTGATGGCTATCACGAGGTTCGTAGTGTTCTGCAGGCGGTGAGCTTTGGGGATTACCTAACATTTAATCCCAGTAATGGGACAACTTTTGAGTGCGATACACCCGGCTGGTGTGCTGCCCAAAGCCTAGTCTCCCGGGCCGCGGCGTTAATAAGAGCGGAGAGTGGGTGCCAGAAAGGGGTAGTAATACGCATTACCAAGAGCATTCCTTTGGCCTCGGGATTGGGGGGTGATGCAAGTGATGCAGCGGCCGTACTGCGTGGCCTGGTGGCGTTGTGGGGGCTTACAGTGGCACCAGAACGCCTTACCGAGCTTGCGGCGGGGTTGGGCTCGGACGTGCCCTTCTTTTTAAGAGGAGGGGCCGCCTTGGCTC
>Ga0123356_10000500_pt1 | contig 43727 bp, 64 predicted proteins | sample TergutEmb28metaG_2_FD_92546 | JGI IMG/M metagenome (GOLD analysis project Ga0123356, IMG submission 92546) | Embiratermes neotenicus P3 segment gut microbial communities from Petit-Saut dam, French Guiana - Emb289 P3 | ecosystem: Host-associated > Arthropoda: Insects > Digestive system > Gut ...
ATGGGTGTAGGTATTGGAGTTTTAGCTCAACCACAACTTGTTGTTAGGTTCATGACTGTAAAATCTGATAAAGAATTAAATAGAGCTATTTTAGTTGGAGGTATATTCATAGCAGCGATTCCTGGATCTGCTTATATTGTTGGATCATTGTCTAATGTGTACTTTTTTGATAAATTAGGACAAGTATCTGTAGATGTTGTAGCTGGAAATATTGATAAAATTATTCCTACTTTCATCAACTCGGCTCTTCCTGAATGGTTTGTTTACATCTTCTTGTTAGCATTAATGGCTGCAGTTATGTCTACATTAAGTTCCCAATATCATATACAAGGAACTTCAATAGGGAAAGATGTTTTTGAAGTTCTAAAAAAGAAAAGAAATATAAAATCTGTTCCATTGACTCGTATTGGAATTCTTATAGCAGTAGTTTTATCATTCGTTCTTGCTTTGATATTACCTGGAAGTGTAATAGCTTCAGGAACTGCGCTTTTCTTTGGAATTTGTGCAGCCGCATTTTTAAGTATTTATATCTGTGCTTTGTATTGGAAAAGGACTACAAGGGAAGGAGCTATTGCAGGAATTGTTTCAGGAATAGTTGTAAGTCTATTTTGGTTAATATTTGTAGCTGGAAAAACAGCGAAAGGATTGGGAATTTCTGAACTTTTAACTGGTCAACCAATGCTTATTCCAACTATGCCTTGGCCATCTGTTGATGCTATAATAATAGCTGTTCCTATATCTTTGATTTTTACCATTGTTGTAAGTTTACTTACAAAACCAATGGATCAAGAACATATTGATAAATGTTATGAAGGTATTGGTTCAAATAAATCTAAAGATGGTGGAAAATAATTGAATAGATGTTTATCTTAATGATATATTAATGATATTAGCTAAAAAGGTGTAAAAATGATTTTAGGAATACCTGATCCTTGGGTTTTAAGTGGTTATCTACTTGTTATATTGTCCACACTTTTATGTGTAGTTTATGGTGCTATATATTGGAATAAAGGTGATGACGAATAACTACTTAGTGAAATAATCACTAATTAATTTTAATTAATTTTTTTTTATTTTTTATTAATTTTATTTTTATTATTTTATATTTTCACTTTAATTATTTTTTTTTATTTTTTATTAATTTTATTTTTATTATTTTATATTTTCACTTTAATTATTTTTTTTATTTTTTATTAATTTTATTTTCATTATTTTATATTTAAAATATTTAATAAAATATTATAGATATTATAAATATTAAATACTTAAATAAACATAACAGTTATTAATTCTTTTATAAATAATTAGATAATTAAATTAATTAGGGGAAATTCGTAAATGAAAGTCATGGTAGATATCATTGGGAAAGAAGTAGTTAATACTGATGCTAAATTAGTTGGAAAAGTATCTGATGTTGAATTTGATGAGGATACAAAGGAGATAGAATCTTTAATTTTGAAAAAAGGAGGAATTTCAGAAACATTAAATATTTCTAAAAGTGAAAATGTAATTCCATATGATATTATAAGTAAAATCGGGGATAAAATTCTTTTAAAAGATACATTTGATGTTTTTGATTAAAGATTAAATTTAAGTTTAAAACTAAGTGGGTGTATTAATTGACTTCAAAAGATTATTTAATCAATATTTTAAAAGAAAACCAAGTTTTCAAAACTGGAAAGTTCACTCTTTCTTCTGGAAAGGAAAGTGATTATTATATTGATATGAAAAAAGCTATAACTGAGCCAAATATTTTGAAAACAATTGCAGAACTGATTAATCAAGCTATTACTAATGACAATATTGATAAAATTGCAGGTCCTGCTTTAGGGGCTGTTCCCATAGCTACTGCTCTGTCTTTACAATCCAACATTCCACTTTTAATGATTAGAAAAGAAAAAAAAGATTATGGAACTTCAAAATTAATTGAAGGAGAGTTAAATGAAGGAGACAATGTTATTGTAGTTGAAGATGTTACAACTACAGGAGGATCTCTAATTAAAGCTATAAAAGCTATTCAAAAAAATGGGGGAACTGTAAAAAAAGCTTTTGTAGTAGTAGATAGGGAAGAAGGTGCTGTTAACGAATTTAAAAAAGAAAATATTGTATTTGAACCCTTAATTTCTGTAAATGAATTTTTCTAATTTGGGATTGTATTATAGCCATTTTTTTAAATAAAAAGTCAGAAACTTGAATTTTCTGGTATACATAATAATCCCTTTTTATTTTTATTTTTATTTTTTTAAAAAACTTACTTAGGGATTTTGTATTATTCTCATCTTTTTTCTAAAAGTGTAGTAGAATGTTTATTCAATATTTTGAGATTTTTTCAGGGGTTTTGGTATTGTCTTTTAATCTAAATTCGCCTAAAATATGAAGGCCTAATTTTTTTAGGTTTTTTTAGCTTTTTTAGGTTTTTTCAACGATTCTAACTATATAGATTAAGTATTTATAATATGAGTTATATAATATATAGTAATGTTTTAATTTTGATAAACAATTCTTTTTTTATTTTAAAATTTATTGCTTGAAAGAATAATAATATAATGTGAAGTTTTATTTCCATAATATCATTTTTTCTTTTTTTGCAAAATTCTTATTATAATATAATTTATTTTAAATGAGGCGTAAAAAAGATGATAAGTAAAAATAAAAGGAAGGTAATAATTTCGATTTTATTACTATTCTCATTATTTGCAATAATAAGTTCAACTAATGCTGCAGATAAAACATTAAATTCATCAAATAATTTCAAATTAGAGATAGAAAATGCAACTTCAAACTCGGTTATAAGATTGGACCCTACTAATCAATTTAGTCTAGATTCTTCTAATGTTAATATTACTGTAAATAAAAATATCACGATACGAAGTTCTAGCACATCAAAAAATGCTGTAATAAATTTAAATAATAATGGCAGAGCATTCACTGTGGCAAGTGGAGCTAAATTAACTCTTATAAACATAACAATAATAAATGGAAAAGCTTTTAATGGTGGTGCAATCTTTAATGAAGGCACGGTTATTTTAACTGGTTGTACCTTTTCAAGGAATACGGCCACTAATAGTAGTGGTGGTGCAATCTTTAATAGTGGTGGTACTAGTACTTTAATTGGTTGTACTTTTACGGATAATACAGCTACTTTTAATGGTGGTGCAATTGTCACTGTTAATAGTACTTTTACTAGTTGTACTTTTACTGGTAATAGGGCTACTCAGGGTGGTGCAATCTGTAATTATGGTAATAGTGCTATAACTGGTTGTACTTTTACTGGTAATGTAGCTACTTTTAATGGTGGTGCAATCTATAATTTGGCCAGTATAACAATTCGCGCCAATACTATGGTTAATAATGGTGTAAATATAGTTAACGAACCTTCTACGAATACTAAAATGAATGTTATAATTGACACTAAGTTAAACATTGTTACAAAAATTTCTAATAGAAAAATAACAATAACTGTAACAGCTATGGATGAAAACAAAAATCCTATCTCTGGTAAAACCATTGATTTTTCTGTTAATGGAATACAAGTAGCTTCTAGAACAACTAATAACAATGGTGTAGCTACCTATGTCTACACAGCTCCTAAAGCAAGAACATATAAAATTGATGCTAAAATCAAGGGATTTACAAATATAACTACAGTAATTACAGTAAATAGAACTGATCCAATTACTAATATCACTACTATTTGCAACTTCACTACTAATCATACTTATTTAGCAGCTAGTTCTACTAGGGATACTACTTTAACTACTGCAAAGCTGAAATTAAATAAGGTGACAACTAGTAAAGCTGCCAAGAAGAAAGGTAAAAAAATATACACCAAAACATATAGCTACAAAAATTCTGGTCATATCACTGGATCTAAAACTTTCACAATAAAAATCAGCAAAAAATACAATATACAAGGCAAAATTACAAAATCAGCGACTATTAGTAGTGCTAAATACGACAAGAAAACTAAAAAAATAACAGTGAAAGTTAAGAACTTAGCATACAATAAAATAGCACAAGTAAGATTCAAAATTGTACAAAGATAAAAAGGGGATAATTTTTAGTAAATAGTTAATTATCTTTAATTATTATTTGTTCATTTATTCTTTTTTATTTTATATTTTTTATATGTATTACTTTATTTTTTTATTATTTTTAATATATACTTTTTAAAAATTTTCTATTTTTTAAAGGCTTAAAATACAATTGTTTTTATTTTTTTTACTCCTTCAAATGTTTTTTTAGATGAGCTAATTCATTGATAATGATTGAAATTCCTAGTTTTACAGCATTTGGGGATCCTGGCATTGAAAATATTAATGTTTTTTTGTAAACTCCTGCTGTTGCTCTTGAAAGTATAGCTCCTGATCCAAGTTTTTCATAGGTTTTTAATCTGAATATTTCTCCAAATCCTTTGAGTTCTTTTTCAAAGAGAGGGTCTATTGTTTCAATGGTTATATCTCTACTTCCTATTCCTGTGCCTCCAGTTGTAAAGATAACCTCGATATTTTTATCTATCATATTTTCAATAGAGAGTAATAGTTGATCTTTTTCATCAGGAATAATATCATAGCTATCTACTTGATATTTTTTGTTTAACTCATCAAATAAGTATTTTCCAGAGATATCTGTATTTTTTCCTTGTTTTTTGTCCTTTGATTTTGAGTCACTTAATGTAATAACTCCACATGACACTTTGATAGGGGATTTTTTTCTATGTTCTTCCATTGTTTCACTTTGCATAGTTGTACTTCCTTCAATAATTTTTTATAAGTTTTATTCATTTTTTTGTAGTTATTTTTAATATATATTGATAATTCAAATATTACTAATTGTTTTTATATAAATTATATGAATTAATATGGACTTATAGTAAAATTATACATAATTATTTTTATATAAAGATATTATAGAATTATTATAGAAGCACTGTGAAATTATATAAAATTATATTAGAATTATATAAATTGTCATATAAATAAAAATTAGTTCCATGCTATGTATTCTATTGTATATATTTTTTGTTCAAAACTAACGAAATCTTTTTCATTATCTATGGGATAATCCATTATTACCTATTTTTTGAAGTAACAATATTAAATGACTCTAAATCCATTTTAAAAGAAGAAACAAATAGTGAGGAGGGTAGGGACCAAAATTGGATTGGAGGCGGATTCAATACCAATTTTTGTTATGATAATAAGAGTTAAGATGAGACCCTACCCTTCTGATTATTATTATATTATTCATTGCATATAAATGTTATGCACAGTATCGAAAATTGCTAATAATTTTTTTTTGTTTCTAATACTGAATGTTTGCTATTATTTTTATATTTAAGAGATTTTAAAGCTGATTTCAATTTTCTATTTTTTTTAATTTTTTTGATTAAGTTTATTAATTTTTAATACATAATTCTATTATGGATAAAATAAAAGATGAAGTGTATTATGTACTAGATGCTTCTGCATTTATAGGAGGATTTGAAACTCAAAATTCTTTGAATTTTACAATATCTGAAATAAGTGAAGAAGTAAAAGATTTAAAATCTAAAATGATTTTTAATCAAGCAATTGAAGATAATAATCTGTTCATAAAAGAGCCAAGCGAATCAGCTATAAAACAGCTGAGCGGAGTTATTTCAGATTCTGGAGATAATTTAAGACTCTCTTTTCCTGATAAAAAGTTGATTGCTTTAGGAATTGATTTTTCAAATAATGGAAAAAATGTAAAAATAGTAACTGATGATTATTCTATTCAAAATGTCCTTAAAATACTTAATATTCCTTATAAAAGTGTCCTAACAAAAGGAATTGAAGAAATATATAATTGGAAAAAGGTTTGTCAAGGTTGCAGGAAAGAATATTCTGATAACTATAAAGATGGCCTTTGTGAGATTTGTGGTTCTAAAATATTTAAAAAAAGGATAAAATTAAATGAACAGTAAATTTCGCATGTTTACATAATAAATTTTATAGATTTTATGGGTTTATAATATGAAAATTGGAATTGTTGTACATGGTCCTAATATTATTGATTCTGGGTATGCTTTAAAGATTATTAACATCTTAAAAAATTTTGGAGAAGTTAGTTGTCGATTAGGAGGTACGATGGGAAGAACGGCTGTTATTGATGCATCTTTAGAAAATTTAATAGATATTTCAGCTAAGAGACTTCCTAGTGGGTCTGTAAAGCTATTTTTAAAGGAAAATGTAGATATAATTGTTCTTCTTAATTATGGAAAATCATCTGTTACAGGTCATACCTTTGGATTTAAAGTTTTTAAAAATTCATTTTTCGATGATATATTCAAGAGTAAAATCAACAGAAAATCTATTGATTTTATTCAAATTGAAAGGCCTGGTGAGGTTGATGGGAATGTCATTCATTGGATTGGAAATAACAATGATTTAACATTGAAATTGGCTAAATTATTAGATTTAAATATTTTAAACCCTCAAAAAATTATAAATGAATATTTCAAAGATGATTTAGATACTTTTAAGGGAATTAATTCTGAAAATATTGTTAATACTCTCGACACAAATTATAATTCGAATAATAAGGATAAAAACGATATTAATAAACATAATATTAACAAAAATATTGAAAAAATAAGAAATATTCATGGTGTTAGTCCTAATGAAAACATATTTGTTAATGGTATTGTTGTTGGCAAATCTAAGTCTGAAAAACTTGTTCTTGTATCTAAAAATGATGAAATTATTGATATTATTGGAGGAGAAATTAAATCTCATGGTGTTGAAAAATTAGGTCCTATTGATATTGATAAAGCTATTGTTAAAACTGGTCTTCTAAGAAGAACTAATCCTGAACCTAGAATAATAGTTAATGTTAGTAATAGCGATAATAACATTGATAATATTGGTATAAATGATGTCAATGGTGGTAATAGGAGTAATAATGATTATTTGAATGTTGCTTTTGTGGATCATGCGGCTGAAGATATTTATAATTTAAAGGATGTTGATTTAGTTGTTACAATTGGTGATGATACTACACTTGTAGCTTCTGATATTCTCTATAGGTTTAATATTCCTGTTATTGGTATTACTGATGGGGACTTGGATAAAGTTGTTGAAAAAGGTTACATTACTGATGGGTCTACTGTAATTGAATTAAAATCTGGTCTTGATGATATTGTAGGCAATTCAATCTTTAAAAATCTTTTTAATTCAGAATATTACCTTAAATTACCAATTGTAATGGAAGATAATTATAATTTTGAAAATAATGATTATAATAAACATATTAAATCTAAGATATTTGAGGATTTTAAAAAAGAAGTATTTGAAATAGTAAATAATATATGCCCTAGGGAGTACTATAAGTTTAAATATTACAACAAACAAAACAACGAATATGAAAAAATATGATGTAACACACGATCCAATATTTTTAAATCACTTAGCTATAAATCAGATAGAAAATGCTAAAACAATCAAAGGATACAAAGTTATACTCAATCAATACTGCGAATACTACCAAAAAACACTAACCGAACTAATAGACGAAGCTAGGCACGAACAAAAAACAATTAATGACATAATAGAAAGAACATTATATAATAAATTATTAGAATTTCATAATTATTTAAAACTTGATCTACAAAATGGAACTAACACTATAGAATCTAAAATGTCAAGAATAAGAAGTGTTTATAGCTATCAATATATTCAACTACCAATCAAACATAAAAGAAAAAAAATTAAAAGAAAAGATAATCTAACAACAAAAGACTTACTAACAAAGAATGAAATAAGAGAAGCAGTTGAAAGTAGAAAAGAATTATCTCATAAATTATTAATATTATTTTTATTCACAACAGGCATGCGAGTTGGTGATGCCAAAGATCTAAAACTAAAAGATTTCATCAAAGCAACAATTGAATATCATAATGAAGAAGACATTTATAAAATTATTGAAATATTAAAAAAACAACAGGATGTTATTCCTTGTTGGGATTTCTGGAGTGAAAAATCAGATATACATACAATAACATTCAATACTCCAGAAGTTACAAAAATGATATTAACTTATTTATCCAATAGAAAAGATAAATTAACACCAGAAAGCTATTTATTCACAGGTTACAATACAGCCAAACCAGTAGGTCTCAGTTATCAACACTATGTATTTTCTCAAGCTAACAAATATTTATATGATAATGGTTTTATTGAATATGAAAAATTAAACAATGGATATTATGTATTTCATGCTCACGGTATGAGAGAAATGTTTAAAACAATACTTACAAACCATGAAATTAATTATTATATAAGTAAAAAAATGATGGGACAAGTATATACAAAAGTAGATACTGCATATACAAAAGTAGATAAAGAAACATGTAAAAGAGCATATCTCAGAGTTTTAAAGGAATTTAGCTTAAGTGATGTTGAAACTAATATTATAGATGATGCTGGAACTAAAAAACTACACCAAGTAGAAAAAGAATTAGCTGAAATGAAAAAACTATTCACTCCAGATACCATTAAAATTATGAAAAAAATGATAAATAATAAATAGGAGAGTATAAATAATGTTAGAAAAACTGATTGAAAAATTAAAAAAAGTAAATGAAGATTATCCAGATTATTTTGTTCAATATGGAAACATTGAGCTTACTGATGGAAAAGGAAATAAATTAAATTTAGAAGTAGATCATGTCTCTATGAGTGGAGATTTTAAATTATTAGTTGAACATACTCAAAATAAAAAGAATTATTAAAATAAAAAAAATATATAATTAAATAAAAATAATTTTATTTAATTATTTGAGATAATAATTTATCAAGGTTAGCAGTATCGGACCATATAGCATAAGTAGTTCCATCTATTTGGAAATAATAACTAAAATTAGGTTCTTCAGATGAATCAAATACTTTAGAAACACTAACACCATTAACATCTAATTTATCTATTTTTGGATTATCATGATTTCTTTGTATAACAGTATCAATAGAATCAGAACCTTGATCTGCAATCCTAATAGTTGGTTTTGATAAACCATCTTTCTTGAAATAAAGACTATTATCTTCTACTTTTTGTTCATCTACTTTATAACCTTCAGGCACTCCAAATAATTTTAATAAAGGATTATTTACTTTAGTATCATCTGTTTTTGTGTCTTTTACTTCAGTATTGTTTTCATCAGCAGTTTTTGTATCAGTTGTCGTGTCATCATCACTTACACATCCAGATACAGCTACAACAGCTAAAATTATCATAGCTAATAGTATATATTTTATTTTTTTATTCATAGTTTTATCACCATATTCAATTATTAATATATTTATTTAATTATAATCATTAATTTTGTTTTAATATTAATTAATAGTATCTATTTTTTATTATAATATTACTTGTCATTTGCTCTCTTGGAAATTTTTTATAAATAAATATTTACAAAAATTCAGTCATCAAATAAGAGGTGAAAAAATGCAAAGTTTAGAAAGTATAGTAGAAGAAGAAGGAACAATATTCTCAGATAATGAAATATTTACTCTAGAATATGTTCCAGATGAATATGAATATCGTGACAGTCAATTACAAACTATGGCAACACATAGCAGTAGCATTAAACGAGGAATCAGACCTTCAACATTTCTACTTAGAGGAGGCTGTGCTACTGGCAAAACAACTGCTATGATTAAGTTTTTTAAGGAGCTAGAAACACATTTTCCTAATGTGGTTACAGCTCATGTAAATTGTCAACTATATCAGACTGAATTTAAAGTGCTTAGTGAAATTCACAAAGCAATATTTGGTCATGAGATGAAAATTACTGGAAGATCAAGTGATGAACTTTATCATAATATAATGAACTATTTACTTAAAGAAGATGAAATATTAGTAATAGGATTAGATGATTTTAACTTTATAAAAGGATTAAATAATACTTTATATAGATTATTAAGGGCCCATGAAAGTTACAGAGGAGTTCAAGTTGGAATATGTGCTATAACTAGTGAAGTCAATGAATTAAGATTAAAACCTATTGTTTCAACAGTATTTTTGCCTGTTGAAATTAATTTTCCTAAATATGATAGGGATCAAATCTATGATATTTTGAAAAAAAGATGTGATGTTGGTTTTTATCCTGGAGTTATTAATGAAAAAGTAATTGATAAAGTAGTTGAACTTACTTTTAGGAATGGTGATTTGAGGTATGGTATTGATTTACTTAAAAATATTGGTGAGATAGCTGAATCTGAAGGATCTACTAAGATTATTGTTAAACATTTCAGTAAAGCTATGAATAATTAATGTTTTTTTACTCTTTTGTAAAGAGTAACATTTTATTTTTTTATAATTTTTTTTATAAATATTTATAATATTTGTTTTGCAGCTGCAAAAGCTATTTTTACATAGTTATTATATACAAAGTAATACTTATATAAATTTTCTTTTATATACTAAAAATAAAACCATGGAGTTTTTGTTGTTTTAGTAATACTTTTTTATTATAATTTAAAATTTAAAATTTAAATTATAATATTTCTATATTTAAATTAAATATAAATCTAATTATATAATATTACCTTTTTCTATTCTTATTAATACTAAAAAGCTGTGACCCCTAGGTTCTTCATTTATATACTCAAAAAATAAAATTACTAAATAGAACTTTCATACAAATATTAAAAATAAAAATAATGTTGAGGTAAATAAAAATGGAAAATAAACAGAAAGAATTCAAACCTAAACTCAATAACGACACCCTTATGAGTATTGAAGGATTAGACTATTATGGAGAATATGTAAAATCAGATAATAATAAATATATTTTAACTTGGCTAGATGGAGAAATAGGTGGAACTATAAGGGGTTCTCGTGACAAAGGAAAAGGTATTTTAATATTCTTTGAAGATGAAAAATGTAAATATTATATTAAATTAGAAAGACCCGTTAAAGGAAAAATAGCTGAAAATGGAAACATTGTTATTTGTGATTGGTTATTTTCTAAACCTTATGATCCAAAAAATTATACTATGTTAGGTGGTAAGTGTATAGCTGTTAATAAAGATGGTGATATTTTAATAAATCATGAAGTTAAAGCTAATTTAGCTAATTGTGCAATATCAAAAGATGGAAATATCGCAGTATTTCACACAGCAACACATCCCAAACATGAAGATGGAGATAAATTGTTTTTCTTTGATTTGATTAAAAAAGAATTAATAGATACAAAAGATACAGAAGGTGAAAGAGGAATTAATTTAATGTCATTACTTGAAAAATTATAAATTGAATATTTAGTAAAAGATTATATAATAGAAAAAATAAACATTAAAAATGGGTTTAAGAGGGAATAGTGCGGTAACACTTTAACATTCCCTCATTAACCAACACATGGAGAACGCCATATGTTCATCGTACAAAGTACAGATGCATTAAATATTATATCATTTAATGTATTTAAATTTAATGATTGTCTTGACGACAAAAAAACAAGTACTTCAATTTTAAACCATTTTAAGAGGTTTAATTTTATTAGCGTTAGCTATCTAAAAATTTTTATTTTAAATTTATTTAAAAAAAGTAATTATAATAATTCTTTATTTTTTTCTATATATTCATTTAATAAGTCAATTACAATAGCTGCAACTGTAGTTCCTTTTCTTTTAGCTATTATATTAACATCAATTCTAGTTTGTTTAGGAATTCTAGTAGTTAATTGTACTTTATCATTAGTCATTATTTCATCCTTTTTAATTTTATATATATTAATATATTGCTATCTTACTATATATACCTTATTACATCAAGATAGCAAACTTTATATATAGCAAGATATATAATATAAAATAGAAATTTGTAATGAAGCGGTAACTTCCTTACAAAATTCAAAAATATGGAGAACGCAAATATGAAGAATGTTAGTAATGAGGGTGTAAACTCTCAAGATATAAGCAACTTAACTGTTGCAGAAGTAAAAGAATTAGGATTTCATATCCTAAGCTCTGAAGAATACGAACTTGCAAAACAGATAATGCAAGCAGGAATAACTATTTTTGGTGAGGGCAGTAAAGCCACTCCTGTTAAGGAGGTGAGCTAATATGACTTCACAAAGTTTAATAAATTCTCTTATTGTTGGCAATAAAAGAACAAAAATTTATCATAAAACTAATTGCCATCATGTACGAAAAGAGATGAACATGTCTAACCATATTGAGTTAGATTCTGATTTTAAAGACACTAAAGGCAACTGGTATAGACCATGTGGCCATTGCAGACCATTTAGTAAATGGTTTGATGCTCGTATGGACCTATTAGCTGAAGAAAATACTCATGACTTATATAATAAAGGTCAAGATATTTTAAATGCTAATAGAAGAGAGTCTTTAGCTGATTCTTGTATTATTGAATGTGTTGATTAAAAATGCCTTCTTTACATCCAAAAAAGACAGGTTTTTCACCTAATGAAAAACTATTAATTAATTTATTTTTAGCCATAGGGTTGATAGCTTTAGTGTTTATATTAGCTTTAGCTATCACTCCTTCCTCTTATCATGTTTTAATAGGAGGGATCTAATAATGAGTTATTTGAAAAAAGAGTGTTTAACATGTGTATTTTTTGTATCATGTCCTGTTGATCCTCCTTATTATTGTAAAGAGGAGGACTAATATAATGACAATTAAAATTAAAAAAATAGATAAAAATACTGTTCCTAAAAAGATTTTGATTTATGGCCTTCCAGGTCATGGTAAATCTACATTTGCACAAAAATTTTGTAAAAAACACGGTTTAAAACCTATTATTTTGGATTTTGATGAAACAAATTTCACAGGTGATGATGTAACTGAAGTTGATATGAGAACTGATTTAATAGAGTATAATAGTGTTTTATCTATTGTTAAAGATGTTAAAAATTATGATTATGATACTGTAATTTTTGATGGTTTAGGAAGTTTCTTAGAAGATATAGTTAGTAATTCTAAAGGTCAGTCTAAGTATGGTGATCGTAACGAACGGTTTAAAACTATTTTTAAGGAATTAAGAAATTCAAAGAAGAATTTAATATTCATTGGCCAGGAAGACTGTAATATTGAGCATTATGTTGAAAATCAACCTAATAGACCAATTATTAAAGTAAATTCTATTGTTAATGAAATTTATCAGTGCATTAAAAAAGATAATAAGCATTTTCTACAAGTTCAACACAAATTTAGGAAAGAATTAGAAAATCTTACTGATGAAGAACCACATAATGAATCAAAATCTGAAGAGAATACTGTTACTGGGAAAGAAAATAAAGAACATGAAACTGAGGGTGTTTTATTTAGAGGTGAGGACTTTGAAGGTATTGAAGATGATAAATTAGCAAGTGAAATAATCACAAGAACTAAAGACCATCTCAATGGTCATGGTAGTGAATCTAATACTACTGCTGTTAGAAAAATTATTAAAGCTCGTAAAGACGAACTAAATAATCTTAGAGAGTCTAAACCTAATTTATTTGAGGAATGTTGGAAACTAACAGCTGGAGGCAAATAAATTGCTAAAAAGGATTAAAAGAGCATCACTAATAAGTGATGCTAACATTACTCCTATCTATATTGATGATGAACTGGTCCAGATTGAAGTTAAATCAGGAGCTAACACATACTTAGTTAGCTGTTTAGATGACTTATTCCGTTGTACTTGTGATGATTTCATTAATAGAGGAGTAAACAGAGAAGAAGGTAGTTTTCTTTGTAAGCATTGCTTATCTGTTATTAATTTCTTAATGAATACTGAACCTCGCTTAATTGAAGCTATGATAAAAGTTAATGAAGAATCAGTAGCTACTGTCTCTTAAAACAGGTTAATAGGTGGTTTTTTATGAGACAAGGATATACTGAATCAGTTGGTGGAAAATTAAAACCAAAGGATAAAAAGCTTTTGGATGATTCTCCTTATAATGTTCGTCATGCTGTTGAATTTCTTAATAGACATATTAGTGATCCAGTAGAAATTTTAAAAGTTGAAAAATATTTTCTTGAAGAGGAATTAAGAGAAAAGAAACTTGATGTAATTGTTCTAGAAAAACAGATAGAAGATAAAAATAAAGAACTTGGTATTCATGAATATTCTGAAGAGTTGAATAGTTTTTTAGAGTATGTTAAAAGTGATTATATTAAGGTTGGTAGGGAGTTTGCCCTGGATAAATATGCTGATGGTGAATTTGAAAAGTTATCTATTGAGAGTTATATTGATGGTAGGCTTGAGTTTATGATTGATAAGGCAGATACTATTGGAATTGATGTTAAGCAATTATATAAAGAGGTTATAGCTTATGTTCAAAGTTGAACTTTTAAGTTTAACTTTTCTACGAGCGACTTTTTGTATTTGGTTAAACTTTTAACTTTAACTTTTAACTTTTTCAGACAGTATAGATTTTGAAAAGTTTAACTTTGTGGTTTAACTTAATCTGAGGCATTATTATTATTATTATTATTATTTATTATTATATTATATATATTATATAATAATAATAAAATATAAAAAAGTAATACATAAAAAGAGGGAAATTATGGAAAAGCAAAAAAAAAACACTTTTGTTGCAAACAGAAAAACAAAAAAATATCATTATTCTCCTTGCCCTTATGTGAAAGGAATGCTTGATGATAATAAGATATTGTTAGGTGATAGTATGAGTGATAAAAATACATTATTTGTTTTAGAAAACTTTGTTGGTTGTAAGTTTTGTGAAGCAGATAAACATCAAACTAGCTTAGATTCTCATACAGAATTATAGGTGATTAAATGAATTGGCTTAAAAAATCAATACATTATTTATTCTATTGTGATAAACAGAAAAAAGAAGTTACGAGTTTTAAAACAGGGGATAGTGATTTTTGGAAAGATTTTTGGAATAAAGAATTAAAAAAACTTAGAACTGAAGAAAACAATTGGAAAAACTATTGTATTATCATGGTAGCTACTGCTTTAGATATTCCTGAAGATAAAATTGGTTTGGAATATTCAGAAAAGGATAATAAATTTTGGATCATAATTTCTAAAAAATTAGATTTAAAAAAAGCAGTCACATTATACGATACCTTAGGTATTTTTCATATTATATGTGATGAATATCCTGAAATTGTTGAAAATGAAGATGAATTAACTATTAAGGTGATTCCATGAGTAAGACTGTTAATTTTAATAAAAAAGTTAAAATTACTTTATTAGTAAATGACCAGGAACTCACTAATGAAGATATTAATAAAATCTATGGAGAAAGTGATTTTGAACATTTAATAGCTACTGTTCCTATTTTAAATAAAGAATTTATTAATAAAATAGGGAAAGGCTTTGTTAATGATAAAGTTACTAGAATGTTAGTTAATGTTGAACTTAAAAGGGCTGATCGACTATGAATACTGATAAACTATTAGAATTTTTAGATGATTTCACTAATTATTTTCAAGTAACAGATGACTCTTACAGGTGTGAAGATGTCACTAGATTAGAATTTGAACTGGATTTACATTATTTATATGCTAACCGATGTAACTGGGCTGTTAAAAATATTATTAAATATGATGTTATTACTGATTTATCAGGTTATGATAAAGAAGGTGCAGAGCTTATTATGGAAGAAAGGTTAATTCATCCAGTTATTTTAGCTCAAAAAATAATGTGTAATTTATTAGAATTAGTTAATGAATTGTTTAGTGCTTATTTCGAGAATTATAAACAATTTAAACATAACTTTTATTTGTTGAGGTTTTAATTATGGGTTTATGTGAAGATTTGGGAATAAATAATCCTTTAAAATGTGAAATTTGTGGAAAACAATCAGATGAAGACAAAGGATTTATTTACAATTTCACATATCATGCTTTTTGTAGTGATGATTGTAGAACAATGTATAGAAAAGCAATTAAGGAAATTGAAAATAGGGAGTGATTATATTATGAAAGTTATTAAATTCGCTGGAGATATGGAAAAGTTAGAAAACGAAGAGTTCACTACTATTAGAATTAGTGATAAGCATTTAGCTTTACATGAAGCAGTTAAGATAGAATCTAATAGTTATAGTTTCCTAGCTAAGTGTACTAGTATGAAGTATGTCCAATTAGGGAAAATACATGCAATGTTATTATGTCGTGATTTAAACATTGATTTTGATTATTTCTTAGCAGAATTAAGTCATGGTCATTTGTTAGATAAATTAAGAGCAGTTCATGAAAATTATAAAGATTTGACATGGGAAAGCTTTGTTTATTTATATAATTTTGAGAAATGTGAGGAGGAAAACAAATGAAAAGTGAAAAAGAAGTTAGAGATAAATTAAAAGAATTTGAATCACGATATGCGGTAGTGAAGTCAGATTTTTATAGTTCAAGACTTTACAATCAAATCAGAGTCCTTAAATGGATTTTAGGTGAAAATGAGGAGTTAAAAGCATGATTATAGATGAAAAACAATCAGAAGAACTAGAATTTGAAGATAGTACAATAACTATAATAAATGAAAACGGTGAAAAAATAGCTGATTTAAGCTTAGAAGAGTTTGTAGCTGTTCATAATCAACAATGTTTAGATTATCATAAAAAGGAGGATTAAAACATGAATAAAACATTAAAGAATTTAACACAAAATGAATTAGTATCATTTGAAGAAGAAATGAACAATATAATAATTGATAATGTCGAATTAAACAATAATAATGTTATTATACATTACACGTGTGGGGCTAGGTTGATTATCACTGCTCAAAAGGAATTACAGTCTGATGATATGATTAAGGCTGTTTTGAATTGTGAATTTGATGAATAAAGAGGAGAGATTATGTGTTTGCAGGATAAAGCACGAATTAAAAAGAAAAATAGGTAGGCAAAGAGGGATTAATAGTTGGAACATGGCTAGAGGAGTTAAATAATGCAATATGTAGTTAAGAAATGGTGATTTATTATGGAGTTCAAAGATCGAGCTGAAAAAGTCAAAGAAATATTTAACATAACTTCTTTTGATGAAATGCCTGAAAAACTTATGGAAATCGTTTTAAACAACGATACTAAGATTTATGATGATTATTTGGCTATTGTTGAAGAAGATATTAATTTTTTACAATCTATTTATCAATATTATTTAAGCGATAGAGAAGAACTTAAACAAGACTTCACGCCAACTAGTTTAAGTAAATTATGTAATGTTTTAACTAATCGAGACAATGAAAAGACTATTTATGATTTATGTAGTGGAACTGGCTCATTAACATTACAAAAAGAGTTAAAAGATAAAGAAATTATTTGTCATGAATTAAATACTTTCACAATTTCTACTTTATTATTTAATCTAGTATTAAAAAATGCAGAAGGAATAATAATTGAAGGTGACGCATTAACTAATGAAAATAAGAATATTTATCTACTTTTGTGCGGTGAAAAATATGCTAGATGTGAAAAAGCTTGAGTATGATACAGTCATTAGTAATCCTCCTTTTAATCTGAAATCTGAAAATGATATTAAATTTAAAAATATTGTTGTAAAAAAGAAATTAATTAATTTTGCTTTTATTTTCCGAGGACTTGAAAAATTAAAAGATAAAGGGCAAATGGCTTTTATATTGCCTAATAATTGTTTAAGTGGTTCTCATGAATTAGATTATAGGAAGTATTTAATTGATAATAATTTAATTAAAGCAGTTATAAGTGTTCCAGGGAGTATGTTTGAATCGACTAGTATTCCAACCTGTATTTTATTATTAAGCAAAGAAAACAATGAAAATGTTAGCTTTATTAATATCTCTGAATGTGATGATAAAATAGTGCTTAATAGACGAGGTACTGGAAGTAAAGCTCACGAATCAAGGATTTATCATAAAGAATTAGGTAGTTTGTCTGATGAACAAATAACTGATATAAACAATGCTATTCATGATAAAATAGACATAGCGGGTTTCAGTAAAACAGTACTTGTTAAAGAAGTAATAGAACAGGATTATAGTTTACAAACTGGACGATATATTGATTATGTAGAAGTTGAAACCATTCATCGTAGTTTTGAAGATATTATAGATGATATAAACAATATCAGAAATGATAAGAACAAATTCAAAATAACAATAAATAAAACAATTTTTAAAGATTTAAAAGAATTGGCTGAATTATTTGAACAATCGGAAGATGGAAAAGAAATATCAAAAGATATAAATGATGCGTTAGATTCAATTAAAGAATTGCGTGAAGATTTTAAAAAGAAAAATGAATTTACTGATGAAACTAACAGAGGTATGTTCTATACTGAAAAACGATTAATTTATGATAATTGGTTGAGTATAACTAATTCTGCTAAAAATGAGATTAAAAACACTGATAAAAAAGAATTATGTGAAACATTCTTAATGAATCTTCAAAACTGCCAAATGATGATAGTATATTTAAATAATAAAGAAATTGTCTTATTAACAGAACTTCGAGATAAGCTATTACCATTATTAATGAGTGGAGAATTAGAAGTTCCAAAAGACGTGTATGTAGAATCAGAAGAAGATATAAAAGAGCCGGTTGTTGAAAATGTGACAGAAAAAAAGGCTCAAAAAACATTAATATGATGTGGTTTTTAAAAGAAGAAATTATGGGGATAAAATGACTATGAAATCAGATGGGAAACAGAAATACAAAAAAAAATTTGATTATAATAAATGTGCATTAGAAACTGAATTAATTAATTTCATAGAATATATTAAGCTGTTAAATCCTGATGATTTAAAAACTTTTGATGATTTCTCAGAGCTAATCTTAGATGAGTTATTAAATCCTAAAAAAGTAGAGGGGTAATATGTCGGATGATCCTTCACAGCATAAAAAGCAATCAATAAGATTATTATTAATTTTATTGGTTGCATTAGTACTGTCAATAGGAATAGCATTTGCTACAACTACTGATGGGAAACAAGACAAGACAATAAAAGTCGATAAAATAGAGAAAGCAGAACCAATGAAAGTTGTTAATTTAAAAGGAAAATATGCTCCAACATTACTAGAAGAAAACAGTACTCATTACCGTGTTAAAGGTTGGTACTGTACTTGTGGTCGTTATAAATGGGGTAGGCAGAAGACTATACTTGTTGAGAAGACTGTTAGGTTTACTAAGAATGATAAACCTATTCCAAGAGGTAAGAATTATAAAATAAATTATTATAAATTATCTTTTAATAAGTGTGGTGGAGAGGTTAATATTAGAAATAAAGGTACTAAGTATCATGATATAGATTTATGTTTCTGTGGAAGAGAAAAATCACAGAGAGGAAAGTCTTGGTATCAATATTATATGAAAAAATTAAATTAATTTGGTGATAAAATGGATTTAATAACAATAATATTAATAATAATTGGAATAATTGCAGTAGTAATAATTGGAGCAGTCATAGCCAATGTATTACTTATTAAAAGAGGAATGAGTATTGTTAAAGAAATGATGGATGATGATTAAAATGTTTAAAAAGAAATTGTTATTTATATTTGTGTTAATTGTCATGTTTACTGCTTCTTTTGCAAATGCAGACAATATGAACATAGAAAATAGAGAGAGTATAGTTATTATAGATGATGCAGTTGAATTTGATGAAAGTAGTTTTGTTGAAAACATAGATGATAATGATGATATTTTAATTGAAGAAATAGACTTTTGTGAAATATGTGGAACGTGTATATCAGAAGAACCAACCAACACAATAAATGAATTTAATTGTGATTGTGGTAATTTAGCTATTAGTTCTGCGACTATTGATGATTACAAAGAAAAATTAGAGGGTGATTACTTATGAGTGAAGATAAAGGATTAATACAAGGATTTAAAGAGGGGTTCCGTGAGGGCATTAATAGTAATATATCCAATTCTAGTGATGTAGCTATTAGTACTCCTCAAAATTATGAAAATGATATGGATGAATTATATAATCATAATAAAAAGGTTATTAAATCTCAAAATGAAGGCCCATATTTTGTAATATTGGGTTCTAATGAAGCAATAGCTATAAGAAATATTGACATAGCACATGAAAAATATTTAGAAGCTAAATATGATTTATATAAAAAAAGGTCAGAAATGTATTCCAATAAATCATACTATGATGAATGCAAAGAACAAACAGGAAAAAACACAGACTCAACATTCAAAGAATATGTTAGGAATAAATTAGCTAAAGAAATGGAACTAAGAGAAAAAGCTGAATTTGAATATGAACAAGCTAAAAGAATTTACAGTCTATTAGGAGTAAATAATGACTGATATTCTTTATAAAATAAATAGAAATTATTATCAAAATAAGTCTGTAGTTAAAGCCATTAAAAAGGAACATCCTAATTGGAAAGTTTATAAAGCTAAAAATATTATATGGGAGGAGGTTGATTTATGATTGAAATATATTATATTGGTACTATTCTTGCAATAATTGGAGCTATTATAAATGCAAAACAATCAATAAAAGGGTTCTATATTTGGATAATAAGTAATAGTATTTTATTATTTCAAAGTATCATTACTAATGAATATAATTTAACCTTATTATTTATAGCTAATTTAATTATTAATTTTTATGCTATAAGGAATTGGAGTAAGAAATAATGAAAGATGAATATCTAAATATTATGTATTTTTTCGTAATAGCATCTGTTTTATCTAGAATTGCACATAGTGTAGGAGTTTCTTATGATATAATTTATAGTTTTCCAATTGGTATTCTATGTGGATTAGTAATAGTTTCTATAAAAAATAAATATTATAATGTGAGATTAATGAAGACTCGAAGTGAAATCAAAAAAGAGTTAGAAAAACTTTATGCTGAATTTAAAGATAGTGTACCTGACCAAAGAGATGTTGGTTTTGCTGAAGGTTTGGAATGGGTGTTAAATGAGGAGTAGTTATGCTAGGTTATATAATATGTGATAAAGTAATTGATAAAAATACTGAACATGATTGGTTAATATCAATTGAACAGGCAAAAACTGCTCTTAAAAAAGTAATGGCAAAACATAACATTCCTGAAGATACTGAAATTCATAGAAAAGAATATATTTTTGCAGGCCGTAGAAAAGTAGAATTATGGGTAGATGAAGATTTGAGGTAATAGATAATGAATTTTTATAATATTTATTTAGATAATCACCTAATGTGTAAAGTTAAACTAAAAGATAATGATTTATATAATTTGCCGTTTACTCCAACAAAACCAGTACATATAATAGAGTTTGGATTAGTGTTACAAGCTATTGATAAATTAAAAAAAGAGGTATTAATTGATAAAAAATTAGGCAAATGTCCAAGATTTATTTTGAGTGATGGATTGTTAAATGATTTGGAAATTGAAACTGATTATATTTTTGATAAATTATTATTTATTGAAATAGAAGAGGTAATGCAATGATTATTCCTGATGAAATTATGATAGGTGCAATTCCTATAAGAATTGAAAAATCTTCAATAAATAATGAAGAGCCTGGAGCTATGGGAAGAGCTATAGAATCACGACAACTTATTAGAATAAATAGTAATATGCCTAAAGAGATGCAAGAAAAAATATTCTTTCATGAATTAATACATATGATATTAGATATTTTAAGTTTACATGATGTAATTGATAATGGTGTTCATGAGTCATTTATTGATAGTGTTAGTTTAGTGTTGCATCAAGTAATATCTCAATTGACATCACCAAAAATAGATAATAATATTAATTCAATAGTATTACAGAATCCAATTCCAAATAGAAATGGTGCTGATGGTGGAGAACAATATGTGGGAGGACCAAGATTAAATACTGATGGTACAGAATATACTGGAGATTAATTATGATTTGGAGATTTACTATAACTACTTGTAAATGGTGTGGTAAGAAGTTTACAAAAGAAACTAATAGGCAAGTATATTGTAGTGATGTCTGTAGTTTAGAAGGTGAAAAAGAAAATGCAATGTTTAGAATGAGAAAATTTAGAAGAAATAACCCATTTAAATATAATAATCATCTAGGTAGTAGAGGTTTAAGTCTTGGTAAATCTATGAGAGATAATTTTGATGAGGAATTATTTGTTGTTGAAAAAGAAATGAAAAAGTTAGGGCTAAAATTATATTAATTATAGTAAGGAGAGTAATGTTATGGATATAATTTTAGCTACTATAATTATGGTAACAGCAGTTGTTTATATAACATATCTCATATTGAAATGGTTTATAGCTATGTTAAGATCATAGCTATATTATTTTTTTTTATTTATTTTTATAATTTATTTATATATTTATTAATTATTTTTTTTCTAAATCGTAACACCAAGGTATGAGAAGGAAAGTTTTTTTACATTCTTCATTTCTTCTCACTACTACAATTTTATTATTTTAATAATAATTGAGTATTATGAATTGCAATCTAAAAGTAAGATATTATGAAAACCATAAAATCAAAAGTATCATACATAGCTGTTGCAATCAAAGAGTAAATTATTGTAAAGAATGTGGATCAACAAAAATAGTCTGGGATAAGCTAGATATAGTTTGTCTTAGTTGTGGTCTTATTCATGAGAATGTTAGTATTAATAGTGAATCTGATAATAGGGAAGATATTCCTATTACATTAGGATAAGTGTGTGGATTAGTAAGAAATAAATCATTTATTAATATACCTCAAATGAATCATAAAAAAAATATACTCCTATATCTTTCTTTGCCTGGTGTTAGAAACAAATTTACATATATGAAATATATCCTTTCAACAATGCATATTTTATTACATATGACTTACTAATCCACAGACTTATTTTATTTATAAATTATTCAACTAGATGAAGTAAAGGGCAGAGGTTTTTAAGACTTTCCTCTAGATTTGTTATTTTTTTACTTGGCATTTTGAGTTACTATATTTTTAGCTTTGTCTAGTTGAATAATCTATTATTATTTAAACTAATTCTAGTAATACTTTTAATATTATTCATAATTTATTATAATGTCAATTTGTCATTAATTGTGTCCAATTGTGTCCGAATTTTAGAAAATAATGTCAAAATATAGTTTTTAGGTGTTGTTATTATGGGTCGTAAATCTTTAATTGAAAGCTCTCCTAAGTTTGATATTATTTTAGACATGATTGAGAATGGTTTTAAAGCTAAAGATATTCATGATATACTTCTTAAAGACCATGGAGTAGATATTCATGAGAGAACTATTCGGCGTTATATTGACAAAATTAATGACAAAATTAATGAAGAGTATTATAGACAAAAAAATGAGGAAAAACCTAAGATTGATGAAGTTATTGACAAAGGAGTAGCTACTAAAAATAATGTTGATAGAGTTATTAAAAATGGTGCTTCTCATATTAATACCTTAGATGAGGAGATTGATAAGTTAGCTGAGGTTGATGTGGATCTTAAAAATCTTACTCCAGAGTATGGTCCTGAAGGAGGGATTATTACTTCTGAAGCTGATGTTACTAAAATTAAGCTTAAAGGTAAGAGTATATTAAATCAAATGATTAAAACTCGTTCTGATATATTGAAAGGTGAGCCTGAGCCTCCAGCTATTAATATTTTTGTTGAGCAAATAGCTAAAAACAAAGATGATATGGATAATGCTCAATCTTTCTTAAATTCTGTAAATCCTAATAATAAGGAGAGATAACTATTGCCAATGATAATTATGATGTTGCTAAGGAAGCTTTATATAGTGCAGCTAGAACCTCTCCAGGAGCTTATGCTCAAGTAGTTAGTGGTTTCAAATGGAATTATTATAAGCATTTGGAATTTCTTAATTTTGCACTTACACTTTTAATAAACCGCCAAATATATCGTTTAATGACTTTTATGCCTCCACAGTATGGAAAAAGTCAATTAATAAGCAGATATACTCCTTCGTATTATTTAGGTCAGTTTCCAGATGATCATTTTTTGCATGGTTCTTATGAAACTGAATTTGCTAAAGGCTGGGGAGCTAAAGCAAGAGATATATTTGAAAGCTATAACCATGACATATTTGGAGTGACTTTAAGTAAAACTTCAAGTAGTAAGGGTCATTGGGAAGTTCAAGGAAAAGAAGGTTCTTATGATGCTTTTGGTATGAATGGTGCAGCTACAGGGAAACCTGGGGATTTTATAAATATTGATGATCCACATAAGGGCCGTTTAGATGCAAGTAGTCCTGCTTATCAAAAAAGAGCTTATGAAACTTATACTGATGTTATTGAAACTCGTTTAAGTAAAAAAGGAGTAATTAACCTTACTCAGACTAGATGGGATGTTAAAGACTTAGCTGGTAGAATTCTTGATAAAGAACCCTCTGTTAATTTTGAAGATGTATATCAAGATTTATTAGCTGGTAGAGAGTTTGAAGAAGAATGGGTAATATTAAAATTCCCTGCAATAGCTAAAGAAAATGATATTTTAGGTCGTAAAGAAGGCGATCCTCTTTGTGAAGATTTGCATCCATTAAGACAGGTGTTAGCTACTAAAAAAAGAAGAACAGCTTTTTCGTGGGCTAGTTTATTTCAATGTGAACCTATTCCATTTGAAGGAAGTTTATTTAAATATGATTTCTTTGAAATTATTCCAACTCTTACAGTTGAGTTAGAAAATAAAGTAAGACAATGGGATTTAGCTGGAACTAGAAAAAAATATTCAGCTTATACTGCTGGTGAAAAATGTGGAAAAAGTTATAATAATGATTTCTTTGTTTTAAATGAAGTTAGAATAAAAGAATCACCTGGAGCAGTTAGAAGTAAAGTTGTTAGTACAGCTACAACTGATACTTATGATACAAAAATAAGAATATTTAGAGATCCAGGTCAGGCAGCTATAGATCAGATGGCACAATATGCCAAAAGATTACCTGGTTTTAATTTTAAAGATGTTGTTGAAAGTGAGTTAGGTAGTAAAGAGCAAAGAGCTGAATTATTAGCTACTCATGGTGAATTAAATAAGATTTATATTGTTGAAGATACTTTTGGAAAGCAAGAAGATATAGATGAATTTATTGAAGAGCATATAGAATTCCCTAGGGGAAAATATAAAGATCGTGTTGATGCTAATAGTGGTGCTTTCCTGGAGTTGTTTCACTTGGACCCTAATAAAGTTGATGAAGCAGTTTACAGTACTGGTAAGAAAAAATACGCTAGCAAAAAACAAGACAATAAATATGTTAGCCGTGCAGCTATGAAAAGGAGGAATAGAAGATGAACATAATAGATACTATCACAGCACCATTTAAAAGAACTAAAGAAGAAACTCCTCCTAAAACTATAGGTCAGAAAAAAGGAATTAATCCATCTAGAACTGGACATACTGAAAGAAGTAAATGGATTAATGATGTTTATGGTGATGATCCTTATAAAAAAAAGCTAAGCTATAATGATTATAAAAAGATGGAAGATGAAGATGCACAAATAACAATAGGATTAGAAGTTATACAAGCATTTTTATTAAGTCGAAATTGGACCGTGACAGCTAATAGCGATTCTGAAGAGGACAAAGCTATAGCTGATTTTGTAAGAGATGCAATAGATAATCTAGATACAGATTTTAGAAGTGTCCGAAAAAATGTTTATACAGCTATAAAATATGGTTTTAGTGTTCAAGAAGAAGTATATGAAATAAATGAAGATAGCTTAATAGTTCTAAAAGACTTATTCCCTTTACATATTAAAACTTTACAAAATGAGCCTTTTAAATATAATGACAAAGGCGAAGTTACTCATATTCATCAGAAAAGTGAATATGGTGAAGTTGAGATTGAAATAGAAAAATGTCTAAGATATTCCTTTGGATCTGAACTTGGAGATGTTGAAGGCAAATCAATACTAAATAGTATTTATATTAATTATTATGTTAAAAAGAAAATCCTTGAATGGCTAGCTATTTATCTTGAGAAACATGAGGCTCCAGCTATAGCTGCATTTTTAAAAGATTATACTAATGTTGATAGAGTCACTGATAACTTGGATGATATAGCTGAAGGAACAACTAATATCACAATGAATGCTGATGACAGGTTAGAAATCCTTGAATCAGCACACCGTGGAGAGGCTTTCTTCCAAGCTATTGAATATCATGACAACCTTATTTTCCGTAGATTTTTCATAGGAACTTTATTATTTGGTCAGGCTGGTGGTGGTGGAGCTTATTCTCAAAGTCAAACTCATATTGAAGTTACTAAAATGATATTTGAGGGTTTACATATTGAGATGGCTGCAAAGATACAAAAGACTATTAATAAATTTGTAGGATGGAATTTTGTAGATGCTAACTCACCTAATTTTACTTTTCAGTCTTTTGAAGATAAAGATATTGTTGCATTATTACAAGCTTTACAACCTTATGTAGCTAACATGACTATTGATGCTGATGCTGATTGGTTTAATGAGTTAATAGCTAATATTGTTGAAAAATTATCTGATGTTAAAGTTGATATTAATAATATTCGTCCAGATGATGATCCTGAGGAATTGGAAGATGTTAGTAAATATCATGATCCTATTCCTGGAAGTGAAGATTTAATTATAACCTGAGGATAGGTAACATGGCAATTTCATTAGCTAAAAGGTATCAGACTAATCAGAAAAGATTCAAAACTTTAATGAAAGATATTCGCCTTGATGTTGCTACTAGGACCAAAAATAGTAAAGATATTGATACTTGGATTGAAAAGCTTGATGGTTATGCTACTCAAAATCCATTGACTACTGGAGCTAAAGCTGATAAAACAGCGGCCTTAGTTAAGTCTATATCTGATACTGTTTATTCAACTAAACTTCCTAAAGGTAGTAATCAAGCTATTATGAAAGGAGTTATTAGTGAATCTACTATGCATCTTGTTACTAAAATGGGTAACGATATGAAAAATGATCTCCGTAAAATAGCTGTTAATTCTTATAATAATAAGTTAGCTCCAAGGGATATAGCTAAAGAAATGAGTTCTGAAATAGACAGTATGACTAAAACTCGTGCTTTAACTATAGCTCGTACTGAAACTATGAGGGCCAGTAACTTAGGAAATCACCTAAACGCTGAGACAATAGGGGCTAAATCTTATACTGTGCATAGTCATCCTGATTGTTGTCCATTATGTGAAGAAACTTATAATTTTCAAGGCGAAGTATTTGATATTAATGATACTGAATACTTACCACCATTGCATCCAAATTGTAGATGTGTGCCTAGATATAGTACTGATCCAATTAAATCATCAGTTGTTGAAGACTTAGTAAATATTGAAGCTATTAATTCTCATGAACTATTAGCTTTGCATGATTATCAGATATTGCCAATTAATAATGTTTTATTAGAAAAAGCTAGAGGATGGGCTGCAATATGAGTGATGATTATGGTTATATTTATAAAATAACTTGTCCTGGTGAGGGATATTATATTGGTTCTACTAATACTCCTGTAGCTGAAAGATTTGCAAAACATAAGCACAGAGCTAATAATGGTGAAAGGAAAGGTAATCTTCTTTATACAGCTATGAGAAAAGTTGGTCCTAATAATTGTAAAGTTACAACTTTAAAGACTATTAAAAAATGAAATAATGCTCATCAAAGAATGATGGATGAAGAGATTAAGTTAATTAAATCAATGAATCCTAAGTTAAATAAATCTCCTAGAGAACTGTTAAAGCTAGTGATAGTATGAAAAACGTTAAGATGTGGACTCATGGAATAATGACTCCATATGTAGATGATAAACCGCATAAACTCTTTGTAACTCGTGGGAGCATAGATGCTACTTATAAAGAGCTGAAAAGAACTATTAAAAAAAATGGAAGCATACCATTGGGAATAGATCACATTAAAGAAGCAGATCTAAATAAATATCCTATTTTAAAAGAGTTGGATCTTTTAAATGTTGGAAAGATCCATGATGTGTATGCTAAAGATAATGAGATATATATTAAAGAAGCTACTTTAACTAATCCAATGATTCGACAAATGTATGATGAGGGGAAATTAAAAGCTTTGAGTAGTGTAGGATCAATATGTAGTAAACCTTGTTCTACAGGGAAAGCAGACAGTATAGCTGTTCAAACTAAAATAGAAAGAGTTGATTTCGTTCCAAAGGGAGCTTGTGAAACTTGTACTATTGATAATAATAAGAAATCTGATAATGGTATTTTTAATGCAAGATTATCAGCACAAAAAGGTGAAATTATGGCAGGTAATGAAAATAAAGTGGAAATTGACACTGAAAAAATAGAAGAACAAATTTTAGAATCTGTTGAAGAAACAATAAGTGATACAATAGATGAAAAAATGGATGAAAAACTTGATACTTTAAAGGAAGAGCTTTTAGATGAACTTAAAAAAGATAATTCCGATGGTGATAAAAAAAATGTTGATGCTAAATTAGCTAAACAAATAGAAGAACAAAATAAAAGAATAGAAGCTATGGAAGCAGCTAAAAGTGATGAATTAGCTGAGGCATTAGTTGAATCAGCTATTCAAGCTGGAAAAGCATTACCTAAACAAAAAGGAAGTTTAGTAGAATTTGCTAAATCTAGTCCGGAAGCTTATAAAGAACACATGAACACCATTGAGCCATTTGTACCACTTGGCAAAAGAGGACTAGAAGCAGGAGCTAGTAATCCTGAAGATAAAGAAACTGAACTTTATTTGCCTTCTGATCATGCTAAAGCTAAAAAAAGACCTTAATTATAATTTAAATTTATGGAGATATGGTATTTATGTCAAAATCATATGAAAGACAAACTGGTAAGTCCGGAGTTGTTGTTGCAGCTAGAATAATGACTGGTAATTTGAAAGATAGCTTTGTAATGAAAAGTGAAGGAAATGCTAAAGGAGTTGTTCCTGAAAATGGAATTCAATATGAGCCACATGAAACTTATGTTAAAGCTGTTGGTTTTATAGATGGATTGCCTCTTGTTGAAGCAATTAATCCTGGTGATGAGGCTATTGGGTTATTAGTGTCAGCTCCAAGAGGAGCTATTCCAACAGTAGCTACACCATGGGGAGGTTATAAACCTCAAATTGGTGATGTTGAATTCTTTGGAAGTAAAATAGCTACTGTTCCTTTAGTTGATGGAATTACTGATGATATTAAATGTCATGATTCTGTTAAATTAGATACTGCTACAGAATTCACTAAATCAAGTGATAAAAATAGCACTAGAGTTTTAGAACCAAGAAAAGGAACTGATACAGGTATTACAAAGATAGCTGTATTAACTGGTTTTACTGGTGATATGTAAGAAAATAATATAATATAATAATTATGGAGAATTGATACTTATGGCAATTTTAACATCAAATATTGATGATTTATTAAATCCTAATTATGTGGAAATTGAAATATTAAATGAATTAAGCCCCGCTCTTAGTTGGTTGGATTTATTCCCTCCGACTCAAAATGATGTAGGGCAGTTTAAAAGAATGAATGCTGCTGAATCAGCTAAAGTAAGAGCTGAAAGTGGTGGACTTGGTCAGCCTTTAGAACTTGGACCATTATCTGAACTTGATACTTTGAATATTAGTACTATTGATTATAATATTGGTAATTTAGCAGTATTTGGATATAGTATTGAATTTTTAGATAGTGCTAAAAAGCAAGGGGACTTTGCAGATGATTTAAAAAGAGGTTACAATCAATCAATTTATAACATAGCTGCTAAAGCTACTAGTATTGTTGGAGAAGAAGCAGTGAATAATGCTAGAAAATCAGAAGCAAAACTAAAAGGCAAATGGGATGATATAGATGCTATGCCTCAATCTGATATGATACAATTAGAAAAAGAAATGAAGATTGAAGGTAAGCCATGGAGATTAGACACTATGTTACTTAATACTAATCCTTTCTATGGTTACAAAGAGTATGCAGAATCAATCCCGGGTTTTGGTGCAGAAATTAGTTTGGATACTATTAAAAAAGGAGGTACTACTTATAGAAACTTTGATGAAGCATTACCCGAAGGTAATGGCTTCGCTATGGATAGTAGATTCCCACCAATTAGTACCTTCAAAAATGTTGATCCAGCTTATTCTAATGTTAGAAGAGTTGAAATTGATTCAGCTACTAATGAGGATAGCCCAAGCAATAGCGAAGAGGAATCATTCCCTCAATCTTTAATTAACATAGACATGTTTAAAATGCAAAGAACTCCTAAATATAATGTTATTGAGATTTGGATGGAGTTTGGTGCAGGTATGAAAGAACCTGAAGCATCTATGATTTGTGAAGGATTATAATAATATTATAATTCTTTTTCAATATTTTTTATAATATATATGAGATGGTGATTATTATGTCTGATGAAATTTCTTTAAAAGAAATATATCAAGCAAAAGGTGGACCTATAGCTGGAATAGTAAGGTGGTTGAATAAAAATAGAGGTAGCTCTGGTGGTGGAGCTGGAACAGCTATTTTTATAAGTGATGTTAAAGAAGGAAATGGCACTGCACAGAATATTCCTCATGGATTTGATGAAAAACCATCAAAAATTGTAGTAATTCCTGTTTCAGTGCCAGACGGTATGGGTTATGATTTAGCTTATACTGGTAGTGGAACAGCTAATGTTATAGTTACAGCTCCAGCTGGTGTTAAATATAAAGTGTTAGCTATAAAATAAAAAATATAATATGAGTTGAATAATTATGGTAGAATATGCTAAGGAAGAATCTATTAGAAATATGATTAAATTTACTGGTGATACATCTAGTGATGATGCAATTAAAGAGGCGGCCAGCAATGGGAATATTTTTATTAAATCTAAACTGAAAAGTTATAGAATTGATGAACCAGCTACTGCTCCTGAAACTCTTATAAAAGCAGCTAATTATTATGCTATTAGTGATATTCTACAAATTATGCATATTAATAATCCTAAAGACCGTAGTGAAAATGAAAAGGGTTTTCTTGAAAAGGCCGAATCTTTTGTCTGTGATTATATTAAAGAAATATTAGATGAAAAGAAAGAAGAGGAAGCTAAAAAGAACCATCCTTATCGTGTTAGTCAAACTCCTAGTAAAATAGCTAAAATATTCAGGTAATATTATTATGTCAGATAGTATGGAAATAAGTCTAGCTGATGGTTCTCTATTTGATAGACTTACTAATAAAGGGATTAATATTCCTTCTAAATTATCTGAATCAAAGAGTAGTCTGGTTTTTAAAGTTCAAAATAATGTAATGGATGCTGCTCCATATATAACTAATAATTTAATGGCAGCTACTATAATTGAAGAATTAAGTGAATTTAGTGCAAGAGTTTTTCCTGATGAAGGAGTAGCTCCTTATGCATTATTCATTATCTTAGGAACTGATCCATATATTATTGAAGGAAATCCTTGGTTGTTTTGGCCAGGGGCTGCACATCCTGTTAGAAAAGTTCATCATCCAGGAATAAAAGCAGATAATTATTTTGAAAGAGGATTTACTAATTCTCAATCGGACATAGAGGCAACTAAACAAGAATTAATAGATTGGCTAACTAATTTAGATGGGTGATCAACAATGCTTAAAAATATGGTTGCAACAACAGAAATAGTATCGGACCAGTTGAAAATATTATTAGCTAAAACTGTTGATAATAAAGATAAAAAAATAGTAAATAATGTTATTGAGGGTTTCCCTGAATCAGTTCCAACTTTTGGAGAACCAACTGGGACAGTTTATGTCAAAGGTTCTGGTAATTTTTGGAATGCTCAAGGAAGACAAAATGTTCCTAAAAATATTCCTTCTGTTATAGCTGTTATTATTAATGGTACTGAAGGAGCTAGCTATAAATTAGCATTACAAATTAATGATATTTTGTTAGATAAACTTCAAAATGATGGAGATTATCTTACTCTTAATGGTAATGTTAGAAGAACATTTATTGAAGACAATACTATTTATATTGAGAATAAAAATGGTCTTAGAACTACTGTTTTTTTTGCTTTAAATCATGAAGTTTATAAATAATATTATAATTTAATTATAATATTTTTTTATATTATTTAACTCAATTTTTTTTATATTAAATATATTTTTTATTAATTTTTTATAATGGTGATAATTATGGCAGGTGAAAGATACTTCTCATGGGGTGATGAAACAACCTATGGGGAGTTAGCAACAGATAGAATAATGTATATGGACCTTGGAAAATGCGGTATAGATGCAGCACAAGGAGCATATATAGATTTACCTACAATGGACCGTACAGCTAGTAGAACTAAAAAAGGATTTTACAGTCCTTCTGGTTCTAGTGAGTATGCTATGGACCTCATAAGCTTACAATACTTCCTAAGATACTTCGGGGGAAATTATAATTTCACAGATAACTCTAGTACTGGTGAATTTAATCTTCATGAAATATACCAAACTCCTAATAGAAAACTACCTTCTTTTTCTGCATTTGTAGGGAAAGAAAAATTCGAACATCAATTTAGTGGATGTATAATTGATAAATTAGGAATAAGTGTAAGTGATGGTTTATGTAATTGTAACTTTGATGTTTTAGGAAGAAAGGACCATAGAGGTCCTTTAAAGAATGAATCTGATATTGAAAGGCATGAAGGTTATCCTTTAGCTTTTTATGAAGTAAATACTTATAAAGATACTGAGGACTGGAGTCCTAAGATAACTAATTGGGCTTGGGAAGGAAGTAATTCTGGAGCAGCTATTCAAGGACAAGGTGATATGCATCCAAGAAAAATAAGAGTTAATGCATCTGCACCAACACTCAAAATAGATATGGAATTTGAAGATGAATCATTACTTCAAGAATACTGGGGTGGTCCTGATGGCCCTACTCCGAAGACTGAAACCTTTAGCTTACAATCTGATTTTGTAGATGAAAACGGTTATAGTATGAATTTTAAATTACATAAGTGTTATTTAAAGAATGTACCTCAAACTTTGGAAGGGTCTGATGCTATTACTCAGTCTTTAGAAATGGGTTTGTTAGCTGATATTGTTACATTGGATGATGGAGTTACTAAAGCTAAGACTCCGTGGATAGCTAGTATTCTTAATGAAACTCCAGCTTTAACTACAGTCTAAATATTTTATGTTTTTTTGTCCTGGGTTTAATTTTTTTCCAGGACTTTATTTTTTTATTAAATATATTATTTATATATTAATTAATTATTTTTTATTTTTATTTATTATCATTTTATTATTATATTACAATTTTTTATATTAAATTATTATAATGGAGCGATAGCTATGTCAAAAATACCAATCAACAATCAAGATATATTAGATCAATTAGTATCTGGAGAAGATGCTATAAAAACAATCAAAATTAATGATAAAGAAATGGCCATGAGACCATTAACTGATGGTGAATTAAGTAGATTAAAAGCTTTAGAAAAAGAACCTGTTAATGTAGATATTACATTTAAACCAGGGGATGCTAAAAGAAAAGGTTTCAGAGATGAAATTGCTAAAAAATTAGCTGAAGCTGAAGATGATGGTGAAAAGCAAGAGGGGAAAGCTACTCTTAATTCTGGTACTATGAGTGAAAGTCAGGATGAAACTAAATATTTAGCTATTGCTTGGAGTTTAAGTATTGATGATAGGGATGTTGATCCTGTTGCAATTAGAAATTTAGATGCTGGAATTCCAGACCAATTATTTAAAGAAGTAATTAAAATTTCTAATCTTAGTGAGGACAGTTTAGATACTGTTAAACAATTTCTCAAAAACAGATGAAGCTAAAATATTATACCAAAAACACAAAGATGGTTCTTTATTGGCAAATCACCAAAATAAGGAAACCATTGTACAGAAGCATTTCTTAATGTATATGGCATCATATGAATTAAGAGATAAAATCAACTTGGAACAATATAGACAAAATTATATGGATAAATTTAATACATTACTTAAAGTTCTTGGAGTTACAATTACTGAAAATAAACAAAATAATCTATATAGTTCTGATGATGATTGGAAAGCTAAAGCATTAGAAAGACAAAGAAAAAGATTAAATCCTAAAAAGTGATTATCATGTCAGATATTATTGATATTATTATTAATGCTATTGATCAAGCTAGTGATGTATTTAAAGATGTTGGTAGTAATGCTTCTGATTCTATGGAAACAGTATCATCTACAGCTGAAAGTGCATCTGAAAGTATTGATACTGTTACAGATGCAGCTGCATCTGTAAATGAAAGTATAGATAGCATTGATAGTAGTACCCTTGATGATGTTTCTTCTGATGCAGATGCAGCTTCTGGAAGTCTTGATGACACAGGAGCATCTGCAAGTAGCGCAGCAGATTCAATATGTGAAATTGATGCCGGACCTATTCAAGAAGTAAGTGAAGCTGCTGAAGATGCATCAATAAACTTGAATGCTGTTGAAGGAGCATCATTAGCTTATGTAGGTTCTTTATCAACTAGTGCTGCATCATCTGTTCAAGGATTATCTGATGAGGCATCTAATTTAAATAAAACTTTGGGTGATGTTGCAGTTCAAACTGGGAAAACAACATCCGAAGTTAAAGATATGAGTGTTGGTTATGCTGATACAAATACAACTGTAGAAGATGCTACTGGATATCTTGCAAGATTCAGTAAAGCAAATATTGATTCTGGCGAAGCTATGGATAAAGCTATGGGAAATGCTAAAGAATTACAACTAGCATTTAACCAGACAGGATCTGAAACAAATGCATTAATAGGAAAACTTACAAAAACAGGAGTTCCTATTGACGATTTAGGTTCAAGTTTTAATGCATTAGGCTATATTACTAGTGAAACGAATTTATCAGTTGATGATTTTACTAGTTTTCTTAATGTCTCAGGCCCAGCTATAAAAGACTATGGATTAAGTGTTGATGTTGGAAGTGTAGCACTATCTAAACTTGCAGGAAAATACAAAAGTCCAATGGCAGCTTCTAAAGCATTTAGTAAAGCATTAGAAGAAAACAATGGTGATTTAGCAGCTACTGAAAAAGCATTAGGATTAACTGAAGGAACATTAACTGATGCTAGTAAAACAACAGAAGGCTATTCCGATAAAGTAAAAGGAATGGCTGATGTTACAAGAGAAAATACTACTTTAACATCTCACTTTAATGCTGCACAAGATAGACTTAAAGCAACATTTGGAGATATCATTGGACCTATTGGAAGTGTTGTAGCAGGAATTGGAAATATTGGTGCTGCAGGGTTAGGTATTGTAGGGTCCACTAAAGTAATAACTCAATTGAAAGATAATGTTTTTGGTGTTAAAATAGCTACAGATGCATCTACAATTTCTAAAAATGCTGAAACCGTAGCTGAAAATAAAGGTTTGATAGCTAAAGCTAAAAGCACTCTCTTGACAACTAAAGATACTATTGCTAAGGGTGCTGGTACTGCTGCAACATGGGCCAAAAATGCTGCTACAAGTGCATCTATACCAGGATTATGGGCTGCTGCAGCAGCAGGATGGGCAGCTATTGCTCCATGGTTACCATTCATAGCTATAGCTGTAGCAGTTGTTGCAGTTATTGTATTATTAATTAAAAACTGGGACACGGTAAGTGACACAGTAATGAAATTTGTTAATACTGTTAAATCTTACCTAAAACCAGTAATAGATTCTGTTAAAAATGGTTTCAATCAACTAAAAACAAGCTTACAACCTCTGATGGATGCTCTTAAAAAATTATATGATTCTGTTGTTAAAAAATTAACTGATGAATGGAAAAACTTAATGAAAGCATTATCTCCAGTTAAACAAGCTTTTGATAAAATAGGAAAAGCAGTAGGTGGATTCTTTAAAAGTTTCGGGGGAGGAGCTGCTAAAGAAGGTACTGGCGTAATTAAACAAATTGGAGGGGTCTTAAGTTGGGTAGGAGGAATTATAAAAACTCATGTAATGCCAATAGTCATGAAACTTGGAAAAATCTGGTTTGATTATATAACTATTCCATTAAAAATAGTCTGGGCCGTTATTAAAAATGTATTTGGTTTTGTTGTTAAATTTATTACTATTATAGCAGATCTTATAAGTGGTAATAAAGATGCTGGAGAAGCTTTAGAGGAAATATGGGATGCCGTAAAAGATATGATAAAAGGTATTTTTGGAGATATATTTAAGATATTTAAAGAGTTTGCAGAATCAATATGGGAAACTATAGGTGGAGCTATCACTGATGCATGGAATGGCATAGTTAAATTTTTAACAGAGCTACCTGGTAAAATTTATAACAAATTGATGGATGTTATAGATTCTATCATAGAATGGGTGATGGAATTTACAGGGCTTGCAGATAAAAGTGGTGCTGACTTTGTACTTCAATTATTATTTTTCATTGGAACATTACCTTTACAAATTAAAAAATTTTTATTAGAAACTTTATTAAAAGTGGCTGATTGGGCCTTGGAAATGTTAGGATTTGGAAAAAAATCAGCTAGTGGGTTTGTAAATAATATTATTAAAACTATAACTCAATTACCAAGTAAATTATGGAATAATTTATTAAAAGCTATTGGAAAAATAGTAGAATTTGCTACTCAAGCATTAGATAAAGCTAAAAAAACTGGAAGCAACATTGTTAAAGGTGTCATTGATCATGTTAAAAAACTCCCTCAGAAAGTTTGGGATGAATTAATGCGAATTGGTGATAAAATAATGGAAGCTGGAGGTGACTTATTTAAAAAAGCCACAGATATGGGTAAAAAAATACTCGATGGTGCCCTTGGTGCTTTGGGAATTAAGTCTCCTGGTAAATTGTATTATGCTATTCTTGATGAAACTAAAAGAGTTATTAATAGAATTAAAGATAGTGCAAAAGAAGGTTATAATGCGGCTAAAGAAATGGGTAGTGGGATATCTGATGGTTTTGATGGAACTGAACTTGATATTAGTGCAGTTGAAGATTTACAAAATATTCCAAGTATTGAAATTGATACTAATATTAGTATTCCTATCAGTGATGAATCAGTTGATGCATTAAAAGTTAATGCTGGTGAAACTGAAAAGGTTGTTAATAAAACTGGGGATAATGTAGTTTCAACTTTCAAGGATATGACTAGTGGAGTTGTTAAAAACTTAACTAACTTAGTTAAAAAGGATAAAGATAGTTGGAATCGTGTTAAATCAGATACCAGTAGCACTCTTAATAGTGTTATTTCTACTACTAAAAGTTCAGCTAATCAAATGAGTAATGCATGGGCTGGTATGAAAAATGATATTGTTAAATCAGCAGATAATATCCGTAGTCAGTCAAAAACTCATTTCGATAATCTTGGATCTAATATTAAAGATTTTTATACTAAATTACAGAATCCTAGTAAATGGGGTGCTGGACCAATAGGTTACAGTAGTCCAGTTAGTAGTGGTGCTGGTGGCCTTAGTAGTATATTAAATAGAGTTATGCCTTTGAGGGAACAAACTATTAGTTTCACTCAAGCTACTAATAATTCTTGTGTAGATTCTAGCTGTGCTGAGTTTAAAGGACTTACAGGTCAAAATATTAATATTAAAGATTTATTAGATGATGATTGTATTAATTGTTCTATTAAAGATATTGGTGGTGCTGGTTGGTTAGATACTGTTACTCATAATGTTAAAAATATAAAAGATACTAGTGGTAATTGGTCCATGAAAGGGCCAAGTATAATGAATAAATATCCTACTGGTTTAGCTTTTAAAGTTAAAGAATTTTTAACCAGTTCACCAAAAATAGACTTTAATACATTTAAGGGAATAGCATCTTCATTGTTTAATCCTAATGCTATTACTTATGATTATTATTTTGATAGTGAAAGGGATGGTCATTGGACAAAAGCTATTCAAAAAGGTAGTGTAAATTGTTCTGATGGTGCAGATGCACTTATAGCTTTAGCTCATACTTTCGGATTACCTGCAACTAAAGTTCATGGAAAATGGGGCAGTGTAGGTCATTTCTGGGCTAATGTTGCAGGCCATAAAATGGATACAACTGGAGCTAGTTTAGGCAAAGGATGGACTCCAAAAGAGTCAGCTGGACCATCACCATTAATTACTAAATATAATAATCTTGATGACAATAAATTAGAAGTTACCTTAAACTTGAAAAATGAAGATTATAAAGTTACTGTTGATTTACAAAATGTTCCAGACCATATCAGTGAAGAAGAATTAAAACAAATTGTAAAAGATTCTTTATTTGATAGAAATATTGTTAAAGATAAAAACTTTATCAATATGATAGCTGAAGCATTAAAGAATTTATTAAATCGTCAAAAAGCTGCAACTGGAGGGTTCGTATAATATGGCTGAATATGTTACTAATCCACGAACAGTAATAAGTCGAGGCAATATTATTGGTGATGACTTAGGATACCTTGAAACTATAGGAATGATTAAAGGGGTTAATTGTGAAATAACTCCTTCAACCATTAATATTAATGAACAAAACTTGAATGCTGTTTTAATGAGTCCTGTTATGGGTCAGTTAATAGTATTATATGCTGAAACTTTTAGGAATCACATTAATACTGTTTTTGGAAGTGGGAAGATAAATTTATCTGGAAATAATCTTTCTGGTTCTGTAATGTCTAGAACTATTAATATTTTTGATAGACAAGAAAAAATAACTGATAATATATTGCCTGTGGAAGTTAGCAATCCATTAATAATGCCAAATAATACTTTCTATTCTAATTCAACAGTAATTATTCAAGATAATAAATATATAATAAATGCTGCTGATATTATTTATTTTTTTGGAGAATATACTAATTTAAATTATTTGAAAATTGATTCTGAAGAAATTTATACTTTCAGTTTCTTTGCAAATAATGTTAATAATATTAAATTAATTGCTAAATTTTATGATCTAAATTATAATTTAATAGATTCAGTTGAAAGTGATGAATTAACAACAGTAAATGAATCAAGATTATATTTAAGTGTTGAAACTCCAACAGATACTGAATATACTGCTTTTGAACTAATTACTGGTGGAAGTGCAGAAATATATCAACCAATGCTTAATAAAGGTAATTTAAAAGGTTTTGTTTCTGGTTATGGATCAGAGATAAAAAACATTCTTTTTGTAGAATATGATGAAATAAGAATAGCTCACACAGCAGCCACTCCTTATGGGACCAATATACTTTATGATGTTTATAATAATGGAGTACTTTATGAACAGAATTTATTAAGTCCTTTTATATTAGAAACTGCTGATTTAGGAGTTATTGAAATAAAAGCTAATCTTTTAAGAAATAGTTCTTCAGATGTTGTTAGTTTAGAAAATTTAATAATCACAGGAGTATAGACCATGTCTGTTCAAAAAATGAGACGAATTGCTAAAATATTTGCTGAAGGGGATGGAGCTAATAATAATAGTGGTGTGCCTACAAGAGCTAACTGGCAAGGATTAGGTAATCTTATTGCAAGTAACAATGTCTTTGCTGTTTGTAATATAACTGCTAATAGTGGAAATCCTGCAAGACCAAGAGTAATAACAGCTCAAGATTTTGGCTTTTTTTTCAATGATCGTAATACTGCTATTCGTGGTGTTGAAGCTGAATGGCGAGATATGGTAAGAAATACTAACAATACCAGTAGTAATGTTCCAAACATTCCAAGCACAGCATTAAGATTAATACATCCTACTTCAAATTGGATGAATCATGCTGGAATAAGACCAACTCAAAGTGGGTCTGTAGCTGGGATATATACTCCATCAAATGTTCTTAGTGTTACCGTTGCTTCGACTGAATTAATACATTATCTGTGCCAACCATTAAACAATGTCACTATAACAGGCACACTTCCTCCTGGAATAGAAAAAATAGGCAATACTTATTACTTAAAGTGGGGCATTGGTAAAATAACGGCAGACCAAGTCATGTCTGCTAATTTTGGTGTGCAAGTAGATTATGCTAAAAATAGTGGTACTAATGCTGGCAGAATTAATGCTGATTATATAGCTTTATCTGTGTACTATGAAACTCCAAAATACTCTTTAACTGTTGCTCAAACAAGTAATGTTTTGAAAAATGAGAATTTCACAGCTACAATTACATTAAAAAATACTAACAATGCTAATAATGGTGTTGCAGTACCAGTAACAGTAGTATTACCTGCTGGTACTGAATTTGTAAGTTCTAATAATAAAGATTACAGTGAAAAAGATAGATATAATAATCGTTGGAATGCTGCCCTTAGTGGTCCTAATGGTTCAACTACTTTAACAATAACACTTAGAGCAACTACTACTGGTGTAAAACAAGTTAAAGCTACTGAAGTTTACACTGGAACAAATAATACTGGAACAACAACTGCAATAGAAGAAACTTACACAATAAAAAGTAATCTTCAAGGAGATATTAATCTTGTAAGAGGCGAAGATTTTGCTTATACTATCACAATAGACACTAATCAAGATTTAATTAAAAATAAAACAGTTAATATTCCTTTAAATGAAGGAGTTCTTTTAAGAAGAATTCAAAATATTAATGGTACATATGACTCTCGAACTGGAATATGGAATGCTACTTTTGTCAATAGAAAAGCCACATTAACACTTAATTTAACAGCTATTAGTCCTGGAGACTTCACACAACAAGTAACATTAGGCACTAATGTATTTTTACAAAACTTCACCATAATAGGCCAAGAAGTTACCCGTTGTAATTATAGTATTATTGAACCTCCAGAAAGCTTTTTCAGATTCTTAGAAGATGGAGAATTATATAATCTAAGCACAATTTGTACAGTTAAAGATACTTATTTAAACAGTATTTACAATGGTGTTAAAAATAATAAAATTGGGGTGTTAATTGGTGAAAATGAAGTATTAGGTACTAGATGTTCAAGTGTTAATTCATTGCAAGAAATATATGTAGAATTCACATATAATAAAGATTTGCCATTAAGAATTATAATTTATGGTCAATATCTTGAATTAGATTTGACAAATAGTATGCTTTTTGGTGCATGGCAGCTTAAACAAGGTCCTTATTCTGAAAGTGAATATGAAAATCCAGTTATATTATTTGATAATTTAGAATCACTTATTGAAAATGTTGATTATACTTCTACAACTATTCCAACTAGAAGATCAACCGCTAAATATAATTTTAAAGATATTAATTTTGCAGGTTTGGAAAGTGATGAAAACTTGATTAAAAGGGGAATAGCTATAAGTTTTGATTATGAAATTGAATCTGAGTTAATTGTTGAATCACAATTACATTCTGATAGATCAACAAATAGAAGAAGTGTAATATTAAATCCAAATAATAATTTTTGTATTATTGGTGATTTAACTGAAAAATGGGGTCTTAAATCTCATGAAATAAACTTGAACCGATTTAGTTTTGATCTTAAATTCATTAATTCAACTATACAAAATCAAGATGTTAGTATAAAAAATGTTTGTTTAATCTTATTTTATGAAAAAGACATAACCGAAGGGGCCTTAGGGTTTACTCTTGAGGGTGAACATTGTAGAGATTATGGAATTTTCATGTTAAAAGACTTGGATGATTGGGGTGGAGCTAATAATAAAATTGATAGATTAAATCTTAAAGGTAGTGATGGTGAGCTTGGAACTGGGAGTAATATTGAAGCTAAAACTATTAATGTTCCTTTTGAAGTTGAAGGGGATACTGTTGAAGAGGCAGAGTTATTATTCCAAAAAGCGGTTCAATGGATAACTAAAGACACTAATAAAGGAATAATTCCTTCAAAACAGGAATTAATTTTTGATTCAGCTAAAAACATCTCATATATGGTTATTCCTGAAGGAGGGTTTAAGAAAAAATACAATATAGCTACTATTGAATCAACTGCTAACTTTTTAATACTTGATGGAGTAGGTTTTTCAAGAGAAACTAAAGTAACTGGCCCTGTGGGAGTTAATAATGGTCTTAGAAATGTTTATCCTGTTTTACAAGTTGTTTGTCTTGGAGGGCCTGTTAAAATTGTTGAATCTGTAGATAAACAAGAAATGACATTATCTGGAAACTGGGAAAATGGCAGAATATTAACTATTGATTGCTATAAAAGAACTATTTTTGATAACCTTGGAAATAATCATACTAATAAAGCTACTTTATCCTGGGGTTGGTTTGGTTTACTTGGAGAATATGACTTTAGCTCATTATCTGAAAACTGTATAGTTGAAAAAGTAATCTTTAAAGAAGGGATAGGATGAGCTTTAAAACTAAAAACCTCCAAGTCTTAGTATTATCACCAAATGAACAAATAATAGATACTTTAAATCCTGAATTTGTTGAAATTCCAGAAGATAATGAACTCCACGGCCTTAGAACAATCCGAATAACTCATCCAATTGTTGATGATACTAATAATGAAATAGATCTTGTTGGTAGATATGAAACTATCCTCCGACCAGGTAATAAGGTGTTTTTAGAGTTTAGTGGGGATGGAAATAATGTATTATATGTGTTACATGGTCCAAAAGATGTTAATACTGTTAATAATTCTATAATAATAGATGGAACTGAAGTAGCAAGAGAATTATCAGAAACTCTTCCAATTGAAATTAACTACACTCACCAATTTGAACTTACAACAAATAATCTAAATACTCATTTTGGCCAGTTCTTTACAATAGGCATAATAAATACTCCTCCTACTTTATTCTTTTATCAGGGAATAATAAACCACATGGCCCTACTCCGTGAAATTGAATCTAAAACAGGATATGAATTCCAATTCCGCTATGTTTTGAATAAAAGCACTAATAAAATCATAAGATATTTAGATTTAATAAAAAAAATAGGAAAAAAGCATGAAAGCCCTATAGAAGTTGGTTATAATAGTCCTGATGTTAATTGGACTATTGATGATACTGATGTAAGGATAGCTGTTTGTCCTGTGGGTAATAATGTTGTTGAAAAAAAGAAATCTGAGGATGAGAAAACTTTCATGCAGATAATGGCAGCATGGAAAGCTTGGAGTTGTCAGCGAGGGCAAACAATAGGGTATGGTTATTATATTGATGAAGAAAATAAATGGGTCCCAACTGGGACAAGAGTAGCTCCTTTCACAAAGGTAGCTGGGCAATTATATATAGTATGTGATGCTCTAGATGAAATAGCTGCATTGTATACTAGAATGCATGTTAAAGAAGGAAGTGCAACTACAATTCCACGCTGTGCTTATTTTGAAACAAGTGAAGAAATAAACCAGAATATCTACTGGGAAGCTGTAGAAACATTAAGAAGTGATGAATTATGTAAATCAGAAATTACAGTAGAAGCTAAAGTAATAGATATGAAAAAACTAACTGATGGAAACCCTGAATATTATAATGTTGGAGATGAAGTTCCAATTAAAATTAAAGATCTTAGAATGGTGATTGATGGTAGAATCAAAGAAACTAATAAGGATTCAAGAAATCCAGAGGGTGAGACTGTTAAAATTGGCACTACTACAACTAATATTATTAATAGTATTATAAAAAATATAAGGTGAATTAATTATGGTTAAGTATGAAATAAATGTTCATAAAGATGAAGAAAATAGGATTAGTGGAGCAACTGTAATCTGGAAAGATGATGATGGAGAAACAATTAATAATGTTACTATTATGGATTCTGAAGAATTAGCAATTATTCTTCAAAGAGTTTTAGCTATTGAGGGTGGAAGAATAAATCCTGAAGCTTTAGAAGACATGTTAAACAGCTCTCAAAAAATCACTTCTATAAGCAATAGTATAACTTCACTTAATAGTAGCAAAATGACAATATTTAAAGGGAGCATATCAATTACAACAACCCTTGTAGGAGCTAATTTTGTTGGACAGGCAAATATAACTATTCCGAGTGGAAC
>Ga0123356_10000501_pt1 | contig 43707 bp, 30 predicted proteins | sample TergutEmb28metaG_2_FD_92546 | JGI IMG/M metagenome (GOLD analysis project Ga0123356, IMG submission 92546) | Embiratermes neotenicus P3 segment gut microbial communities from Petit-Saut dam, French Guiana - Emb289 P3 | ecosystem: Host-associated > Arthropoda: Insects > Digestive system > Gut ...
CATCCGCTCTGTTGAACCGTTTAAGAATGTTGTTGTTGCAGGCTGCGGGGTCTGTGTTACCGTCTGCATGTCGGGTGGTGAAAAAGAAGCAATGCAGATTACAAATCTTCTAAAGCTCTCCGCAAAGGAAAATAACCGGGATATGACCGTGACAACCACAACGCCGTTTCGGCAATGTGATACGGAATTTTTGGATGAATGTGAAAATCAACTCAAAGATGCCGACTGCATTTTATCTATGGCTTGCGGTGCAGGCGTTCAGTTTATGGCTGAAAAGTTCCCCGACAAAGTTGTTTTACCGGGGCTTAATACACTATTCATCGGTGTAAACAGAGACCTTGGCTACTGGACGGAAATGTGCCAGGGCTGCGGGAGCTGCGTTCTCGAAAAAACAGGCGGAGTCTGCCCTGTTGCAAGATGCTCAAAAAGCCACTTCAACGGGCCCTGCGGCGGTTCGGGTGACGGCAAATGTGAAATCGACAAGGAAACAGAGTGCGGCTGGCAGTTAATTTATGAACGCATGAAACGCCTGGACCGTCTCGATAAACTTACCGAGCTTGAGGATGTCAGGGACTGGTCAACAAGCCGTGACGGCGGCCCGCGCCATGTACGCCGTGATGATGTAACGGTGACATAGAAGCAGGGGGACAAAATTGCAATAATCTAAGCCGGAGGAACATATCATTGTCAGATAATAAATCAAATTTACAAAAAATACTTGAAGCGGGACATTTTTCGGTGACCTCGGAGATTGGTCCGCCGATGAGTGCAAATGCCGATTTTGTCCGTGAGCAGGCACATGATATAACGGGTCTTGTCGATGCTGCCAATGTTACCGACTGCCAGGCAGCGGTAGTCCGTATGTCAAGTGTCGCCGCTTCTGTCTTAGCATTACAAGAAGGTGTCGAGCCGATTTTGCAAATGACCTGCCGTGACAGAAACCGCATTGCAATCCAAAGCGATTTGCTCGGAGCATCGGCACTTGGAATCAAAAACCTGCTCATCCTCTCGGGCGACCATCAAAGCGTCGGCAATCATCCGCAGTCGAAAAATGTCTTTGATGTTGATTCTATACAACTCCTTAAAGCAATGAACGACCATATGGAAAATGGTGTTTTTATCGGCGGTTCTGTAAGTAAAGTTCCTGCGCAGTTTTTCCTCGGCTCTACAACAAATCCGTTTGCCGATCCCGAGGAAATGCAGCTTATCCGCCTTGAAAAAAAGATAAATGCAGGTGCAAAATTCATTCAAACCCAGGCAATCTATAATATCGAAAGATTTAATACATGGATGGAAAAAGTCCGTGAACGGGGTTTACATGAACGAACATATATTCTCGCCGGAATTGTTGTAAACAAGAGCCAAAAATCAATAGAAATAACGGCAACAGTCCCCGGAATGGATATCCCCGAAGTTTTGCTCGAAAGAATGAGAAACACAGAGAACAAACAAGCCGAAGGCCTTGCAATCGCATTGGAGCTGATAAAAGACATACGCAAAATCGAAGGAATAAAAGGCCTGCATATAATGGCAATCGGCTGGGACGAAATCGTCCCGGTATTACTGGAAAAAGCCGGATTTTTACCAAGACCGGTTTTATAAATCACAAATAATAATGCAGAATGCAGAGATTGCAAGGCTTGAACAGTGTGCATTGGAGGCAGTATATTTATGACAGATGATAATTTTAAGAAAAAAGTTGCGGCTCAGCCAGGCGGTGAGCATGTGCTTGATTGTTTTTTGTGCGGGACATGCACTGCAGGATGTCCGATCAGCGAAATTGACGAAGACTTTAATCCCCGTAAAATAATGCGGCAGATTTTGAACGGTTCAAAGGATGAGACGCTTTCCGGCGGTGAAATCTGGAAGTGTTATCAATGCCATACCTGTGTTGCACATTGCCCGCAGGACGTGAGGTTTGCCGATATTGTCCGTGCCTTGAGAGAGCTTGCTGTTTCAGAAGGTTTTTGCGACAGCGTTCTTGTTAATAAAATTAAAGAAATCGACATCGAAACACGCAAGCAAAGGTTGGAATCAGTAAAAATTTTGTTTAGTAAATAGTTTTGGGGAGAGCAGATGAAAAAACCTGTAATGGTTGTCGGAGGAGGAATAGCGGGGATTGAAGCGTCATCGAATTTGGCGCAGATGGGTATTCCCGTGTTTCTTGTCGAAAACTCCCCGAGTATCGGCGGTCGGATGGGGCAGCTTGACAAGACATTCCCGACAAACGACTGCTCTGCTTGTATTCTTGCGCCGAAAGTTACCGATTGCTTTAATCATCCCTTGGTAAAAACCTTAACAATGAGCGATTTACTTGATATCAAAGGCGATGCTCCGGATTTTACCGCTGTTGTAAAACGCCGTGCAAGGTATATTGATGAAGACACCTGTAAGGGTTGCAGTGACTGCGTGGATGTCTGTCCTGTCACGGTGAAAAGTGAATACGACATGGGTCTCGGCAGCCGAAAAGCGATATATAAACCTTTTGCACAAGCGGTTCCGAATAAAACAGTCATTGACAAAAAAGGCACATCCCCCTGCAAGTATAACTGCCCCGCAAAGCTTGACGCTCACGGATACGTTACTCTTACAGGCGAAGGACGATACGAGGAAGCCCTCAAGGTCGTAAGGCGCACAACTCCGTTTGCGGGAGTGCTCGGAAGAGTATGCCTGCACCCATGCGAAGAAAACTGCACAAGGCAATATGTTGAAGAGCCCGTATCAATTGCCGCCCTAAAGCGTTTTATCGCCGATTTTGAGCTTAGCAAAGGTGATAAACCCTCGACATCATTGCCTGAAAATATTAATATAAAAAATGATAAAATCGCTATTATCGGTGCAGGGCCTGCGGGGCTTAACTGTGCTTATCAGCTTTTACTGCAAGGTTATAAACCGGTAATTTTTGAAGCGTTGCCTGTTGCGGGTGGGATGCTTAAGGTTGGAATTCCTGATTACCGTCTTGATAAGAATATTCTTCAAGGTGAAATTGATATAGTCACGGGACTTGGAGCAGAAATTAAATTCAATAAAAAACTTGGGCGTGATTTTACCATCAGCTCTCTAAAAAACGACGGATATAAAGCCATATTTATTGCAATCGGTGCTCATAAGGATGTTAGGCTTGGAATCCCCGGGGAAGATAACACTAATGTGCTTTCAAGCGTTGATTTTCTGCGTGATTTAAACCTTGACAATAAGCCTGTTACTGGGGAAAAAGTCATTATTATCGGCGGTGGAAATGTTGCAATGGATGCGGCCCGCAGTGCAAGGCGGCTTGGTTCGGAAGTAACAATCCTCTACAGGCGTACACGTGCCGAAATGCCTGCAAATGAATGGGAAATCCACCATGCACTCGAAGAAGGCATAACCATATGTGAGCTTACAACTCAAATTGAAGTAATTGAAAAAAACAGTATTCTCACAGGCTTGAAGTGCATTAAAAATAAACTTGGCAAAAAAGACAAAAGCGGACGGCGAAGTCCCGTGGCAATAAGCGGTTCGGAATTTATCCTGCCTGCCGATACAATCATTGTTGCAATCGGTCAAAAAGTGGATGATGATATTCTCGGCAATAGCGGTATAGATAAATTAAACCGCTGGGGTACTATAGAAATCGACGAGCACAAGGGGACGGTTCTCTTGTGTTCAAATAATGAAACACAAGAGAACCGTCCCCTTGTGCTCGAAGGTGTTTTTGCGGGCGGAGATGCAACCAGAGGGCCTGCAACTATGATTGAGGCCGTTGCTGACGGGAATAAATCTGCTGTTGCCATACGTAACTATCTTGAAGGTACAAATCTGCCAATCGAGCCACCTGTCCTGCCGCAAACCCCGATTGAAGAAATTGAAACAGACAGCTTGAAAAAACAAGCAAGAGCAAAAATGCCCTTAATTTCTTTGGAAGAACGCCTTAGCACGTTTAAAGAGGTTGAAACAGGATACTCCGAAGAAACTGCCAAAGCAGAAGCATTAAGGTGTGCAGGCTGCTCGGTTTGCTGTGAGTGCAAACTCTGCGAGGAAGCATGTGCATCGGGTGCATTACTCCACCTTCAAACCCCGGAAACATATGAGATACCGCTGAGTGCAGTTGTACTTGCTCCCGGCTTTGATGTTTCACGCAACATCCCTCCCGAGCTTGGATATAACCGCTTTGCCGATGTTGTTACAAGCCTTGAATATGAGCGGATTTTATCCGCTTCAGGCCCGTTCGGCGGGCATGTGCAAAGACCCTCAGACGGCAGAGCACCGAAACGCATCGCTTTTATCCAATGCGTCGGTTCGAGAGAGCAAAGGTGTGGCGGAAGCAACGAATATTGCTCATCGGTTTGCTGTATGTACGCCGTCAAGGAAGCGCAAATAACTAAAGAACACTTGCCGTCTGTTGAAGATATCCATATTTATTATATGGACATGAGAGCTTACGGTAAGGATTTTGATAAATATGCTGACTCCGCAAAGACAAAATATGGAATAGATTTCATTCGTAGCCGTGTCGGTGGAGTTGAAAAGGACGAAACAACAGGTGAATTAATTGTCAGCCATTGCAATGAAAACGGTGATTTTTCAAACCAAAGCTATGATATCGTAGTGCTTTCCGTTGGCATGGAGCCGTCGGAAGATACGAAAGTAATGCTTAAAAATCTCGGCATTCGCTCAGACCGCTACGGTTTTATATCACCTGATATACTGAGCGCACCCGAAACCTCCCGCCCCGGTATCCTTGCCTGCGGTGTTGCAGCAGGACCCAAGGACATCCCCGAAACAGTCGTCGAAGCAAGTGCAGCAGCAGCAGGAGCGGCAAAGGTTGCAAACAGGCATGAGGTTGATTTATACAAGGATTATTCGCAGTTTTTTATAGAAGAACCTGAGGTGCCCGAAAGAGATGTATCAAAGGAACCGCTCAGAATAGGCGTTTTCGTGTGTCATTGCGGTGTCAACATAGGCGGTTACCTGACGATTACAGAGGTTGTAAAGTATGCAGCCGGCCTGCCGTTTGTTGTCTACTCCGATGAATCCCTGTATACATGCTCGGTGGATGCTCAAAAGAATATAAGCGAAATGATTATAGAGCACAGGCTCAATCGTGTTGTTGTAGCCTCATGCACTCCGAGAACCCATGAGCCGCTATTCCAAAATGTTTTGAAAAAATCCGGTTTAAACCCATACCTGTTCACCATGGCAAACATACGGGACCAGTGTTCCTGGGTACACATGGACGACATGCCCGCAGCAACGGAAAAAGCAAAAGAGCTTGTTTCAATGGCAGTCGCAAAGGTTACTCTTGCAAAACAGCTTAAACGTAAGAAAATTCATGTCGACAAAGCCGCTCTTGTTATAGGCGGAGGAATGTCAGGGCTCTCTGCCGCAACGGAATTGTCGAGTATGGGCTATCATGTATATGTTGTCGAGCGAAGCGATAAACTCGGCGGCAACGCTATGCGCCTTGACAAAGACACATACGGCAGAGATATTATCGGATATTTGCATAATACAATAAATAACGCAAATAACGACGATAATATAAGCATACTGCTTAACTCGGATATAACCGAAATCGACGGTTACGTCGGTAACTTTAACACAAAAGTCTCAACCCCCGACGGAATTAAGGAATTCACCCACGGCGTAGTTATAGTTGCCACCGGCGCAAATCCGCATATCACCGACAGATTTTTATATGGTAATAATAAAAATGTAATGACCCACCTTGAGCTGGAGCATATTCTAAGACAAGGGGACGGTTCTTCTGTCTTGAATGCCGAGGGAATTCCGGCAACTGACACGGAACTGACTGAGGCATTCAAGACAGAAGAACCGTCCCCTTGTCTTTCCAACATTGTTTTAATTCAATGTGTTGATTCCCGTGACGCTACTCACCCCTATTGCTCGAGAGTCTGTTGCAATCAAGCTATCCGCAATGCATTAAAACTAAAGAAGATTAACCCCGATTGCAATGTAACAATTATGTACCGTGAAATACGAAGCTACGGAACAAACGAAAAATTCTACACTGAAGCCCGCAGAAAGGGTGTTGAATTTGTAAGATTTAATGATGACGACTACCCGGTTGTTACAGAAGAAAACGGGTGCTTAAAAGTTACTGTAAACGACCCGCTGCTCGGAAAACCGATTGAATATCCTGCCGATATTGTATCACTTGCTAGCGCTATTTCACCGGATACAGCAGAAAATATGCGTATAGCTCAAATGCTGAAGATTCCGCTTAACGCAGAAGGATTTTTCCTTGAGGCACATGTTAAGCTCCGCCCAGTAGACTTTGCTACCGAAGGTGTATATATCGCAGGTCTTGCACATACTCCGAAATCCCTGCAGGAATGTATGGTACAAGGAAAAGCGGCCGCAGGCAGAGCCGCAACCGTTTTAGCAAAGGATATGCTGGAAACCGAAGGTACAATAGCCTGTGTTGATACAGAGCTCTGCACAGCTTGCGGTGCATGCGAAAATGTATGTGCATATAAAGCAATCGAGGTTCAGGATATCGAGTGGCGCAGACAAACAATAAGAAAAGCAACCGTTAATGATGTTCTCTGCAAAGGCTGCGGCACCTGCTCCGCCACCTGCCGCTGCGGCGCTATCGACATCGCCGGCTTCACCGACGAACAGATAATCAACGAAATCGAATACCTGCTCCGAAGTTAAATAAAGTACCGCAATGGTACTGTCAAATAAACTATGAAAAAGCTTGTCATTCTGAGTGAAACGAAGAATCTTACGCATAAGACCCTTCAATGCTTCAGGGTGACATATAGAAAGGAAAGTAACAACAATGAAAAAGATTGCAGCATTAGTTATTGCATTTATATTGATGGTTTCATTACTTTCCGCATGTGTCCATGATTCCGCGGATGACAGTAAACCCGATGATACCGCTAATGTAACCGCTCCGGGGCCGGTTGATTATCTTTCTGCAGACTATGTATACACATCGGAAGTGATACCTTTTCAACTGCTGCCCGACGGAAAAACATACATCGATAATATAGTGCTTGCAGGCAATGTTGTTTATTTTACCGCAAGAAATATAGATGAAAATGCTGATGATAAAACAAGCGCTCTTTTTGCCATGGATATTGATGGCTCAAATTTTAAGGAACTCCCGAATTACAAACCGGGGTCATTCCCGGCAGATATAACAAACGCAATAGTTTATATAAGCAGCATGCATGTTGATAACGAGGGTAACCTTTGGGTTGCTGAAACACGGAGTATTGACGGTTCCGATATGCCCGACGGATTTGGAACAAATCTCATACGTAAACTCGATAATACCGGAGATGAAACAGCTGCGTTCGATGTAAGCGATTTGCCTGCAGATGAAGATTATATATATGTGTATGCACTCAACACAGACGACGAAGAGAATATTTATGCCGCATCATTTTCAACCATTTATGTTCTCAATAATCAGGGCAGCTTGCTTTTTACTCTTGATTTCCCGGACTTTTTCAAATCATTTGTAAGTTTGTCCGATGGGCGTGTGGCATATGTTGAGCAGCAGTCCGGCGGGGAGCTGAGCCTTTATTTGAAAGTCGTCGATGTCGAGAGCAAAGCATGGGGAGAAACTATTGGTCTGCCTTCAAATGTTTGGAGGTCAAGCGGTATTTTCCCCGGGAATAATGACTATCTTTATTTATTTAATGATAACAATTTCTTAAATGGTGTCAGCATTGAAACAGGTAATCAGGTACAAGTATTTAACTGGGCAGGTAACAACCTGTCATCTGATGATATAACCGGTATCACACTTTTGCCTGACAGACGCATTGCAGCTGCAAGGCTGCCTTTAAGTGCAGGCGGTAACATATCATTAACTGAACTGGTTCTGCTCACACCGGTTCCCGCTCTGGAGCTTCCCGACAGAATAATTTTGAAATTAGCTACATTTTGGTTTGGGAGTGACCTGAGGCATGTTGTCGAGCAATTTAACAGAAAAAGTACAACACACAGAATAGATGTTATTGATTATTCAACCTTTAACAGCGATGAAGACTGGCGGCTTGGTCTTCTCAGGTTAAATACGGAAATGATAACCGGCAACAGACCGGATATTCTTGATATTAGGTTTATGCCGATACAAAACTATGCTTCCAAGGGGTTGCTTGTCGACTTATATCCGTTTCTTGACGCAGACCCGGAGCTCAGCCGTGATGATTTGCTTGAAAATCTTCTTATTGCATCTGAAATTGACGGTTCTTTATACCGTCTAATCCCCGCTTTTGAGCTAATCACAATGTTTGGAAACCCCGGTATACTCGGTGATTACCCCGGTTGGACCGTTGAAGAGTTTCTCGATGTGATTTTAGATAACCCGCAAGCTGAAAGACCCATAGGTAATAACGGTACAAAAATGGCATTATTATCTTTTCTTATTCTTAATAATATGGATGAATATATCGACATCCAATCGGGAACTGCTTTTTTTGATAATGATGATTTTATAGAATTACTTGAAGTTGCAAACACATTTCCTGCCGAAATTGATTATAATATCAGCAAGTTTCATGCAGTTCCGGATGGCAGGCAGATAATGGACGCCGGCAGAATCGGATTACTTGATTTTCAGATTAATCGTGTTCTTTTCGGAGGTGAGCTTATATTAAAAGGATTTCCCACAAAAGAGAGAGACGGCAATGTACTTAGTCCCTATACAAATTTAGCGATTACCATCAGTTGTGAAGAGCCGGATGTTGCATGGGAATTTATCCGAATGTACCTTCAAGAAGACATTCAACGTGATATAATCCCCAATTGGTTGTTTCCAATGAGCAAGTATATATTTGAAGAAGTGATTACTAAAAAAATACCTATTGGAGGCGGAGTAGGAGCAAGTGACGGTATCGGAGAGCTTCACCTTAAAGCAGAGGAAATGAACCTGACAGATGATGAAATAGATTATCTGAGAAGTATCATATTAAACTCTACCCGCATTGTAAACGACGACAGGACAATATTGGATATGGTGCAGGAAGGAGCATCAGATTTCTTCAACGGGCGAAATACCGCAGCAGACGCCGCCAGAATCATCCAAAACCGCGTCACAATCTACCTTTCCGAACAAGCAGGGTAATTGTACTAATGCGTATTAGCGGATAGGTAATATTGCTTTACCTCCCGCTTTTTACCCAGTTTTTTGACCAACCGTTGTTCTTGAACTGTTTGTATACCACATTTTTTTCGTCTATATAACGGAGTGCAAGTGACGAATGTAAGCTAAGCTGATATGTTTGTGGTAATGTCCGTGCTCGCATGATTGCTTCGCTTGCATTAATCACGCCATCTAAATAGTTGTCCACAACATTATAAACCTTATCATTGGCAATTGGGCCGGAAACCCAATTATAATCATGGCGCGGCTCGTTGCTTTTGTTTTCACGGCGTCTGTTAAAGCAAATAAATTCCAGCCATTCTTCTTCCGGGATCGGATTGAATCGCTTACCATGAATTTCGTAAATGCTGCTATCCACTGTGTAAGCGAGAATCGTCGGAATGCCGCTCCCCAGCTGGATAGTTTTGTTTTTTGCCCATATATGAGCTGTTCCTTGTTTATCGGCAAGATAAAACCCTTTTCCGAAGTCCAGTCTTAATCTGCTCTTTTCCAAATCTACATTGCTGATAATAAGAGTCGTTCCGTGATACATGGTCATACCAAGGCACCTTCTTCACGGAGTATGTCAGCTGTAACCTCAGCTACATACTCATAACCTTGAGTATGCAGCATTGGATATGCAGACAGGGTACGTTCTGCCAAACCTGTACGTTCCAAGAGCCTTAGTGCATCTTTTGGGTCTTGTCCGATTTCTGTTGCGACCTCAAGTGCGGCACGGGCAAACCAGAGGGCTTTGTCAACAATAGGTTTTGCTTCACTAGCTCCTGTGTATAACTCCTCGACAGTACACTCCAAAATATTAGCCAGTTTGTAAGCTAGCGAAAGATGGATGTCTTGGTTTTCATGCTCTATAGCATATATTGTTCTCTGAGAAACACCCACAGCCTCGGCAAGTTCTTTTTGAGTGAAACATTGTTTCATACGTAGATTCTTAAGATTACTTTTCATATTAAGCACCATCCATAGTGGAAGTTTGTTACTCATATAGTAGCACACTTCCACTTTATTGTCAATGTTACCTTTTGGAGTTTGTTGGAGTTAATTTTTACAGCACTGCAGTGATTGTGTTTATTCCGTCGGAGTGTTCGTGGCGGAGTTCTTTTGCGTTGCCTTCGGCCATTGCTGCGGAGAGGTCGTCGTCGGTTATTTCGAGTGCGTTTGAATTTTCACCGGGATAAGTTACAAACAGTTCGTAAGAGTTTAGCTTTTCCGAAAAGTTTATACTCAATAAGCATTTATCAAATATCGGTGAGACGATATTTATGACCAGTTCTTCCGCCAGCAGTTGCAGTTTGTTTGCGGTTTTTTTGTCTATTGCATGACTGAAGCAGAAATTTTCCACACCGCTCAGCATTTCTACACGGTCGAAGTCCCGGGTTTCTATCTCGTAGTTGTAAGAGCGTATATTGTGAATGAATATTTGTGTTTTCGGTTTTTGCGGATATTCAAATATCTCTGCAGGTTTGCCGTCTTCGTATATCCCGCCTTCGTCCATGTAAAATATGCGGCTTGATACATCACGGGCGAAATCCATTTCATGGGTTACGACAAGCATTGTCATACCCGATTTTGCAAGGCGGCGAATGACTGCCATAACCTCAGTGACCATTGTCGGGTCAAGAGCGCTTGTCGGTTCGTCAAACAATATGACTTCCGGTGACATTGCAAGACATCTTGCTATTGCAACACGCTGCTTTTGACCGCCCGAGAGCTGGCGCGGGAAAAATGTCGCACGTTCTGCAAGCCCTACTGTTTTCAAAAGCTCCATTGCTTTCTCTTCGGCTTCTTTTTTCGGCATTTTAAGAAGCTTCAGAGGCCCTGCCGTGAGATTATCCATTACGGTTAAATGGCTGAACAACCCGAAGCTTTGAAACACCATACCCATTTTACGCCTGACAGCGTCTATATTTTTCTTTGTGATTATTTCACCGTCAAAGAAAACTTCACCACCTGTCGGAGGGTCGAGAAAATTTATTGCCCGCAGAAATGTACTTTTACCCGTACCCGACGGCCCGATAATTGAAATAACCTCACCTTTTTCTATATCCGTGCTTATTCCGCTTAGAATAACGTTGTCGCCGTAGCGTTTTTCAAGATTTTTTACAGAAATAATACTCATAATGAGATACCTCCGTTTATTTTCTTGATTAGCTGCTTAAATATCTGAACACAAATCGTTGTCATCAGCAGGTAAATCAACGCCACAAGCAGCAGCGGGAAATACGCATCATAAGTCCGGCTGCGGATGATGTCGCCCGCTCTCGTAAGGTCTTGTATTGCAATGTATCCGACAACTGCCGTTGCTTTGACAAGCTCCACAAAACCGTTTGTATATCCCGGCATTGCTCTCCGGGCAGCTTGCGGTAATGTAACTGTCAGAAAAGCCCTAAACGCTGAAAACCCAATGCTCCGTGCCGCTTCGATTTCCACGGGGTCAACTGTTTCAATTGCACCTTTTAAGTTCAAAGCAACACTTGCACCGGTTACCATCGAAAATGCAACAATTGCAATGATTACATTGGATATACTCGAATTTCCGAAAATTATATAATATGTTATCATCAGCAGCACAACCACAGGGGTTCCATGGATTAAACCGCAATAGAATCTCCCGAACCAATTAACAAATTTATTTTTTCTCGTCAGTATCCAGCATACAAATGAGCCAAAAACCGTTCCGGTAATTTGAGCACAAAACGCAATTATCATGGTTACGCCGAGACCGTTTAATACCAGTTGCCAGCGGTTGTCCATGAGTAGATTGCGCTCGACTCCCGTTTTAAGCCAATCGATAAAACCGTTACCTGTTTGCTCCTGTGCTCCACCTGCTCCACTATCGTTTGAACTTAAGTAAAGAATACTGCATAAATCACTTGCATAAGGCTCTGTGAATAAAACCGCTTGCCTGCGTTCTTCTGTTATATAGTACGCATCAATGCCTATATCGGTTTTCCCGCTGATAATATATGGAATATATCCGCTAAAATCAATAACATCAATTATGACTTCGATTTCTTCAAAAGCTGCAAAACGTAAAGCAAGCTCAACAGAAAAACCTTTCGGTTCTTCATTTGCTCCTATATATGTAAAAGGCTGTGACATTCCTGTAATTGCTACATTTATCGAGCCGTTACCGTTTCCGAATCTTGGGATATCAAGCATCGGTGCATCTAAATCCGGAGTTGTTCTGAGCCACCTGTTATGCATATCCTCCAATGTTCCATCGTTTTTGATTACCGCCAAAAATGTATTGAACCTGTTCACAACGTCCTGATCCATTGACATTGCTGCTATCGGAGCTTCAAATATATAGTCCGGGATAACAACATAATCAATATCTTCATTTCCCGGTGTGTCCATAAATACCTGTGACCTTGCCAAATCCGACATAAACCCGTCGAGTCTGTTTTTACGCACATCCTCAAATCCCGCCGATATTTCATTATAAAAAACCGGAATTGCTCCAATATCCTCTGCCACAATGTCAAAAACCGTCCCCGGCTCAATGCCGATTCTTTTCCCCGAAAAGTCTTTATAAGTAAGCGATGTTTGTTCTTCTTCTACTACCGGTTTTGTTTGCCCGCTGTTTTCGTTATTTATATCCAAATCCGGTATCTCAGTATTGCTGTCTGAGCCGCATGCTGTTAAAAGCAGGATTGTCAGAAGAAATGAAAGCAGGATTGCTGTTGTTGTTTTCATTGAAGAAGCTCCTTTTTGTCATCTCACGATTAACCGTTTTATTATAACATAAAATGTTCTTTTTATGACAAATGTTCACAAAATGCATAAAATTTGTCATGAAACGTATAGTATTATTTATTATATATTTATATGCAGTACTGGATTAAATCCTGTGTTTATAGTAAAATGTCGGAAGTCATATTTTAAGGGATTGAATATATGAAGATTGTTGCTTTTCATAAGAAAAAGTATTGTTTATTGGTTCAAAACAGATGCGAGTGGACAAAGGGCTTAGAAATATGAAGATTGTTGCTTTTCTTTGTACTTGGTGCAGTTATGCGGGGGCTGACCTTGCGGGCACGGGTAGAAATCAATATCCGCCGGATATCAGGGTCATCCGTATCCCATGCTCGGGGCGGATTAATCCGATTTATATAATTAAAGCTCTGCTTGAGGGTGCCGACGGTGTGATGGTTTCGGGCTGTCACCCCGGCGACTGCCATTATCTGGTGGGAAATTATTTTGCCCGCCGCCGCTTTGTTGTGCTGAAACAATTACTGACTGCTGCAGGTTTTGATGAAAACAGAGTGCAATTCACATGGGTCTCCGCCTCCGAAGGCGCCCGCTTCGCCGACGTCGTAAAGGATGTAACGCAGAAAGTAGCTGCCGCTGTGGAGCATGAGGCAACACAAGGGGAAAACGCTAGAGCACAAGGGGACGGTTCTCTTGTGCTAACACAAGGGGTAGCACAAGGGGACGGTTCTCTTGTGCTATCAGCCGGTCTAGCACAGGGGGAATTAATCCCTCTTTGCAAAAAACTGCTTGAAGACGGTACTGTCGATACAGTTATTGGATTTCAAATAGGTGGTGAAATGGGGCTGAGTTTACCTTATTTTGTCAGTTCACCGGATGAAGCTGACAAGTTTGTTTGGAATAACCGTTGTGTACCAATGCTTGCTGATTATTTGCGAGGCAAGCAAGGAAAAACTGCAATTGTTGCAAAACCTTGTGATGCAAGGGCTGTTGTAAACTTAATCAAAGAGAATCAACTCAAGCGTGATGATGTTTATATTATCGGCATGTCATGCGATGGTATAGCTGACAGCGAAGGCAAGCTGCTTCCTGCTTGTGCAGATTGTACGGTAAAAACACCACCTGTTTATGATGTGCTTATTGGGGAAGAAAAAGGAACACAAGGGGAAAACGCTAGTTTTCCAAATGGCTTGCGAAGCAAGACTATGGGGACTGGTTCTCCTGTCACACAGACAATAGAACCGTCCCCTTGTCTTGATTCAGATCGATTTCAGCGTGAAATGGAAAAATGTATCCTGTGCTATAGTTGCCGTCAGTCTTGTTACGGTTGTTATTGTAAGACTTGTTTTGTGGAGCGGGGGGAGCCTGATTGGCAGACTGCAGAGCCGGATATAGGTGCGAAAATGCTGTATCACCTCGGTCGGGCAATGCATTTGGCGGGTCGCTGTGTGGAGTGCGGAGCATGTGAAAACGCATGTGCTTCGGGGGTGGATATCAGATATCTCATTAAATCTATAACAGATTTTATTGAAGAAACATATGACTATAAAACAGGCATGGACTTGGAAACCGAACCTGCCATGCTCACATATAAAGCGGATGACCCCGAAACCGGTTTTCAATGCTTTGGAAAATCCGAAAATACAAGCAATACCGATACCGAAGGAGATATAACTAACACAGGAGGTGTTGCAAATGTCTGAAAATAATGTAATCAATAAAAAAGACATGATGGATTTTCTTAAGCACCTCAGCGGAGAACGCACTCTTGTTGCTCCTGTTGATACCGGCAAGATAATTGAATATCAGAAAATCGCTGTTGATACCGGAATACCCGTAAGTCATGGCTCACCTATTATCATGGATGACCGTGTTTCGTATAAATCAATCAAAGAGTTCTATTTCCCACAAACGGAGCTTATGTTCACTTTTGATGAAAATGACGTAACAGACCACTCCGAAATGCCCGGGTATGTGATCTTCGGCGCAAGACCCTGTGACCTCGAGGCACTCAGGGTAATGAGCATTGTATACACAACAGGCAAGTACGCCGACCCGTTTTTCCAAAGACGATTCGAAGCGAATTTGCTAATCGGCATTGCCTGCAATGAAAAGAAACCCGAATGCTTCTGTGATAAAATGGGAATCAGCAAGGACTATTCAGATTTCTGCGACATTTTCCTTGTTAATATTGGCGATTCTTATGAAATTAAATATGTTTCCGATAAAGGTTCAAGACAAGGGGACGGTTCTCCTGTCTTGAGTACCGAGAGAATTCCATGGAAACATAGCGTTGCAAGCAACGCATTATCGGAACTGAGTGAGGTATTCAAGACAGGAGAACCGTCCCCTTGTCTTTCAATCGCTTCACTCACTCAGAATGACACGAACATGCAGCAAGATTGTCATCCTGAGGATTCGAAGGATCTTATTGCACTTGATACCGGCAAAGAAGATTCAGCCTTCTTTGACATCATTGACTGGCAGAAGGTCACTGAGACGTGCAAGGGTTGCGGTATTTGCACATACGTTTGCCCAACTTGTTATTGTTTTGATTTTAAGGATGTCACCGAAAAAGGCACAGCGAAGCGGTATAAGTGCTGGGACAGCTGCATGTATCCGAGGTTTACGCTGCATGCATCGGGGCATAACCCACGTGAGCACAGATTTGAGCGTTACAGACAACGGGTACTTCACAAGTATAAATACGTCCCGAATCTTTTCGACGGAGCAGTAGCCTGCACAGGCTGTGGCAGATGCGTCAGAAGCTGCCCGGTCGGAATAAATATAAAAAACATTGTAAAACTGATAAATGAAGCAGTTGAACCTTAGTTTCATACTGAGTACAGCGAAGTATCTTAGAATTTTCAAGTTAAAGCCTTTACAATGACAAACACTAATTTAAAATGACTATATGTTGATTAAGGAATCATTTTATTATGACACATGTAATTAACCCCTACCTGCCTATCAAAGCAACAATTGAGAAAATAATACAGGAAACAACATCACCTGATTTGGATGTTAAAACGTTCAGAATCAAGCTTCTGACCGATGAGCCGTTCAATTTCATGCCCGGGCAGTTTGTGGAGTTTCCATCCCCGGGATTGGAGAGTGTCCGTTTGGATTTGCTTCCATGCCTTATGAAAACAATGTCTTTGATATAACAATAAAGCGTACGGGTAGGGTTACAAATAGAATCCACGCTTTGGATGAAGGCGAAACCGTCTGGATACGAGGACCCTTCGGTAATACATTCCCCCTTGAGTTAATGGAAAAAAGCGACCTGCTAATCGTTGCAGGCGGTATTGGTCTTGCTCCTCTCCGCCCGCTTATACAGTACGCACTTCACCCGGATAACCGCAGCAAATACGGAAAAATCGACATGCTGCTTGCTGCCCGCAGCTCTACAGACCACTGCTTTACATACGACTACGATACATGGCGCAGTATGGGTGAAGCAACGATTCTGCAAACAATCGACAGAGAAGAACCGGACTGGACAGGTCTTGTAGGTTTTCCGCATAATCTGATAAAAGATATGCCGATAGATATAAAGAACCGCTATGCAATCTTATGCGGCCCTCCTATAATGATAAAAGCCGTTCAGGAAGCCCTGACCGAGATGGGAATGCCACCCGAAAATATCTACACAACCCTTGAGATGCGAATGACCTGCGGTGTCGGAAAATGCGCAAAATGCAACATCGGCCACCACTACGTCTGCATAGACGGCCCCGTCTTCTCCATCGCCGAACTCTCCGTCATGCCCGACGAATACTAGAACATGTTGTGTAGTTGACATTTTTGTATACTGCACAAGAGAACCGCCCCCCCTTGTGTTCTTGTGGGGTTTATGCTAGAATCTAGTTAGATTTTTTGTAAAAAGGATGAGGCTTTAATGTCATTTATCAGGACACTTAATAAGAAGCTTAATAAGGTATTGCATGGACAGGTGTCGGCCGATGAGGATGGCGGCTGTCTTGTTCTTTCGGGTGCTCTTGAGCGTTGGAGTGACGTTGTTCTTGCTTGTAAAATGGCTGTGGAAAAAAGCCCTTACAGCGGGTTTATCAATAATATTGAGTGTGTCGGTGAAAAGCAGGTGCCTATCCGCAAGCCTAAGGTTGAAGACAGTGCTCTTGAATGGGAAGAACCTGATGTTCTTATTATCGGCGGCGGTGTAATCGGATGCGCAATTGCACGTGAGCTGACTAAATATAAGCTAAGCGTATTAATAGTTGAAAAAGAGCATGATGTCGCAATGCAGGCATCGGGGCGAAATCTTGGAGTTGTTCAATCGGGAGTGGGTCTAAAGAAGGGTTCTATGCGCTATAAGTTCTGTCGACAAGGTAATGCTATGTATGCGAACCTTTGTAGTGAGCTGGAAGTCGACTTTATGCATTCAGGTCAGTATGTCTACTTAGCCAAGCGTTTGTGGGATTCGTTCTTATCCTTTACGCTCATCTATTGGAAGTGGCTTGGAATAAAAGGTGTTAAAAAACTCGGAAGAGATGAGCTTGCTAAATACGAGCCGGGAATCAACAAAAACATCGGAGCAGCACTTCGTTTTCCCGCCTCGGGTGTTGTGCATCCCTTCGATTTAACTATTGCGTTAGCTGAAAACGCTGTGCAAAACGGAGCCGTGTTATCTCTCAATACACTAGTAACATCAATATCCTCATCTGATGGGGTTATTAAAAGTGTAGATACGAACCGCGGGACAATCAAACCAAAGGTTGTTGTCAATGCAGCAGGTGTTTTCAGTGAGAGCATTGCAGCAATGGCAGGAGATCGTTTCTTTTCCATACGTCCGGTTAAAGGAACAGCTGCAGTACTTGACAGAAAAGCCACAAGCGGCCTTATTCAAACAGTTATAACATCACGAGGGCTTTTTTCAAAGAAAAAAAAGCATTGCAGAGACGCAAGTGTAGTACGATCTGTATATGGTTCAGTCCTGATTGGCCCCGATACCTTTGAAACAATGCATAAAGAGGACTATACAACAACACCGCAGAATTTAAAGGATGTTGTCGAAACCGCAAAACGCACAGTTCCCGAAATCGACGAAGGTATGATAATTACATACTTCTCCGGAATTCAAGCTGCAACGTTTGAAGATGATTTTATTATTGAAAAAGGACGTTATATTTCCAATATTATCCATGCAGCCGGGATTCAGACTCCCGGGCTTACTGCTGCTCCTGCAATCGGTGTAGAAGTTGCAAAATTGGTACTCGATTCCTTCGGAGGCGAAAGCACAGTCGGATTAAATAACGAATTTGACCCTGTAAGGATTGCACCTACACGTCCCTCACAGATGGATGTTTCAGCAAGAGCAGCTTTGATAGAATCAAATCCGGACTACGGAATAATTATCTGCAGATGCGAGGAAATAAGTAAGGGTGAAGTAATTGCAGCGCTTCGAAGAAATGTCCGCTGTGATTCAATAGACGGAGTAAAGCGGCGTGTACGCCCCGGTATGGGCTGCTGTCACGGAAGTTATTGCACTCCCTTGGTACTGGATATAATTTCTTCAGATAAAAGACTTGCTCCTCATAACGTCCGTAAAAGCGGCAGCGGAAGTGAGAAACTTTACGGTTTATCAAAGACAATTTTGCAAAATAAAGAACTCTCTTTCTTTGGTGAGTTCGGTAAAAACAGAACCGACCCTGAAACAGCTAAACGCCTGCAGGCAAGAGCAATCGCAATGATGACTGCACATTCCGACAGAAAGGACACTGATATAAATGCTGATGAGTAAAGTTGGTGTTGTTGTTATCGGCGGAGGTCCTGCGGGTCTTTCGGCGGCTATTGCCGCATCCTACGACGGTGCTTCTGTCTTATTGGTTGAAAGGGATGCACGCCTAGGAGGAACCCTTAAGCAATGTGTACATAACGATTTCGGAGTCCTGCGATACGATGAGCGGCTCGCAGGACCCGAATATGCGTTCAGAGATATTTCCACTCTTGACCAAACAAATACTTTTGTTTTATTACAGACTACCGTTACCAGAATTGTTAGTATTGGCAACACTTTTCAATTGACCATGTTAAACAGACATGGAGTTATGAATGTTGAGTCAAAGTGTATCGTTATCGCAACGGGAGCTAAAGAGCGTTCTGCAAGGCAGCTTTCAATTCACGGAGCAAGACCTTCGGGTGTTTTTACTGCAGGAAGCGCTCAATATTACATGAATATAATGGGGCAATTGCCCTCAAAGTACTGCATTATCTTAGGAAGCGACAATATTAGCATGATTATGGCTAGAAGACTGTCCTTAGAGGGTGCCAGAGTGCTTGGAGTCTATGAACCCAAGGAATACCCGCAGGGAGCGCTTAAAAACGTTGTAGAATGCCTTAGTGATTTCAACATTCCCTTACATTTTCAGCATACAATTACCCATGTAGGAGGGACTCAGCGCTTAAATTCCGTTGTAATCAGTAGAGTTGACAAGAATTTAAACCCTATCAGGGGTTCTGAGAATCAAGTAAAGTGCGATACACTGCTTATTTCTGCCGGTTTTGTGCCTGAAGCGCCTCTCGCAGAGAGCTTAGGCATTCCTTTTTCAAACGAAACACTCGGACCTCTATGTGATCACAACTATATGACACTGCTTGATGGTGTTTATGTCTGCGGTAATGCAATGCATATAAGCGACAAGGTCGATTATACATCCGAGAGCGGTGAAATAGCCGGAAGAAATGCAGCAAGATATATGGAAAGGGATCGCCGGCTTGTCAGCATCACAACAAGTAAGGATTTCCTTTATTGCGCACCTCAGTACATTAACATTGATATGCTGCACAATGAAACTGTTTTATACTTTAAACCAAAAGAAGCACGTGAAAATGCGGTTGTTAAGGTCTATGCAGACGGATTTGAGGTATTTTCTCAGGAATACCCTACTTTAAGACCGCCTGAGGTTCAAAAATTGGCGTTTAATATTACCTCTGCTCTTAACCCCGACAGCAAAGTAGATCTGAGAATGGAGATTGGTTGATGAAAGATTTATACTGTATTACCTGCCCTGCAGGGTGTAAATTGACGGTTATCGGAAGCGGCTTCGATATGATAGTTGAGGGTAACAAATGTGAGAAGGGCAGAGAGTTCGCAACACATGAAATGTCAAACCCCTCCAGAACACTCACAACCACTGTAAGAACTAAGTTTCCCGGTGTTCCCGTCATATCCGTACGCACTGCGGGAGAGATACCGAGAGACAAGCTTATGAGTGCAATGAGAGAGCTAAGCGACGTGGTTGTAGAGACCGAACTTGAGGTAGGAGACACTGTTTTAGAGGATGTTGCTAAGACAGGAATTAGCGTCATCATCACAAGCTCAGCTTTAATGAAGCTTGGCGCAGAGCTCGAAAACAAGAATGTCGAGCTAAGTAAAAGGGGTTCTGTAAGCGCACAGGACACCTCATCCTCCGGTTTTTCAGGCCAAGGAATTGGAATTGTAAGGAATCCGGATGCTTTAGACGATTTAGGTGCTGATGCAGCCGGCGGTTTCGTCGGAGCAGCCGGTGAAGCAGTCGGCGTAGAAGACACATTTGAAGACGAAACTGCCGGTGAAACCCAAAATAGCGAGAACAGATTAAGACCTTCCGGAAGACCACACATAAGAAAGTAAGGAATTGCTTCGCAGCATTCCTTACTTATTTGAACGGTCTATATGGATGTCATTATAAGGCACGAAGCAATCCAGTTATTGAAGTTCTTATTCTGGATCGCCACGTCGCTTTGCTCCTCGTGATGACGAGGTTTATGAATTTTATTTTGCCAATTTGTCTGCCCAGATGCTGTATTTTTCTACTTTTTCGTTGCATTCGGCGAGTGTGGTGCCGCTTGCGAGGATGTAGACCTTTACTTTTGGTTCGGTGCCGGAGGGGCGCACTATGACGACTGTGCCGTCTGCAGTGCCGTAGCGGAGTACATTTGAACCGCTAAGCTCAATTTTGGATTCCTTACCCGTGACAGTGTCGATTTCGGTGCCGGTGTCATAATCCCGCCTGACAACAACCTTAATACCTGCAAGCTCTGACGGCGGCTCCATCCGAAGCCCTGCCATCAAATCACGCATTTTTGCAATACCGTCAAGACCCGGCATAACAAGATTCATTGTTCTCTCGCCGTACTGCCCGTATTTCTCATATAATTTCAAAAGAGCATCATAAAGCGTCATGCCCTGCCCTGCATACCATGCAGCCATTTCAGCAAGCAGCATTGAAGCTGTGACAGCGTCCTTATCACGGACAAAATCACCGATCATATAACCGTAAGACTCCTCATACGAGAAAATGACATTTCCTTCTCCAGCCGCCTCAAGGGCGTTTTTCTTTTCTGCCATGAATTTAAAGCCTGTAAATGTATCGTAACAGTCAACACCGTTTTTTTCCGAAATCAAACGAGCCATTTCGGTTGTTACAAGTGATTTGAGCATAACAGGCTTTTCAGGCATTGTACCTGCACGTTTTTTCGCTCCGATTATATAATCAAGCAACAATACACCTGTCTGATTACCCGACAGCGTAATATATTCTCCTGTATCGGAACGCACCATTATGCCCACTCGGTCGGCATCGGGGTCGGTTCCGATAATTAAATCCGCTCCATTTTCTTTTGCAAGAGTTACGGCAAGAGAAAAACCTTCGGGGTTTTCGGGATTCGGTGATATAACTGTCGGGAATGTCCCGTCTATTTTCATCTGTTCGGGTTCACATATAATATGCTTTAACCCGAGACGGCGCAGTGCTTCCGGAACTAATTTATAGCCTGTTCCGTGAAAGGGTGTATACACCAGTTTAAAGGTATCCGCTACTTTCCTTACTGCTTCGAAATCGTTAGCCTGCTCCATTACATTTTTCATGAAAAGCTCGTCGGTTTCCGCTCCCATAATGGTAATAAGCCCTTTATCAACAGCTTCATCATAATCCATTGAACGAATTGAATTAAACATATCAAGCTTTTCCATTTTAGCGGCTATTTCGGAAGCATGATGGGGAGGAAGCTGCGCTCCGTCCGACCAATAAACCTTATAACCGTTGTATTCTTTCGGGTTATGGCTTGCTGTAACGTTAATCCCGGCAATACAACCGTATTCACGTATTGCAAAGGAAAGCTCCGGTGTTGGTCGTAAAGATTCAAAAATACGGACCTTAATGCCATTGCCTGCTATAATCCCTGCAGCGCTGCGTGCAAACTCATCACTTTTAAGACGTGAATCATAACCTATTGCAACACATTTGCTTGCGTTATCGCCGGGTTCGGCAAGTATAAGCTCGGCAAATGCCTGTGTTGTGTGTCTTATCACATGAATGTTCATTCTGTACAGTCCGACTGCCATAATTCCGCGAAGACCTGCAGTGCCGAACTCAAGGCGGCTGAAAAATCTGCTTTCTATTTCTTTCTCGTCATTTGCTATGCTTCGAAGCTCATCTTTTTCAGACTCCGATAATGCATCGCTTAAAAGCCATGCCTGATATTGCTTTTTATAGTCCATTTGCTGATAACCGTGCCTTTCTACCTTGTTTTCCACCCTGTATTATTCTGCATCCCCGTCATCTTCTACGGGTTTTGCCGATAAAACATTTTGAGCTTCCTCGAGCATTGTCTCGGGAACGAATATCTCCATACCGCTCGGCGGATGGCCGAGAATTAATTTGCCGAACTGACCGTTGTTCGGATACTCACTTACATGCGGAATGCCGTAAGCCTGAAGAAGGTTCAGAGCTACCTCCAAATCCAGCGGTCCGCCCGAAATATGCTTTAAATAAACAGGAGCGACGGGTTCACCGTTTTCATCCTTCGGCCAATGCGGTCCGTCGGGTTTTTTGAATTTCCAATCCATTTAAATTTCCCCCAATAAATGTATTCATTATTTAATTATTATCAACCTTTTGGAACATGCTGTCAATAATATTAAGTGCCTTATCATATTCAAACATAAGAATATGCTGAGATATGTCCCTTATATTTTTCTTTTCGTCTTCTTTTCGCGCTATTTTTAACAGCTCGTCAACCGTATTATTAACCGTAACAATATCAAATATATCAATGGCGGATTTTAAGCTGCCGAGCCCTTCCCGGATTTTATTGTCCCTGTCCGAATCGCTTAAATCATCGTCTTCACCCTTGTCATATGATACTAATGCCGTTTGGATGTTTGAGGATAACTGCTGCAGCGCAGTCAGGAAATTATCGGTTCTGTGGGTGATGTAATCCCAGTCTTTTTTAACTCCTGCATTTTCCAGGTCATGTGCAAGCCGTGATAATTCGTTTGCACCGATATTTGCCGAAGCGCTTCTTATTGCGTGGACAAAGGTTGTATATCTTGATAAATCCCTTGTAAAAACACATTCTCTGATTAAATCCAAACGCTCGGCAACGTCGGAATGAAATGATGCAAGAGTTTCATAGAAATACCCGATTGTACCGCCCGATAACTGCACGCCTTTTTTAACATCGATTCCTTCAATGGATATTGAATTAACGGCATCATCATCCTCTGTGCTTTGTGAGATGATGGTATCTTCAATTTCCGGGACTCTTTGCTTATCCTCGGAAATCCATTTTTTCAATATTGTATTAAGCATCCCTTTATCAATCGGTTTTGACAAAAAGTCATTAAACCCGTTTGACATAAACATTTCTTTTGTTCCGAGAACAGAGTTTGCAGTCAAAGCAACTATCGGCATATTCGCAAGATACGGCTCCGATCCTCCCATTTCCCTGATTTTGGCTGTAGCTTCAACGCCGTCCATTTCGGGCATCATGTGGTCCATAAATACCACATCATACTTGGTTGCCGCCACTGCTTTTATTGCTTCGGCTCCGCTTAAACAAACGTCGATGACCGCATTATACGGCTGCATGAGCCCCTGGGCTATAATCAGGTTCGTATTTATATCGTCGACGACAAGAATTTTTGCTTCGGGAGCAACAAATTCAACGGAGGATTTTACGGCAGAGGATTTTGTATAATTATCGGAAACACCGTTTAAAATATTTGCAAAAGGTATGGAAAATATCGGAGTTGTAAGGACATTAATATTTTTTGCAGGTGTAACCTCTCCAAACTCGGCAATAAAGACAATCGTTGAATTTGTGCCGATGTGCCCGTATCTCATTTCGACATTTTCGCACAAATCGGCTGCAATAAATGCAATCGTATACTGCCCTACACTAAGCTCATCGTGGAATTCTGCTGCGGAGGACACCACTTTATATTTAATTCCAAGGCTGTTTATTGTTCGGGTTATGGAATCGAAAAGGAATTCGCGCTGCTCAAAGAGCAGGATATTATGCGACTCAATATCATTGACAAATGCGATTTCGTTATTGTCAACAACCTCCTGCGGCAGTGTTACGGTAAATGATGTTCCTTCCCCGAACTCGGAGTCAACATCAACATCCCCGCCCATGGATGTAATGAGATTTTTCGTTATTGTAAGACCAAGCCCGGTTCCTTCGGCATCCTTGTTCATGCCAATATCAAAGCGTGAGTATTCATCAAATAATTTTGAAATGTCTTCTTTTTTGATTCCCCTACCGCTGTCCGATACCGTTATTAAAAGGTTGACATTCGAATCATCGATTCTTTCCGCATTTAATAAAAACGAAACAAACCCCTGTTCCGTATACTTAACGGCATTGCTGAGAAGATTAAGAATAATCTGGCGGATTCTGACAATATCCCCTTTATAAGCACTTGGCATTGTATTGTCAACTTCCACGATGAAACGCAGCTTTGCATCAAGTGCGCGGGGCTTAATAATATTGATAACATCATTAATAAGAGATGTCATCATATACTGCTCGGAAGAAATTTCGAGTTGACCTGTTTCAACCTTTGAAAGGTCGAGAATATCGTTGATAATATCGAGCAGACTGTCACCCGCCTGCATTATAGTTGAAATGTACCCTGTTGCGGCTTCGGGCAGGTCCTCACGGAGAGTAAGCTCAGCCATTCCCATAATTGCGCTTAGCGGTGTGCGGATTTCATGGCTCATCCTTGCGAGGAAATTACTCTTTGCGTGGCTTGCCTGTTCTGCCATTTCCTTTTTAGCGATGTCCGTGACATCATTCATAATTAAAAACACACCGAGAAAATCATTCCCGTTTTGATAGAACGGCACAATGCTTCCTCTGTATTTATTGTCACCGGTATCTATATCAATATATTCGTTAATTTTCTCCGCTCCGCTGCTTGTTATGATTTTAATCAACCGTTCCACAACATCGGAGTTAAGCACGGGGGGATAATATCTTTCGATTATGTTATACAATGAACGCCCGTGAAGCAGGGAAATATCGTCGATAGCAAAGTGGTCTTCAATTGATTTACTGCCGAAAATAAATTCCTGATATTTGTTAAAGGCAAAAATTAAATCGGGGCAAGTTTCGAGCAGCAAGCGCAGGTACATTTCCTGCATTTGCTTTTCAACTAAAACCCCTCTGTTTAAGTTAGCTTGCGTGCTGATGTTCATCTTGCTGACTTCATAGCGTTTTGCAAGCGTCCTTAGCTCCCGCGCGAGTTTGCTTTTTTCTGCCTCGGCGGTTTGGTATTTTTGCAATAATTCCTCATATTTTTTGTTACTTTCGCAACAAGGATCCATCCTGATCTCCTTTGGTTTTTTTCGGATAAAAATACTAAATTACAAGGATTGCTATTGAGTAGTTATGGTATCTGTTTGTGGGAATGCCGTTTCTGACGCCTGTCGGGCATATTTCACCGCCGGCGCTTCCCATCATAAAGGGTATATCCGGTCGTAATGAATCTCTTACGATTTCAAATTCCTCGTTGTGATTATCCGTCATTGTCACAACACGCCTTACAACACATGAAAACAGCAGCACACCGTTAACATCATCCATTTCGTTGATTTCATTGACCTTACATTGCGTTGTGGATAAAACATCCTGTGCTTCACATTTTAGCAGTGTAAATACCGAACCCTCGTCTACATTGCCGTGGAATTTTGCGGTGCCGCCGTCCGTAAAGGAATCCAGTACACGTATAACCGGGACGCCGTCGTAGTCATCACGTGATTTCTGGTCGATTGAAAACGGAAGGAAAAGGTAATTCACCGAAGAAATACCGCTTGTTTCAAATCCTATGCTTTCAAAGTAGCTGTACGAGTTCTGCTCGTTAATTTCATGAACGAATGAACCTGTGGAGCTTGTGATTTCCCCTTTATACGGCATTGTATTTTCCTCCGGAATTGTTCCGATGAGAAATCTTGGGTTAATGTTCCCGTAACATAGGACAAAGGGCATGTTTCTTTTACTTGTCAAACCGTTGAATATGGTTTCGCTGTCGCCGAAGCTTGCGGTGTCGTCAATTGCAAGCGTGCCGAAAATCGGTGTTTTCGGAACACATTTAATCCATCTTTCAATATAGCTGTCACCTGCATGCTGCAGCCCTACAGGCGGGAAAATCATAGCAAGCTTAGGCTCTTTGGATTCATCCTTTGATGCGTTTTCGTATGCTTCTTTGACAAGTGCGTCAACATCATCACCAAGGCAATCCGTGATACCTGCTTTAAATCTGACATCATCGGCTGTAATTACAAAAATGGTCAGAATCAAATCACCGGCTTCACCGTTGACAGCCTGTGCTGCCGTTGTGACTCCGACGATATCGAATGGGAGATTTTCACAAACAAACTTAAGTATTCCGCTGTTAATAAACTCCGGGTGGCACATTATGATACCTATGGTATTATCCATAAGGTTTAGCTTCTTATCCAGCTGTGCATTTAAATCGCTAAGCGCAGCAGTTTGATTGTCGATTTCATAAGTAAATATACTCGCACACTTCAACATAACTCCCCCCATTTTCGCATATATTTTTGTGTATTATATATAATATAACAATGTTTATTTTTTATCAATAAATTTTTCACTTTTGATGCTGCTCTTTGTGCTGATGTACCCGAAGGTGCCAACCCTACAATTTGTTGCTCATAACAGGGGTATGTAGCATATATTGTGTTTTTTGCAAAATATTTTACTTTTTTCTTATCTAATTTGATTGACATTAAGAGTGTAATATTGTTATAATATGCCTGCTTGATACTAAAGAGGATTTATACTTAATTTAAATGGAGGAACAAAAATGAAAAAGGTACTTGCAATACTACTGGCATCAATGCTCATTCTTACTTTCGTTGCAGCGTGTGACAGCGGGGGTTCGGATGAAGTTACAGCCGCAAACATTAAAATCGGCGTTGTCCATATCGGCCCGCTTGCCGACCAGGGCTACACCTACAATCACCACATCGGCGCACTTAAAATGATATCAAATCTCGGGCTGAGTGAAGAGCAGTATGTTCCAAAATTTGCAGTCGGCACCGAGGCTGCAGATGTTACAGCTGCAATCAACGAGCTAATTCAAGAAGGATGTCAAATTATTTTTGCAACAAGCTTCTCTATGCAGTTCCAAATGATCGAAGCTGCAATGGAAAATCCTGATGTTGTATTTTGTCATGCAACAGGAGCAAATGCTCACGGCTCGGGTCTTGACAACTATCACAACTACTTTGCAAAAATCCATGAAGCCCGCTATCTCGGCGGTATTGCAGCAGGTCTTGCAACCGAAACAAATAAACTCGGTTATGTTGCAGCTCACCCGTTTGCAGAGGTTATCTCCGGATACACGGCGTTTTTCCTCGGCGCACTCAGCGTGAACCCGGATGTCACAATGGATGTTATCTACATCAACTCATGGGGCGATCCCCCGCTTGAGCAGCAGGTAGCAACACGTCTTATCGAGCTTGGAGCCGATGTTATTGCACAACACTCCGACAGTGCAACACCGGCAATAGCTGCAGAAGAAGGCGGAGTGTTCCATGTCGGTTATAACAACGATATGCGCAGCACAGCTCCAAATGCATCACTTCTGTCACCCCGTATCGACTGGAGTATCTACATGACATTTGCCGTGAAAAGTGTCCTTGAAGGAACACAAATCCCGGTGGACTGGGGTGAAGGCCTGCAGTCCGGTGCAGCATTCATCACAGACTTAAATGATGCAATCGTCGCTCCCGGAACACGTGAAGCCATCGAAACCGCAAGAACCGAAATCATCAGCGGAAGCAGACAGATTTTCAGCGGTCATTTAGTAGATAACGCAGGCAACAATGCCGTAATTACAAACTTCGACGGAGATACGATTTTTGAATTCACCGGCCCCGACTCGGTCTTCCACGAATCCACCGAAACCTCCGCACCCGCCTTTAACGCAATAATCTCAGGCGTTAACGTCATTTCGTAAAAGTTTGACATAAATGATAAGGGCTGTTGCATATTTTGTGCAACAGCCCTATTTTTTGTCTCATTTTTTTCTTGTAATGTATCATGATTATGATATACTAAAAACAATATCGGAGGGGGCAGGTAATTTTACTTGGAAATCGGTACTGATTCTGTTATTAAGCTGCATAATATTTCAAAATCCTTCGGAACGGTTCAGGCTAACAAAGATGTCAGCTTTGAGCTTAATAAGGGTGAAATTCTTGCGTTGCTCGGTGAAAACGGTTCGGGAAAAACAACGCTTATGAATATGCTGTCGGGTATTTATTATCCTGACAGCGGCGCTATTTATGCAGGCGGAACCGAAGTAATAATCCGCTCACCAAAAGACTCCTTTGACCTTGGAATCGGAATGATTCACCAGCATTTTAAACTTGTGGATGTACTGACAGCTGCTGAAAATATAATCCTCGGACTCAAAGGAAGTGCATTTATTAACCGTAAAAGGCTCGCAAAGGAAATCCGTGAAATCTCGGAAAAATACGGATTTTCCCTCGACCCGAATAAAAAAATATACGACATGTCGGTCAGTGAGAAGCAAAAGGTTGAAATTGTCAAGGTTCTTTACCGGGGAGCAGATGTTCTTATCCTCGATGAGCCTACCGCAGTTTTGACACCTCAGGAGGCCGACATTCTTTTTGATATGCTTCGTAAAATGAAAGAAGACGGCAAGGCTATAATAATAATTACACATAAACTGAACGAAGTGCTTTCACTCTCTGACAGAGTATGCATACTTCGCAAGGGTGAGCTTGTCGGAGAGCTTCAGACTAAGGATGCAACAATACAGTCTCTCACCGAGGGAATGGTCGGCAGAGCAGTTAATCTTGAAATAATGCGTGATTCGGGCGCTCTTGGTGATGAGCGCATCAACGTATCAGATCTTACTTGTTTAAATGAGGACGGTCTTAAAGCGCTTGATGCCGTATCCTTCGGGCTTCGCGCCGGAGAGATTCTCGGAGTTGCAGGAATTGCGGGCAGCGGACAAAAAGAGCTTTGCGAATCACTGACAGGGCTTTATCCCATCGAGAGCGGCAGCATAAAATTTATTGAAGACGGACACACAAGCGAGCTAACAGGTTTTTCACCGACCGAAATAGCGAAAAAAGGCGTACATCTTGCGTTTGTTCCCGAAGACAGGCTTGGAATGGGGCTTGTTGCAGGTCTTGACATGGTCGAGAATATTATGCTCAAAAGCTATCACAATGATAGAGGCTTCCTGATTGACAGGAAAAAACCAAAGGAAACCGCCGAAAAATTAATCAAATCACTCGAAATAGTGACACCCGGAGTATCAACACCCGTCCGGCGTTTATCGGGAGGTAATGTACAAAAAGTTCTTCTCGGACGCGAAATTGATTCCAAACCGTCGGTACTGATTGTTGCATACCCCGTCAGAGGTCTTGATATAAACTCATCATACACAATCTACAATCTGCTCAATGATGAGCGTAAAGAGGGAGTCGCTGTATTATTTGTCGGCGAGGACCTCGATGTTCTGCTTGAACTGTGTGACCGTATTATGGTGCTGTGCAGCGGACGTATCAGCGGTATTGTAGACGCAAAAACAGCGACAAAAGAAGAACTTGGACTTTTAATGACAGAGCAGTAATAAATGAGAAATAAGAATGCAGAATGCAGAGATATATGAGAAATAAGAAATTATAATGCAGAAATAAAGATGGTTTTTAGATGGAAGATGAAAAAGTAACTGAAAAAGAGAATGTAACCATTGCAGGACATGATGAATACAAGGAGCATCATGAGCCGCTTGTGCGTATGGTAAAAAGAGATACTGTCAGCAGAGAAAGAGCAATCGCTGTCAGAGCTGCTGCAATTGTCAGTGCTCTGGTTGTCGGAGGTATCTTGATTTTGTTTATGGGTCATAATCCCATATTCGTCTACGGCGACATGGTAAACGGCTCGCTCGGCTCAGCTCTGGTACTCCGTGAAACAGCACGTATGGCAATCCCGCTTCTCATTACCGGAATGGGAATAGCTCTTGCGTTTAAAATGCGTTTCTGGAACATCGGCGCCGAAGGTCAAATCATCGCAGGTGCAACGGCAGCAAGTTACTTTGCACTGTTCCATCATCAAAATATGCCTTCACCCGTTTTGCTCATGGTAATGTTCGCAGCAGCAGTTGTTGCAGGCGGAATCTGGGGAATGATTCCCGCCGTATTTAAGGCAAAATGGAATACTAACGAGACTCTGTTTACGCTTATGCTTAACTATATTGCCCTTGAAGGAATCAGATATCTCCAGTACGGCCCGTGGCGCGACCCCGGAATGATGGGATTCCCGGTTATCTCAATGTTTAATATCAGTGCAAGGCTTCCGAGAGTATTCGGAGTCCATGTCGGATGGATTATTGCTCTTGTACTTGTTGCACTCGTATATATTTATATGAAAAAAAGCAAACAGGGATATGAAATCACTGTTGTAGGTGAAAGCATTCAAACTGCAAGATATGCAGGCATTAACGTAAAACTTGTATTCTTGCGTACGATGTTTATCTCGGGTGCAATTGCAGGTATCACCGGCTTTGTAACGGTTGCGGGTGCAAACTTCACAATCTCCGAGGGTGTTACGGGAGGTGTCGGTTTCACTGCAATAACGGTTGCATGGCTTGCAAAGCTTAATCCTGCGGCAATGATTGCTATATCCGTATTTCTTGCAATACTCCAAAAAGGCTCGGGCACAATTCAAACCATCTACAATATTCCCGAGTCGGCAGCACAGCTTCTCATAGGTCTTATATTGTTCTTTATGCTCGGATGTGAATTTTTCCTGAACTTTAAGCTCGTTTTTAAGAACTCTAAAAAGGAGGTGACGGAGTAATGGTCGGAGGCTTTGATTTTACAAACTTTTTCTTTATGGCTGTAATAGCCGCTACTCCGCTTCTTTTTGCTACCCTGGGTGAAATTTTAACGGAAAAATCCGGAAGCCTGAACCTCGGCGTTGAAGGTATGATGTTTATGGGCGCTGCTGCAGGTATAGCCGCTTCGTATTTTTATGAAACCGCTGCAGGCAGCGGAGCATCGGGAATAGTTTCTGCTCTGCTTGCAGTTCTGATAGGTTTCCTTGCAGGTGCGTTCGGCGGTTTTATATACAGCCTGCTGACCGTTACACTTCGTGCAAATCAAAATGTTACAGGTCTTGCACTTACAATCTTCGGAATAGGTGCGGGGAATTTAATCGGTGAGCTGCTCGGAATAAGAGCAGGCGGCTTTACAACCGTTTCCGACTCGACAAAAAGTGTATTCTCCGGTATTTCCATTCCGTTTCTCAGTGATATTCCCGTTATAGGAAGACTTTTCTTCTCATATAATTTTATGGTCTACCTTGCAGTCGCAACAGCTGTATTGCTGATAGTTTTACTTAACAAAACAAGGGTTGGTCTGAATCTTCGCGGTGTCGGTGAAAATCCCGCTACTGCCGATGCCGTCGGAATCAATGTAACAAAATATAAATACATCGCTGCAAGTGTCGGCGGCGGTATCTGCGGGCTCGGCGGTGTATATATTTCAATGGCAACAGTCGGCGGTAATGCCGGAACATGGATAGACAACTGCATAGCCGGGCGAGGCTGGATAGCAGTTGCACTTGTCATATTTGCAGCATGGAGACCCTCAAGAGCCATTATAGGCGCATTACTGTTCGGCGGATTATCCGCACTTTGGCTCTACTTCGACCCTTGGCTCCAAACCTTCCTTCCAAACGCAAGCATCCCGCAGCAAATCTACAACGTCCTCCCCTTTATAGCAACAATCCTCGTCCTTATCTTCACCAGCATCCGCCAAAGCAAAGAACTCTCCCAACCAAAAGCCTGCGGCACAAACTATTTTAGAGAAGAACGTTAAAAAAAGAGGCTTAAAGCCTCTTTTTTACGTTCTTCTCTAAAATATTACAGTCCGGCGGCTTCGAGGCCGGCTTTTATTGCGGGCATTTCGATGTCGAAGGAGGCTTTTTGTGCTGCCCACATTACTGCGCCTGCGACGGGCGGGGCGTCCAGTGTTATGTATTCCACGCTGCGTCCATTTAAAGCGTCGTCTACTCTCATTCTGATAAAGTCTTGCAGCAGTTTTACTTTTTGCTTCACGAAGACGGAGCCTGCAAGTGTGACATATGCAGTTTGGTCTGCGGGGAAATCGAAATCCATCAATAAGCGTGCAATTGCTCCGGCGTATTGCTCTGCCGAAGCCTCAAGAATTCCTATTGCGACAGCATCACCGAGTGCGGCAGCGTTAAATGCGATGCTGTTGATTGATACCGAGTCTATTTCGTCGCTGTAAAACTTTTCGTTGAGAACCTCGAGATAATCCTCGCGGCGTGTGATTTCGAACAGGTCATACACCATTTCTTTCATAATGGTCGGGCGCCCGAGCTTATATATCTCATTATAAACAGAGCAAATCGCTCTGTGCCCGTACCAATAGCCGCCGCCGAGGTCGTCGGTAAAGTTTCCAAGACCGCAGGTCTCGACCGTTACACCGCTGTTGTCGATTGCGGCAAGCTTAAATCCGGTGCCGTTAATCGCACATACACCTACGCACTTCGGACAGCCTGCGGCAACACCGAGAACCGCATCGTTACATACAATATAATCCTTAAACCCGATTTTGCCGATCATACCGGAAATCAGTTCAAACTGAGCATTTGTATCAACTCCGGCAACCCCTAATACCGCATGTTTAATATCATCAAGTGTTGCACCCGCTTCCTTGACAGCACGGGGCAGAAGCTCACCGAGCCGCTCTTCAAGCTCAGCGTATGAACCCTTCATCACTTCATGATTAAGCGGCCCGTACGTTGTTGTACTGACACAATTTCCGTTTTCATTAAAAAGCGCAATATGGCTTTTTGTTGCTCCGCCGTCAAGGCCAAGAATTAATTTACTCATTTAAAAAACCTCGGTTAAAAATAATAATATTTGCAAAGCGAATGATTCTTACCTAAAGAAATTAGGCACATATTCCTTGTTCGCTGTTAGCATTTCCTCGAGCATCGGTACTGCTTTTGCCACATCGCCTACAAGCGGATGTACCATAAGAGCGGCGAGCGCAACGTCTCTGTCACCTTCCATAGCGGCACGGACTGCAAGCTTTTCGTATGCTTTAACTGCCCTCATCAAACCGGAGACATACTCATTATACACACTTACGCCTTGCGGTTCAATGCCATTTCTTCCCAAACGGCATAAAATTTCTACAACATCATCATCATCCATAAAAGGAACCGCTCCGTTATTCCTTGCGGCAACAACATGCAAGTCCTTTTTATCGCATACAATAGACTCTGCCGCAGATACTGCAGCCGTAGCGTATAATGCTCCTCCCCGCTGAGCAAGCTCCGGCGGTTTTTCTTTTAAATCGGGGTTTGAATAGCTTTCGCGAAGCTTGCCTTCGATTTCGATGCAAATTTCACCGCGGCATTTCTCGGCATCAAGGCATTTTTTGACTTGCTCGCTTCTTGCATAATAATAATTCAGGTATGAAGACGGGACATACGGCACAGCTCTCATCATTGCAGGGTCAATGCTTGCAACAGGATTATTTTTCATTGCAGTATCGGCCTTTCCCGCAAGAGTTGAAACGAGATTTTCTGTTTGCCCGTGCAAAGTCACGCTTGTAATCCAGCTCAGGTGATTAAGACCGATATATTCATAATCGAAATCATATGTGTCGAGCACATCGGCAATGCCTTTTACCATATTAATCGCACAGTTGCAAAGCCCTACAATGTTTGTGTCCGTGAGATTGATTACAGCCTCGGCGATTATGCCCGACGGGTTTGAAAAGTTAATAAGCCATGCATTATCGGCAGAAAGGCGTTTTATATCGGAAACCATGTCCATAATTACCGGTACTGTCCGCATTGCCTGCATAAATCCGCCGGCTCCCGTTGTTTCCTGACCAAGCAGCCCGTATTTAAGCGGGATTTTTTCGTCGCGAATTCTGCCTTCCATGCCTCCGGGACGGATTTGCGCAAATATAAACGACGCACCGTCAAGCGCAAGGCTTCTGTCTGTTGTAAGAATCACTTCACCCTTAAAGCCGCCTTTTTCAAGCTGTCTTTTTGCAAGACCTCCGACTAAATCAAGACTTGACTGATTAATGTCCATTAAAACAATTTTATCAAACTGCAGATTATTGTTTCTTTCGATAAACCCTTCAATCAGTTCCGGTGTGTAGGTACTTCCCGCACCTATTATTGCTGCTTTTGACATTTGTTAGCCCTCCTGTTTTTCTGTTAACTCTTTATTTTTATCAACTGTTCTGTTTAATAGCTCGGTCATGAGCAGTAGCAATAAAGCAAAACCGAGTATGAAATACGGATATAAGCCGATTCCGGTAAATTCTGCTATGAGCCCGAGTAGCGGCGGCATAAATGTTGAACCCGTATATGCACCTGCCATTTGCACTCCTATTATAGCACGTGAATTTTCAGCTCCGAAATTGCTCGGTGTTGAATGTATTATCGACGGGTAAACCGTTGCACAGCCGAGTCCGAGTACGACAAGCCCGATGAGGCTCAGCTCATTTACGCCGACAGGCAGCATTATCATGATTATACCTGTTATCATTATAGCAACACTGCTTCGTATCATGTTTCTGTCGCCAACCTTATCGGCGATGAAACCTCCGAAAAACCTGCCGCCCATCATTCCCCAAAAGAACAACGCACCGTATCCTGCCGCTGTTTCTTCGGGTATTCCTCTTTGCATTACAAGATAACTTACAGCCCAAAGCATAGTTGATGCCTCGGCGGCACAGTATGCGAAAAATGCGGGTAATATAAGCTTAACGCCTCTGATACGAAGAATCTGAGGAAGTGACATTGCTTTTCCTCTTTCTTCGACGGGCGGGATTCCGCCTTTGTGCTTTCTCCACAGCGGCAGGCTGATAAACAGCATCGCTGCAATTCCGACTTGTATCATTGATACCGTAAAATAACCCGTTTCCCAGCCGAGACTGTTTGTCAGGCTGTATCCCATTATATACGGGCTTATAACAGCTCCGACACCCCAGAATGAATGCAGCCAGCTCATATAACGGGAGCTGAAATGAAGCGCAACATAGTTATTAAGTGCGGCATCAATTGTTCCTGCAGCAAGCCCGTGCGGTATCGCCCAAAGGCAAAGCATCCAGAATGCGCTTGAATTTGAAAACCCGAACATTGACATAGCAAGGGCTAGAACACCGATTGCAGTTGTGAGCCCCGCTCCGAGCCGCCTTGTCACTCTGTCGGAAAGAAGGCTTGATATAATCGTCCCGCCTGCGAAAATCATTGTAATTATTCCGGCATATGAAAAACTTGTCTCAAGCTCGACATACATGACAGGCCAAGCAGAGCCGAGCAATGAATCGGGCAGCCCAAGCCCTATAAATGCAAGATATATAAGTGAAATTAATAGTGCAACCATGTATTCGGTTATCTCCCTATATTATAAACTGACCTTACTTTCAGGTTTTTCGGGTCTCCCCTTACCAGCTCGACGGTAACGCTGTCGCCGTTTATGTCGAAATAGTTATCGGACAGGACAAAATCCTCGTCCTCAGAGTAGATTTCAACACTTTTTGCGTATGCCTGTGCTGAAACCGTTATTTCCTTACCGTTTCTTTTTACGCTGAGCTTCGGGTCAAGGAATGTATAGTGCTTCGGCATGCAAAAGAGGACTGTTCCTGCGGAAACCGGCTTTCCTGCGACTTCGAGTTCATAGCTGAAATAGTTTGAAAGCTCACAGCAGTCGGAGAAGTCAAACTCCGGCAGCCACAAGGATGAAAGTGCGTTTACACTAACCTTCTCCTCACCGCTTTTTAGAATCTTTCCGGACGGGTCACGAAGTGCCCACTTTACAACTCCCGATACTTTTTCCATTGTCTCGTTTGCAACGTTCAGCTGTGCCGCTTTTTTGATTGGCTCGGGCTGTGCAACGCAGAACGGCCGCTCCGTCATTTCTCCGGTTTCATTACAGGATATCATTACTCTTGCAAAGAAACGTTTTGCGTAATAATGCAGTGCCTTCCAACGACGATAATAATCTATTGAAGCCCAGGATGCAACAGGCCAGATATCATTAAGCTGCCAGTAAATTGCACCCATACAGCGTCCTCTGTTGCGGCGCCAGTGCTCTACGCCGTAACGTACAGCATCCGCCTGTAAAAGCTGTGATGCGTACAGCAGGTGGTCAAAATCATTCGGATAACGGTACATTGTTGAAAGATATCCGAGGATTTTCCCGTTTGCTCCCATGTTTCTCTGATGCATTTCCATAACACGTGAGAATATATTTCTGTCCTCGGGTTCTGTGAAAGATTCAACGGTTTTCAGGCATGGAAAACTTTGGAAGCCAAACTCGGAAGCATATCTGAAATGATATTTACGATATTCGCTGAAGGGCTTAAAACCGTGCCAAACCTCCCAGTAATGGACATCTCCCCTGTTCGGGTCATTCGGGTTGTCAAAGCTTCCGCCGCTCGATGCGGAGGCGGGCCAGTAAAATGTCTGTGGGTCATGCTCCTGCAGTACCTGCGGGATTATGTACTCAAACATTTTTATATAATCAGCTCTTTGCTTTAATGTTGCCTCATACCATCCATCAAAATGTGCCTGCTCAAGCTCGTTGTTTCCGCACCAAAGCCCGAGAGAAGCATGATGCCGGAGCCGCTTTATATTATCAACCATTTCCGCACGGATAGTTTCTTCAAATTCGGGTGTAAGCTCATAAACTGCACAGCAGAACATAAAGTCCTGCCAGACAATGAGTCCGAGCTCGTCGCAGATATCATAGAAATCATTACCCGGATAATATCCGCCGCCCCAGATACGTATTGCGTTAAAGTTTGCTGCAACGCAGTCCTCAAGCAGTCCTCGCCTTTGCTCTGTTGTGATGCGTGAAAAAACATTGTCCTCGGGAATATAATCGGCACCCATTGCGAATATTTCAACACCGTTAACCGAATGGGCAAATGATTCACCCCATTTATCTTCGTTGCGGACAACAGTCATTGTACGAAGCCCTATTCTGCGTTCCCAGACATCGAGTTCTTTTCCGCCACCCTTGAGTACAACTCTGACATTATATAAAGGCTGTGCTCCGTATCCTGCGGGCCACCAAAGCTCGGGGGTTTTAATAATAACAGGGTCGCCCGTACCGCAGCATGTTGGAATACTGCCGCAGGAACCGTCTGTATTGCAATCTATTTTTGATGTAATCTTTTCGCCGTTCGGAGCTGTTACTTCAATTTCAATGCTGTCACATTCACCCGAACATTCAATGTAAAAATCAAGCTCTACTGCTCCGCTGTCCAAATGCTCCTGTGTGACATAAACGCTGTCGAGCCTTCCTGCACCTGTATAACCTATTGAAATATCACGCCAGATACCTGCATCGGGCAGTCTCGGACCCCAGTCCCATCCATACATACAGTGTGTTTTGCGGACCTGCGGGAAACCTCTCATTGCGTCGGGTGTTCCGTCCGTAAGAATCTCACTGTGCCGCTCGGCAGCATATCTTGTCGGAGAGGTGAATGTAAGCTTTAATTCATTCCCACTCTTCTTCACAATATCAGTAATATCAAACTCCCAGAGCCTATGCATATTGTCTGTATTTGCGATTTTGCTGCCGTTTAGCTCTATATCGCAAATCGTATCAAGTCCCTGACATATAAGCAATATTTCATCGGTTTCATGCTCTTCAAGGTCGAAGCTGCGTTTAAATTCAAAATCATAATCCATCAGCTTTAGTGCTTCAAGCTCATTGTCACGCCAGTACGGGTCGGGCATTTTTCCCGCATCAAGCAGAGCCGAATAAACAGACCCGGGAACGGTTACGCTTAATGTCTGCCCCTTAAATGGTGATTCCCCAAGAAAATCCAAAGCCCATGAGCCGTTTAACGATTGTTGTTTCATTATGATTCCTCCTGTAAGTTTTGTTTTTTGACACGCCGGAAGACGATGAAGTATGAAATTACGAGCAGTAATGTTGCGAAGGGCCAGCCTATCGGGTCGGACATCAGTACGCCCCAGTCGCCGATAAGACGGGTCATTACGATAGCTGAGAATATTCTAAGGGCAAGCTCTATAAAACCGGATATCATCGGTAAAAACGCATTTCCTAGCCCCTGCAGTGCCGCACGGTAGAGGAACAGCAGGTATAAAAACGGCAGTCCCCATGACATTAGATTTAGCTGCCTTACACCGACATCCAAAACTGCGCTTACCTGCTCGGGGTCGCCTTCAATGAGCAGGCTGAGTATTTGCCGTCCGAACGGCAGAGATATTGCCATTATAACCGCTGCTGCGCCGATTACAAGCTTTAATCCGTCTTTTAAGCCTTGTTTTACCCTGTCAAATTGTTTTGCACCGAAATTTTGGGCTACAAATGTTGTGACTGCCGCCTCAATTGCACCTCCTGCAATCATCAGCAGGCTATACATACGTTTTGCAGCTGCAACGCCTGCAACAAATTCTGTTCCGAACTCATTAACATAGCGTTGAACAATCAACGCGCCGACTTCGATAATTGCATTACGGAAGCCGAGCGGCAGAGCAAGACGCAGTAAAGGTCTTATGTATTTTCTGTCAAGCTTATACCCGCAGCCCTTAAATAAACCTGTTTTTATTATTGCCCGGATGCAAAGTATCATTGCTGCGGCTTGAGCAATTAATGATGCTGCAGCTACTCCGGCAATACCGAAGGGCATAATAAGAATTAAATCAAAGGCAATATTTACGATAGTTGCTACTATCATACCATATAAAGGTGTTTTACTGTCACCTAGTGAAAACAATGTCATTGCAAGCAGGTTATATCCGAATGTAAGCGGCATTCCTGCCCATAGCCAGGTCAAATATGTGACAGACCCGTCTATAAGTTCTGATGGGGTTCGCATGAGCTCCATTAGCGGGCGATTGACCGCAAGACAGCCTGCACCTATTGCAACTGCAAGCATTGCTGCTAAGTACATAGCGGTGACAAACACCTTGCGAAGACCTTCGGAGTCTTTTGCACCGAAGCGTTGTGCAATAAGAGCACCAAACCCCTGGTTAATTCCAAGCACTGCACTGAAGATAAGCCAGTGCGGACCCATGGTTGCACCAATTGAAGCAAATGCGTTAACTCCGAGCAAACGCCCTATAATCGCACTGTCCACAATTGTAAGAAACATTTGCAGCGCATTTGTTATAAGCAGCGGTATTGAAAACCTTACCATCAGACGGATGGGTATTCCCTCCGTCATATCCTTAATATTTGACATTATTTATTTAACTTCTCATCTATTATATTTTTTACATCCTCAAGAGACATCCCCGGGAGAAGTCCCATCAAGCGCACCTGTCTCGGAACCATTTCGGGAATTGCTTTATAGTGCATATATTCGGGAGTCCCCGGGTCGGGAGGCTCCTTAAACCTTGAAAGCAGCGGACTTTTGTCTGCCATTTCCATATAAAACGTCTCGCCGTTTTTCATCCGTATTATATCACGGACTGTTGTATTTTCATCTGCTTTAAATGGTATTTCTATTGTTGATTCGACAGTTACCTCGGCCGAGAGTGCTATATTTGTGCAGGAGCGCCCGATTATTACCTCATAAACAGCTGATAATACATGCCAGTCGTTTATTTCGGTATTAAAATATGCAAACGCACTTTTATCAAGCTTAAAGGATATTGTTTTTGTCTCTCCCGGTGTGAGTGAAACCTTTGCAAACCCTTTTAACTCCTTGTTTGCGCGGATGAGCCTGTCGTCTTTTTCTTTTTGAGCGGTATACAGCTGGACTATTTCCTTACCTTCAATACTTCCCGTGTTTTTTATATCAACGCTTACGCTCAGTGTATCTGTGTCCTTGATTGATACAGAGCTGAGACGCAGATTTGAATATTCGAAAGCAGTGTAGCTGAGCCCGTGACCGAACGGGAATAGAGTCTCCATTTCTTTGGTATCATAATAGCGGTAGCCTACAAAGATTCCCTCGCGGTATTCGGTCAAATCACGCTCTCCTAAATAGTAAAGATATGAAGGATTGTCACTTAATTTTTTCGGAAATGACTCGGCAAGCTTTCCGCATGGATTGGAAACCCCGAACAGAATATCAACAACTGCTCCGCCTCCTGCCTGACCTCCGAGATATGCTTCAATAATGCCCTTAACTTTATTAGCCCAGGGCATTTCTACCGGTGAGCCGTTATGTAAAACTACTACAGTGTTGGGGTTTGCCGCAGAAACGGCTTCAATCAACATGTTTTGACCGCCGGGCATGTGCATATGTGTTCTGTCATATCCCTCGGATTCGTATGCAGGCGGAAGACCTGCGAATATTACACAGACATCGGCGGTTTTTGCGGCGGAAACAGCCTCATCTTCAAGCACTCTGTCCGGTTCGTCGCAATCACTTGCATTATAACCCTTGCAGAATGTGATGCCGCAGTAGGCTTCAGCTGCATCAAGCGCCGATGTTATTTTTATCGGGTTGACCCGAGAGCTTCCCGCTCCTTGGTATCTCGGGGTTTCTGCAAACTCGCCTATAAATACTATACTTTTATCCTTTCCTAACGGCAGGATATTATTTTCATTCTTTAAAAGCACAATGGACTCTGCGGCAACCTTACGTGCCAGTTTATTGTGCTCTTCCTTGTCAAAGGATTTTACTTCTTTTATATTTTGACCGGGAGCATTTGAAGCAGCATTGGACCTGTCACTGTGGGCATCCGGATGTACACGGATAATAAGCTTTAATAAGCGCTCCACTGCAAGGTCAAGTACTTCTTCTTTCAGTTTACCCGAACGCACTGCATCGACGATATATGCATCGTTTGACGGCTCTGCAACACCCGGCATTTCGAGCTCAAGACCTGCTGCGAGACCTTTGACACGGTCGTTAACAGCACCCCAGTCACTTACGACAATACCGTCAAAACCCCACTGATCACGAAGTATTTCCGTCAGTAAACGATAGCTTTCCGATGCGTACTCGCCGTTTACTCTGTTATAGGAACACATTACCGTTGCAGGCTGTGCCTCCTCTACGGCTTTTTTAAATGCGGGCAGATATATTTCACGAAGAGTACGCTCGTCAATGCGGGAATCGCTTGACCAGCGGCGTGTTTCCTGATTGTTTGCAGCAAAGTGTTTTAAGCTTGTGCCTACCCCCTTTGCTTCTGCTCCTTTAATAAACGCTGTTGCCATTTCACCTGCAAGATACGGGTCTTCGGAAAAATACTCAAAATTGCGCCCGCAGAGCGGTGAGCGTTTAATGTTGACACCGGGACCGAGAATAATGCGGATTTCTTCTGTGAGTGCTTCTTCGGCGATAGCGGTGCCGATTTCAAACAGCAGCTCTGTATCAAATGAACATGCCGATAAGACAGCGGGAGGAAAGCATGTTGAAGGGACACTTGTTCTGTCTTTTGATGACGGTCCTGTATTCGTTTTTCGCAAGCCGTGCGGACCGTCGGTCATAAGGACGGAAGGTATACCGAGACGCTCTACGGGTTTGGTTTCCCAGTAGTTCATTCCCGAACACAACCCTGCTTTTTCTTCAAGAGTCATTTTAGAAATAATTTCTTTTATATTCATAAATATAACCGTCTCTTTCTGCCCGGACTCAATATAATACACGCTTTGAAACACGCTCTCATATAATATCATACGAAAGTATTTTATTAAACAGTTAGTTTAATAAAAGAACCATAAAAAACAATAAAAGAACCGGCTGTATAAAACAGCCGGTCCTATTGCGGTTAAACTGTAGGTATGGTTATCTTGTGAAGATTGAACCGCCTTGGATTGCAAGGTTTGCATCATAGACAGTTTGTTGCTCAGCCATGATTTCCTGGATGCTGTTTGCTTCGAAGAAGTCAAGAACATCTTGAATCAGACCTTTTGCTGCATCTTCAGATGATGCCATAATGATTTGCGGAAGCATTTCTCTCCAGTATTCATCACAGTGTGTACGTGCGATTGCAAGCGGTGTGTCAGGAGCAATAACTGCACGGACGTTGATGTATTCGTCTGTTAACGGACGCATCAGAGGTGTGAAGATGTCGGATTGATTTGTGATAACCCAGCTGCGTTGATCTTCGGGCATTGCTGCGTTAACAGCAAATTTGGTGTGGTCAACATTGTCGGCGTGGCCGGCAAGTGTCCAATGCCAGAGTGCATAGTCTGCAACTTCTTCCGGATGGTCATCGGGATTGAAGTTGAGAATCGGGTTACCGTTTGCATCGAGTTCACTCCATACTGCTCCGCCTTGCGGGCCGTACATCATTTCGATGGAGCCTTGCTTGGTGAGGAGGTATGTAACGAGTTCAAAGATACGCTCGGGTTTTTCAGCTGTGTTGAAAATACATGTTACGTTCCAGCCGATTGTACCGTAGTGCTCGCCATAGATTCTTCCGGGAGCAAGACCGTTTGCAGGCGGATAAATGCGGGTCATGCCGTCGCCTTCAAAGGTGATAAGCTCAATGGAGTCACCCGGGAAGTTTGCACGTACGTTTTTGCGGAAGTTGAGTCCGTCGTCATGGCTTTGGTCAAACCAGATCAGACCGATTCTTGCATCAGCAAGATACTCAAGGAATTGGTCACGTGTGTCTGTGAGCATTGTTGCCGAGAACAGACCTTCGCGGTACCATTTGTTAGCTTCGATGAGTGCATCCTGATAGAGGGGATCCATAACAATCGGGACATATTTGCTGTCAACTGCTGTCCACCAGCCGTCGTCATGCGCGCCGCCGAATGATTTGTAGAAGCCTCTGAGAATGTTTTCACCCGGATAATAGCCGCCCTCTGAAGAAACGGGGATTACCGGTGAGCCGTAGCTGTCTTTAACGTTGTCGCGGACATTTACTGCATAGTCATAGAGGTCTGAGAATACTGTGATTTCAGGAGCTCCTGCAGCTTCATAGATTGATTGTGTGTACATCCAGCCGTTGTTACCGCCGGAAGCATCTTTACGTGCCCAGTTCGGGATGCCGTAGAGAACGCCGTCAATCTTAAGGTGTCCTTGTGTTTGTGCAAGAATGTTGTCGTCATACCAGTTGTTTCCTACGAGCGGCTTGAGTGTGTCGAGGTCAACAAGGTATCCGTCTCTTGCAAGACGTCTGTTCCAGTCGTCTCTTTCCATCCAGATTGCATCCGGGAAATCGCCCGATGTAATCATGATGGTCATGAGATCTTCCGGAGCTGCGTCCGGCTTGTTGATGTTTGCATGGATGTTGAAGAGCTCACCCCAATGTTTTGATGTGAGGTCCGAACCCCATTCTTGTACGCCATACCAGTCGTAGTTCATGTAGTACTCGAATTCATAATACTCGTGATCTTGCGGAATATCGATTACTTCTTCACCACCGTCGGTGGTTTCGTTACCGCCACCTGATGTATCTGCGGGTGGTGGTGTTGTCGCAGGCTGATCCGGTGTGCCGCCACTGTCGCAAGCAGCGACAATTCCGACTACCATAACCAGTGCGAGCAGCAAGGCCAGAAACTTGGTTTTCTTCATGCTTATTTGTCCTCCTTAAAAATTTTGCTGATCTTATATTTTATAACA
>Ga0123356_10000503_pt1 | contig 43705 bp, 29 predicted proteins | sample TergutEmb28metaG_2_FD_92546 | JGI IMG/M metagenome (GOLD analysis project Ga0123356, IMG submission 92546) | Embiratermes neotenicus P3 segment gut microbial communities from Petit-Saut dam, French Guiana - Emb289 P3 | ecosystem: Host-associated > Arthropoda: Insects > Digestive system > Gut ...
AATAAGATAGTTTCTTTTGCTTTTTACGAAAACGATGAAGTCATACCTGTCCATGTACTTGAAGGCTGCGAAATTTCGCTGCAGGATGTGTTTATACGAGTATTATGATAAAAATGACAGGGGGACGGGGGTTTCGTCATATAATGCTGACGCAAGGTGGTGATGTACATGGAAGATAAGGTTTTAACTGTTAGTGAGGCAATTAAAAAGTATGACCCCAAGAAGCCGTATACTTATGCTGATTATGCGAGCTGGGACGATGATGTAAGATGTGAGCTTATTGATGGTGAGATCGTTGTTATGGACGCGCCTTCTTTTGATCATCAGAGAGTTCTAAGGGATTTATTTCGACCAATCGATAATTTCCTTTTGGGAAAGAAATGTGAAGCTTTTTTTGCTCCGTGTGATGTCTGTTTATTTGGTTTGGGGGAAGAAGATACTACGGTTGTGCAGCCGGATATTCTTGTAATATGTGATGAATCACTATTGATCAATACAAAGCGTTGCAACGGTGCTCCGGATTTTGTCATTGAGATTTTATCACCTTCAACAGCAAAGCATGATAAACACAGGAAGCTAAACAAATATATGGACGCAGGTGTTCGCGAGTGCTGGATTGTTGACCCTGATAGTAAAAGTATAACTGTCCATCTTAACATTGACGGAATCTTGTCATATAGGTATTATGAAAATGATGTAATGGTGCCTGTCCATGTGCTGGAAGGTCTTGAAATCTCACTGCAGGATGTGTTTAATTCAATATGATGATCAATGTTTTAGAATATTTAGAGCAAACGTTAAAGCGGATGCCGGACACCGGCAAGGTCGCTTTTACCGGCGTCATATCGGGGCAAGGGGAACAATCCATGCGTGGGGTAGGTGCTGCAAACATGTCTGTCCCGTCTGCCTTGTCTTTCCAACAATTGTCCGACCAAAGCCGCGCTTGCGGAAGTTATCTGGTGAGCCAAAATATCCGCAAACAGCCTGTTGCTGTTTTTATGCAAAAAAGTCCTGCGATGATCGCTGCTTTTCTTGGTGTTGTTTACGGGGGGAACTACTATATTCCTCTCGACTCTGAAATGCCTGCGTTTCGTATCCGCCTTATTTTAGATGTTGTAAAACCGCCGGTAATAATTTGCGATAGTGTTACGGCAGCTCTTATCAAGGAGTGGGATTTGTGTGGGGCAAATGAACCGTCCCCCTGCCCCAAACCGTCCCCCTGCCCCGTTATTGTTGATTTTAACGATATTAGTAACCGCCATATCGATGAAACCGATGAATGCAAATTATCCGTCATCAGAAACAATGCCATAGATACCGATCCGGTATATGTTGTTTTTACCTCCGGTTCTACAGGTGTACCAAAGGGTGTTGTCGCTACTCACCGTTCTGTAATCGACTATATCGAGAACCTTTCGATCGTGCTTGGTGTGACTGAGGACACTGTGTTTGGCAATCAATCTCCGCTTTATCTTGATGCTTGTTTAAAAGAGGTTTATACGACTCTTAAGTTCGGATCATCTGCTTTTCTTATCCCGCAGTCATTGTTTATGTTCCCTGTTAAGCTTATCGAATATCTTAATGATAACGGGATAAACACGATCTGCTGGGTCGCGTCCGCTTTGAGTCTTGTGGCAGGTTTGGGTGCATTAAAAGCAGCGATACCAAAGACATTGCACACGATCGCTTTCGGAAGCGAGGTCTTCCCTATCAAACACTATAATCAATGGCGTGAGCTTCTTCCAGATGCTAAGTTCATCCACCTATACGGTCCAACTGAAGCAACAGGCATGTCCTGTTTCTATGAGTCAAAGCGCACCTACGAAGCGGATGAGTCCATCCCGATCGGGCGGCCTTTTCCAAATACAGAGATCATTCTTCTTGATGATGACGGAAAAATCCCGCCGCATGGTGAACCCGGCGAGATTTGTATAAGAGGTACTTGCCTGTCACCGGGGTATTTTGCAGACGCGGATAAGACCGCAGCAGCTTTTGTACAAAACCCGCTGTCGGCTTTTCCCGATTTGATTTACAGAACCGGAGATTTAGGTCGATATGGTAAAGAATTTGATCTGTATTATATCTCAAGACGCGACCATCAGATAAAACATATGGGGCACAGGATCGAGCTCGCTGAAATCGAAATCGTCGCAAACGGCTGCGACAAGGTTGGTTTGGCGTGTGCGGTCTTTGATAATGACGAAAGTAAAATCGTTCTTTATTATGTGGGACAGGGTACCGTCTCGCAGGATTGTCCCCCAGAAGGATCGATCCCCTGTCATAACGTGAAGCAAAAAACCTGTCCCCCTGCTTCATCGGTCCGGTCTTACTTGAAGACCAACCTGCCGCGGTATATGCTGCCGCATAGTATCATTCAATTAGATGAATTGCCGCGTACGCCGGGTGGTAAGCTGGACAGGGTGGGTTTGCTTGAGAGGTATAAGCAGGAGAAAAAGAAGGGTAAATAAGATTTCCGGGAGGAGAATAAAAAGAAGAATGGATATATTACTCGAAATACTTCAGGAGATGCACGATGATATCGATTTTGAGACTCATACGACGTTGATAGATGATAATGTCATTGATTCTTTTGATATAATCACGCTGATAGCAGAAATTGACGACAGGATAGGTGTTACGATCCCTGCCGAAGAGCTTGTTCCGGAGAACTTTAATTCGTATGCAGCAATAAGTGCGCTGATAAAGCGGCTGGAAGACGAATAGGAAGTAAGAAAGAGGTCAGTCTTATCTGTCTCAATGGTTCAACTGTTCCAGTACCACCATTCATCGAATTTTTTCTTTTCTTTTTGCCAAGAATCAGCATTGTTTTTTATACACCGGTCATCACTGGCAATTCCGGAAAGTTCATCTAAAAATTTTATTGATTCTTTAAGTGTTGCTCCTAACAGATTTGGACCGACAGATCGTGTGGGCTGATCGATATTAGTTTTAAGCGAATAGTGAAACTCATGAATAAGTCTGTCGACCTGTAACATTCGCTTTCCGGGTAGTGCCGGTCTCTCGTATTCTTTTATAAACCGTCTAAACGCATCACCAGCTCCACCCAAGTTCAACTGCGCACCTTTTGTACAGCGCTGATACTCAATGTATGAAATTTCGTTTAAGCACTCATCACATTTTAATTCGTCAATTCTTTTTCCATACTCATCTCGAGACACCTTTATATAGACTTCATTTAAATTTTTTTCGTAACAAAACGGGCAGCGCAATTCACCATTCCTTGATTTATCTACGGCTACTATATCTTTGCATCTTAAATATAAAGTAACAGCTACATCTTCAAGGAGGTCTTCATCAATTGCACCGCTCGCTTCGCTTTCATACAATTTTCTAAGTTTAAGTAACGGCAGTCTTTGAGACCATTTGATTCTTAATTTTCCCATTTATCACTTACCATTGATCGCGACAGCCTGTCAGATTTTTAACCAACAACTACCGCATAAGCAGCATGGACATCAGTCCAATGTATTACTAATTTCAATTCCCCATCTATTAGAGTAACACTTTCATCTTTGATTACCTCCGGTGCTGCAACAGGATTCCCTTCATTGAAGGGAATTTTTTCTATTTTAACATTTACTGAACCGTTATTGCTTAAATATGACGCAGCAGCAAACTCCTTTATTATTATTGCTATATTTCCGACTTCATCAATGTTATTCGCTCCAAGCAGTATACGTAGTTTTTGATCACCGGCATCAATTCCGGCGACTGCATCTATATAGTCATGTTCAGAAGCAATAGTTCTAACGAAATTACCGGTAATTTCGGCATAACGCATGTAAACCCACCATATACCTGTAGGGGAAAGAGTAAATTCCTGATCCAGAAACATCAAACCATTCAGTTCTCCGGAAATATTCCATATCGGAGCTCTGAAAATAGTATTTGGTCTCGGCCAGATAGCACGACCGCCTCTGACCTGTGCCCGTTCAAGCCGGGTTATATACCATGCCGCTGCACCGGGGTGTTGCTCGCTCATTTCGCTATACTCGTTGATATATAGTGATACGCCGGATATTCCTCTGTCCGTTAAGACTTTATCTCCGAAAGCTTTAAACTCGACCGGATCCCCGGGTAATGCGTGCAGTGTAAATACCTGTGGTACTACATCATTTTCTACGCAAAAATCAAAAAATTCCTCTACGTCTTTTCTCCAATCCATTTCCTGACTGTAAGGAGCATAGTCGGGACCGGAGATTACTGCATCCGGATGGATAGATTTGATTACCCTGTACCCGCGCATCCACATTTCATAGAATTGCTCTCTGGGTCTGGGCCAAAACTGGCTTGTCCCCCACCTGACCAGATTTGGTTCGTTCCATAAATTGTATTGAAAGTCCTTCATATCGTTTTCAACGACAAATGTAGCAATTACAGTGCAAAACTCCTCGTAATCATCCCATTCATCATTGTCTCCGGGGAATCTTATCGATCTGTTCATGAAGGAGTGTCCATACCAAAAGCCCCAGACATCCATGAGAAGGTAATCAATAGTTACTCCCAGAGGATTGAGATAGTCATGATATACCTTTAGCATCTGTAAGTTATCTTCAATATCTCCGTCAAGCCAGTATCCTCCAAGATTTGCACCTCGGAAGCTTTGCGGCTTCAGAATATCAAAATAATCAGGACCGGGCTTTGAGCAGTCTTCACTCAGCCCGTGAAGAAAGCCGGTCGAAATATATCCCGGTATACCTATTTGCTCTGACAGATCTATAACTATTACGTAATCACCGGAATCTTCATCTTTTGCAATTTCCGGATCAGGTGACGGATTTATTCCAGGTGTTTCAACAGCATCCTCTGTTTGATCTGCTGCAGAGCACGAAACACAACATAATAATAAAATAATCAATAGAGAAAAGATTGCTGCTCTAATAATTTTCATGACCATTCTCCAAATTTTTTGCATGATTTTTGTTCTCTTGTGTTTGCACATAAGAATTATTGTGTTATTTCTTAAAAACCACAATATATAGTGGTAGGGGGGAGAGGGGGACGCGCCGTATCTGGCGGGTTGCAAATAAATTTTATTGTGATACAATTAAAATTATGAACAAACTGTGAATTTTTATATGCTAAAATCGGCATTATATATAAATTATTAATCTTATCTGTGTTATCTTATTGCCATTTTGAACAAAATATCTTTAAAATAGCTTTTTCCCGGTGAGATTTTTATGAAAAACTACCGACCACTATATGTAGTATACTCAATCATTTATATCTGTCAAGTAAATCATCTTTTCTTTAAATATAAATTCGAAGTAATCTACAATCTTTAAAATATCATAATGAAGGAGTTGTACCCAATGAAGCGCACAAAACTTAGTAAGATCCTGGTGTTTATTCTGGCAATCGCATTTATCCTTCCCCTGATTCCCGGTTTTTCCATCATCGCAGATGCAAACAGCAACGTCGAGTTCACAGTAGATATCAACAAAACCGGAGCTCCCGTCAAGGATGTATTTTCTATGTTCAATCAATGGGATTACGGATGGTATTGGTCACATTTCGCAGATGATCAACCTGCAAGCTATTTTAATGAACATTACTCTTTCGCAAAAACGGTGCAAATAATGACAGCCACCGGAGGGAGTGCAGAGCGAGATCTGTTTATTGATCCGTTTGACAGGACTGTAACAGATGATTACAAGTTCGACTCTCTTATCCAGGCATGCAGAAACATAGTCAATCAGGGACTTACGCCATACATTAAAACCGGAAATGTTCCTTTAAAGCTCAGTGCTAACCCTCATATCAGTGACTCGTACGGAGTCAATGTTAGGCCTCCCTATGATTATGAGTTGTATTATGACTATATCAAGGCTATTGCTGATGCTTTGATCGCCGAGTTTGGTCTTGACGAAGTAAAAACCTGGTATTGGTGCTTATTTACAGAGTTTGAAAATAGAAACTGGTTCCACGTTGAAGGAGACCGCACCGGCGAACTTACTAAGCAAGCATTTTTTAAGGTATACGATTATACGGTAGCAGCTCTTCAAAAAGCTATTGGAGCGGAAAATCTTATAGTCGGAGCCCATGCAATGGTTTGGGAACCTTTGCAAGCGTGGGATCCCAGAGATCTGTTAACACATTGTGCTAATGGAACCAACAGTGTCACAGGTAATAAAGGGTCACAAATCAACTTTATTACTTATTCGATTTATGATCAGACCGTTGGTAACTTGGGTCAAAACAGAGAATTTGCACTAACAAACTCTTTAAACTTCCTCAGGGATAGAGCTATCTCAGTAGGGTTGACTGATTTGATGTATGGAATTGATGAAGGTTATATCCTTAACGGCAGTGACAATAGAACTTTCCAATTATCTCATATGACAGCTGCAACATATCAGGGTGCATACATGGCAAGACATTTTAAACAGGCTTTAGATACAGGTCTTGACTGGTACAGCTTGTGGTTATACAACACAGATGCTATCTGGGGATCGGGTGATGTAGCTGCAGAAGCCGTATCTACCCACATAGCCAGACTTGGCAGCAGAATGGCCGGTGACAGACGTGCTGAGGTAGTCAGATCGGGAGCAGCAGCTGTTGCTGCAAACCAGGTGGATGCCGTTGCAAGCTTTGACAGCAATGCAAACACCGCTCGGGTTATGGCTTATAACTTCAACGAGAGCCGTACAGCAGCATCTTCAGAAACGATCGGGATCACTTTAAACAACATTGCTGCTAACATTGGCGATACCGTAAATGTCAGAAAATGGTATGTTGATGACGACAGCAACTGGTTTAGAAGCTGGACTGCTGACTCATCAAGCTTAGGTGCAAATGATTATGTTTTTTCCCGAGACAATATCCAGCAACCTATTTCGATAAGCAGTGATCGCGGTAAGGATCTGTGGTACGCTAATGTTGACCGATATATTGAAATGAGCAGACTTAAGTTCACAGACACAGTGGAAACTATTGAAAACAACTCATTGACTCTGGATGCAACCATCAAAAATCACGGTGTGGTCTTCTTTGAGATCACCAACATCAAGCAATCCGGAGCAGACTCAACAGAACCGGTTGCGTTTACTCCGGCAAATCCTGCAAATAACTCAACAGTCTTGTCTGTAAAGCCGGAGTTCAGATGGAATGCCGGTGCTGCCAGCAGTTATTCTCTCGTTGTTTCAAAGAATGCCGATCTCAGTTCTCCGATAATCAATGTTTCAAATATCCTTGGCACATCATATATACCGGAGACTCCGCTGGAACGAAATACCACATACTACTGGAGAGTTACAGCAGTACAAAGCAACAGTAATATTGAAGCTCCTGTCCAGAGCTTCGTCACCAGAGGTAATGTGCCCGGTTATTTTGCACTCACTTCACCGGGCTGGGGTTCGGTCGTTCCGGTCACACCTACGCTTACCTGGGCTGCATCTCCCGGAGCAACATCATACACCCTGATACTTTCTCCGCACGATAATCTCAACGATCCCCTCATTATTGTAAAAGGTCTTACTTCAACCACCTATACAGTTACATCTCCTCTTGAAGGTGGCAGGGAGTATTACTGGACAGTCATAGCAGTCAACAACAGTGGAGTCACAACAACGTTATCGTGGAAGCGCCCGTTTAATACTGCATCAACAGAATCAACAATGATCGACAACTTCGATGGCGGACTCAATAAAACTTATGAACGCTTAAATAGCGGTCCTATAGGACCCGGTGGTTTTTGGTACGATGATACAGCAAACCAGGCTCTCTGGGGGTCGGCGTACAATCTGTTCAGAGAAGCAGACAGAGATGCACACATCGTATACAAATTCGAAAACGCAAGAAGCTTGCGCGCTGTCGGTCTTTTTGCATCCGATGAAGGACGCGGTGTCAGTGACTTTACTTTCCATACTTCTCCGGATGGTGAAAACTGGACTCCGGTACATATGACAACTGCTAATTTCGCTGATGATGATTCTCTCCGCGGCGGTCTTTGGACAAGAAGAACATACACCTTCAATGATGCACTGCCTGCAGGTACGAATTATGTAAAAGTAGAGTTCGGACGCGGTCCCGAATGGGTCAATCGTTTGAATCAGGTCATTTTAAGCAGACTTGCAATCGCTGAAGAACCAAGACCGGTGCAAACAGAGATTATAGACGAACTGGACGATTGGAGCAAAGTATTTTCCAGAACCGGAGCATTGAGTTTCATCGACAATGTACCTGATGCATGGCAGGACAACAGCCGTGTATTCTGGTGGGAAGGTCATCCGGATCAAAGTGAGCAAAACCTCGTCTACTTGCTGGAAGGTGTAAAAACGATCAACGCAACCGGATTGTTTGGAACCAACATTGCCAGTGATATCAAGGATTTTGAGTTCTTCACTTCACCAAACAATTCCAAATGGACAAAACTGGAACTAACAGAAAACAACTTCACAGATGACTCGATCAACGGCGGCGACTGGATAAGAAGAAACTATACCTTTACCGAACTTCCGCAGGGAGCAAACTTTGTTAAGGTCCAATTCGGCGGTAACACATGGGCTATACAACTCGGTCGTGTCGAGCTCTCTAAGATCGTTTCTGTCGAACGTGATGAAATCGAGGACCATCTCGATAACTGGAGTTTAGTGTACTCACGCACAGCCGGCTTAGCATTTATAACTGATGTGCCGGATCTGTGGCAAGACAACTGTCGCGTTTTCTGGTGGGAGCAATCCGATCAGACACCGGGTCAAAATGTCACATATAATCTGCCCGGCGCAAAAAGCGTAGAAGCAACAGGTCTGTTCTCGACTAATAACCTTGCTAACATAAGAAACTTTAACTTCTATGCTTCACCCGACAACAGCACCTGGGCACAGTTGACATTAGCGGACGATAACTACAAAGATGATCCGCTGCACAGCGGAAACTGGACCAGGAGAAATTACTCCTTCAATCTGCCGGACGGAACAAACTTTGTAAAAATCGAATGGACTGCGAACACATGGCAAAGACAGCTCGGATGGGTAAGGATCACAAAAAATGCTCTTCCGACCATCCCGGGACAGGATGTCACAGAAATAATAGACAATTTTGATGAAGGTATGAGCAAAATTTATTCATCAAGCAGTGATGTTGGCACCGGTTTCTGGATAGTAAATGATGCACCGCATTTATGGGGGATCAACAGTCTCTTCAGGGCAAACGATACTCCCGAGCATATAGTGTATAGTCTTAACAGCGTTAAGAGCATACGAGCCACAGGGAATTTTGCATCTGACGGCGGGCGCGGAGTGAGTGATTTCGTGTTCAGCATATCACCCAATGGAACCACATGGACACCGCTTATGATGACAAATGCAAACTACAGGGATGAGATGGTGCTCAATAACGGATTATGGACTACAAGATACTACTACTTTGATGATCTACCTGAAGGGACAAACTTCGTCAGGATAGAGTTCGGACGTATGGTGAGTTGGGCTAACCGTCTCGACTTTGTACATCTGTCAGCAATCAATTTAGGCAATCCCCCTCCACCGCCGCCGATCATTATAAATGACCCTTTAAATAACTGGAACTTCGTATACTTCAGAACCCCGGGGCTTTCTATCCAAACCGGTAACGAGCATCTGTGGGAAGATAACAGCCGTGTATTCTGGTGGGAAAATCCATCAAACGACCAGACACCCGGACAGCATTTCATATATAAGATCGAAGGAGTGCAAACGATTGAAGTTAAAGGACTCTTTGCACATGTCAACAGACCGATAGCCAATTTCCTTTTCTATGTATCTGCCGACAACAGCACATGGACACAACTCGAGATAACTGCAGATGATTATACAGATGATCCACTCAATAACGGAAGCTGGACAAGAAGAAACTATTCCTTTACAAATCTTCCCGATGGAATGAACTACGTAAAAATAGAATTCCCCGGAAACAGCTGGGTAATTCAAGTGGGTGCTGTCAGATTAACAAACATCAAAGCAACAGTACTTGATCCTTGCGAGGAATTCGGTCACGAACTGGGTCCAGCCGCTACATGTACAGAAGATCAAATCTGTATTCGCGAAGGTTGTGGAGTGATCCTTGCAGTAAAGATTTACCATATACCGGGAGACAAGAGCTACACGAGAGTAGCAGCTTGCGGAGTTACAGCGATATGGATCATTGAATGTGTATTGTGCGAAGCAATACTTGAAACCGGTATCGAAGATGCACTCGAGTGTATAGGGGGAGAAATGATCACAACACCGGCTACATGCACTGAAAATGGCTTCTGGGAAACACGATGCACATTATGCAATGATGTTCTTGAAAACGGTATTATCAATGCTTTCGGACACAACCATATCATACAGGTCGCTTCGATCAGAACATCCAGCACAAACTTGCAAAACAATACCACTGTAACCCTTACATTTACAGTTAAATGCCAATGTGGTGACGAGAGAGATTTATCCGGCTCGGTCAAGCTTAGACAAAGCGGAACGCAATTAGTTGCTATCCAAGGATATGAGATCACGGTGATTGTAAACAGTAACAACATGATCATCAACATTCCGCAAGCGCCAAAAGCTGCACCTCCTCCTAATCAAGGCGGCAACAGTCAACGCTGAGAGCAGATGTCAGAAGTTATATGATCCTTCATAGCACCCGACCGATATAAAACCGGTCGGGTGCCATTTTATAGCCGGGACACACCAGCGGTGGTGTGTCGGCAGGTGCGACACACCACCGCTGGGGCGTTGACAAAAACACAGCTTATTGTTATCATTGAGTAATAATTCACGTTTTTCACCATATATATTGTGTTTTAAGTTTTATGTAAAAAACGATATTTTTCATTAACCCCCACCCCCCGGGTAATCAAGAAACGGGAAGTTGGTTTTGAGATGGCTGTAAAATCAGCAATAAGCAAACTCTACACATTACCGACTAGGATCAATGGCAGAAAAATGAAGGCTGTCAAGCTTTTGCTGCTTCTTTCGCCTTTTCTGATATTCGTGATCATTTTCAGTTATGTGCCGCTTTTCGGCTGGTCATACGCTTTTTTAAAGTTTAACCCGGCTCTGAGTATATCTGAGATGACTTTTGTCGGCCTCGATAACTTCAGAGCTATTTTTAGATATACGGGTGCGCTTCAAACAGTAATGACAAATACATTGGCCATCAGTGCTCTGGCATTGATGTGCACTGTGCTGCCCGTTGCACTGGCGATCATGATATCACAGGTTCGAAATAAAAAGTACTCAAAATTTATTCAGTCGGCAACCACGATCCCGAACTTCATATCATGGGTGCTTGTCTACTCCATAGTTTTCAGCCTCTTCGCTCCTGAATCAGGCGTTATCAACCAGTTATTGATGCGTATCGGACTTATAACAACGCCGCTAAATCCGCTGGGTAATATAGAGGGAGCCTGGTTTATTCAAACCGGGATCGGGCTTTGGAAGTCACTTGGATGGGGTACAATCGTTTATTTAGCTGCTATAGCAGGTATAGATCAGGAGTTATATGAAGCTGCTGCTGTAGATGGAGCTAACAGATTCCAAAGTATTCTGCATATCACTTTACCGGGTCTTTCCGGTACATATTTAGTATTATTTTTATTAGCTGTATCAAATATCCTCTCAAACGGGTTTGAACAATTTTGGGTATTCCAAAATGCTCTTACCTCAAACAAGCTTGAGGTGTTTGATACATATGTATATCGTCTTGCCATGGTCAACAATCAATATGCATTTTCAACTGCTATGAGCATCATGAAATCAATTGTAGGTATTTTTCTCCTGCTGACTGTTAACCGTATATCAAAAACAATAAGGGGTGACAGCATTGTATAATCAAAAATCGGGAATATTTGATAAGATTTTCATGGTCTTTGTGATTGTTTTTCTTACCGCTTTTGCTTTTATTTGTGTTTATCCATTCTATTACATCCTCATAGGCTCGATCAGCTCACCGCAAGCAATATCACGCGGAGTTTTTCTATGGCCTGTAGATATAAACTTTCACAACTACATTACCATTTTTGAAACTCCGGGAATGTTAAGATCATTTTATATATCCGTAGCCAGAACGGTTATCGGCACCACTCTCACTGTAGCTTGTTCCACATTTGTTGCTTATCTTTTTACGTATAAAGAGATCCCGTTTCGGAGATTTCTTTATAGATTTTTTATCATAACGATGTATATCGGTGCAGGTTTTGTTCCATTCTTTATGCTTTTAAGTAATTTAGGTTTGCTGAACACTTTTTGGGTGTATGTTGTCCCGAGTGCAATCGCAGCATATTTTATAATCCTTGCCAGAGCATATATGGATTCTTTACCGAGTTCGATGCGCGAAGCAGCTGAAATAGACGGAGCAGGTGTTGTGAGGATTTTCTTTTCAGTCATCGCACCACTTTGCAAACCGATCATTGCCTGTCTGGTAGTTTTTGCAGCAGTAGGACAGTGGAACGCCTGGGCTGACACATTATACTTTGTCCGGGATCCGGATTTGTTCCCTATGCAGTTTAGATTGTACAGAATGTTGCAAAATAACATGGCTGACGCTATGCGAACGGCAAGATCCGCTTCCGCTGCTATGTCGGCACAACAACGTATGACACCGGCAGCACTGCGTTTAACAATGACATTTCTTACTACAATGCCTATCCTTGTTGTTTACCCGTTCATGCAGCGATACTTTGTTAAAGGCTTGATGCTGGGTGCTGTTAAAGGGTGAAACAAATACTCCGTTGTCGTTGCAGGTATTACCTGCGTTGACATATAACTGCAGGCTGGAATGTGCGTAGATTTTACACAATATTCACTTGACATTTTGCAGAAATTTTTTAGGAGGAGCATTCATGAAAAAAAGTAAATTAGTCCGACTCATTGCATTATGCCTGGTAGCCCTGATGGTCGTCTCGGCATGTGCCACCACCCCAGATGACACTCCGAACACACCACAGCCACCACCAACAGAAACGGGCCCGGGTCCGGTCGTTCCCCCTCCACCACCGCCCGGAGCGACTGAATGGGCAGCAAAGGAAACTCTTGATATAACCATGGGCCTTATGGGCGTGCCGGCGTTTGGCGAATATGGTTTTCTTGACGATCCGCTTACACAACATCTTAACGAGATGTTCAACATCAGGATCAATACCATCGATGCACGTGATGAAAGCGACTTTTCAACACTGCTGGCAGGTATGATCGCGACAGGAGATATTCCGGATATTTTCCCTGCAGTCGATGAAACACTCAGACAGCTGGTCGAAGCAAACGCATTGCTTGATATCAACCAGTACATCAACCCGGAACTGACTCCAACATTTGCTTCAGATAACCAGTTTAAGGCAGCTGCTATGGTCAGATCTGCCGAGAACGGTTGGGGCAACAGTCTTTTTTGTGTTCCTCTTGTCAAAGGAACGCACGATGCCGGCGGACCGCTTGTTGGAGACTGGATCCGTTGGGATCTGTATAAAGAGCTTGGCTATCCGACAATGAGAACACCTGATGACCTGCTCAATGTACTCAAGGACATGCAGGACAGATGGCCGGAGAATCACGAAGGTCAGAAAGCCTATGCTGTCAGCGGATGGTGGGGAGACGGAATGGGTTGGGGAGACTGGACTATCCAATATTACAGATTCTTCAATTCAGAAATATCACCATTTTTCCCGTATCCTTTCATTACTGCGATGAACAAAGAAACATTGGAACTATACCCGAATAACCAATTACTGGATGATAACGGCTACTTCTGGAGGACTGTTTCTTTCTTTAATAAAGCGCATCAGATGGGAATACTCGACCCTGAGAGCTTTATCCAGGACTGGGGCGCATGGGTCAACAAACTTGAAAACGGGCAAATTTACCACCTGCTTCCGGGCTGGATGCCTTTTGAAGCGCAACGTGCTTATGACGAATTAGGTTTCCCTGAAATGGGATTCGGGCATGTGCCGGGCATCGGTTCAGATGTACAATCTCTGGTAACAGTCATGCTTGCCGGCGAGAGGATCGTATCAATAAGTAACAAAACAAAAGATCCGGAACGCATGGTCGCTTTGCTTGACTATATGTCAACATATGAGTTTTCAGGTTATGCCTGGAACGGACTCGAAGGTCCTTATTGGGAAACAGTCGATGGGATCCCGACTCCAAAGCCGGATTACAATAACCCCGATCTTACATCAGATGAAAGAAAAACCAATTCCGGAGCTGAGATATACAATCTTATGTGCGGTTACGCCGGTGCGACGATCAATCCATCTTCAGGTATGCCGATATTTTTAAGACATCACCCGATTTCTGTCGAAGCCACATTGTCTATCGTACAAAGAGATATACTCAATCATTTCGGTGCGGAAACCCTGATTGAAGCATACAGTAAGAATCTGAAAGTATACCAACCGCTAAATACCTATGCTCCACCCCCGTATCCGGATGATCTCAACTTCGATCATGCCAACTTGTACGACTATGTCTTTAAAAATATTTACACAGTAATAAGAACCAATACAGAGGATGAATATCAAGCTGCAAAAGAACATTTTAAGTCCGAGCTTATGCAGTTCAGGATCGATGAGATGTTTAACTTCCAATATAACGCTCTTCGAGAGCAAGAGGAATTTGCTAAACAAGTGCTTGAGATATTCAACCAGGGTTAAAACTAACACCATAAACCAAGATCTTTGTTAGTTTTTCCAATGCAATGATTTAATTCACAACAACTATGTCAATGGGATGCCTTAAAAAGCATCCCATTGTACAGGAATGATAACCCGCGCATTAACCGGATTGCTAAAACTACATGTTTAAACACCGATACTGATCGAAAAGGAATTAAAAGTATGAAAAATACATCCGCTCGTTTTATTGTTGATATATCCAAACCGGGTAAGCAATTGGGTAATAAATGCAGTGATATAAATGTCTGGGGTGCAGCGACTGTAGCCGGTTCGATCCAGCCAAGTCCTTTAGCCGATATAAGAAAATTTGTTGAAACCATCCAGATAACACAAGCAACCGGCGGTAATCCGGATCGCGATCTTTTCATTGACCCGCAAGATCGCTCTACACTCACAGACTATAGATTCGAAGAACTGATTTCTGCTTGCCGCGTGATCCTTTCATTAGGACTTAAACCATACCTCAAGCTCGGCAGTGTGCCGTTAAAACTGACTGATAAAGCTGTCATTGACATGCAGTATAACGTCAACTGTTGTCCTCCGGTCGACTATAGTACATATTACATATATATTCGAGATACGATCGCCGCTTTAACCGATGAGTTCGGGTTGGATGATACAAAAACTTGGCGATACAGTGTGATGACAGAATACGAAAATGTAGAATGGTTTTACACACCCGATAAAGACCCGGAAAATTCAATGCATGCATACTTTCATTTATACGATACAACAGTTGCAGCACTGCAGGATGTACTGGGTGAAGAAGTAAACGTCGGAGCACATGCAATGGCGATGGGCGGAGCCGGTAATCCAAACAGGCTTTGGGATCCTTCATTACTTCTGGATCATTGCGCTGCCGGAACAAATTACCATACAGGCGAGACAGGTTCACGATTATGCTTCTTAACCATTTCTTCCTATGAGTGGCCTATGTGCAAAGGTGATGTTCAAGACCTTGGTAAAATAATTTCACCTTTTAAGAAAAAAGCTGAAAAGTACGGCTTGAAGCTCTCGTATGGTATTGATGAAAGCCGGATCGGTATCGGCTTGACCTCAGGCTGCATGCCCGGTTCGCTTCGTCACCACCCGGCTAACCACATAACCGGATATACATATCAAGCTGCTTATGACGCACAACTTATCAAACAAATGGTAGATCACGAAATAGACTATTGTTCAGTGTGGGGTTACACAAGTGCACACGGTATCAGTTCAAGGATAAATTCACCAGAATGTTATCCTACCGTATCATTTCATATTGCAAGCGAATATCATCGTATGTGCCACGGCAGACGATTACCTGTACAAAATACTTTTCAATGCACCCCCCTTGACAACAGGGCGGGTTGTCAAGTTAAAATAAATGCACTGGTTTCTGCCGATGATGAAAACATATATTTGATGGTGTATAATTTTGGCAACTCGATCACATATGATTCGACATTGGATTTTGAAATAGAGATTGAAATGCAGGAATCCTCCGGTACAGAACATGAGATCATGAGCTGTGTTGTCGGTGACGAAGCAAATTACTTTCCTGAATGGCAGCGCGACAGACTCAAGCATGGAATCGGTGATGATTGTTTTCTCCGGTCTCCGGACAGTGCTGCTCTGGACAGTCATAATGTACTTGCTAATGATTGGGTTCGTGATCTGTATTATAAAGAGCTGCGACCGAAATACGTAGAGTTGTCAAAGCTGCAACCTGTTTTAATAAAAAGCAAAAGTGAAGACGGTATATTAATCATTCCGTTTACATTGCCGGCAAATAATGTAGTATTCTTCACGGTGAGGAAATAAGTATGACATTTTCTCTTGATCAGGATCTGCATATTCATTCGACTCTATCAACCTGTTGCGATGACAACAATATGACTACTGAAACTATAGCGAATTTCGCTGTCGTTCATGGTTATCGTGAGGTTTGTATTGCAGATCATGTTTGGAGTACAGCTGTAGCAGGAGCTATAGACTGGTATCGTTCTCAAGATATTGCACACATTTCATTAAATAAACCATTACCGGCAATACCGGGTCTTTCATTCTATTTTGGTTGTGAAACAGAGTATCTGGGCGGAAACAGTCTCTCGATCACAAGAAATGAGTTTGATTTATTCGATTTCGTTATCATTCCGGTCAATCATATGCATATGACAGACTTTGTCAGACCGGGCGGTATCGAAAATGCTGAAGATATGGCAACACTTGTGCTGACGCGTTTACGTGAATTGTTGCAGTTAAGCTTACCCTGGGAGAAAATCGGCATTGCTCACTTAAGCGCAGATACTATGTATGATGAAGGTTCAATCGCAGATGTTCTTGACGCCATGGACAGTAAGATCCTCATTGAAATTTTTTCTAAGCTTGCTCGTTTAGGAGCCGGAGTCGAATTAAATGCAGGAGCTTTTAAAGAATGGGAGAGTCGAAGAGAATCCTTTGTAAGAGTGTATGATATCGCCGCAAAAGCCGGATGTCGTTTTTACCTTGCCTCTGATGCACATTTTCAGGAAAATCTTGGCGGGATTCAAAAGCATTTACTTGATGTTGTAAAAACACTTGGGTTGTCAGAAGATCAAAAATATCATATTATTACTTAATTGATTAATCTATTCGGGAGTAAAATAAATGATAAAGTGGAATAAGAAGGTACCGCAACGTTTGATTGCTCGTTTGTACAATCAAAGTGTAACGGGTATCAACGATGATGACCTCGCCGATGAAGTTGGCTGGGCTTTGTACTGTCGATGTCAAAGTATAATATCAGTAACCAGCGGATTTGAAAAAAAACGGTTGATTTGTCCGAAATGCGAAGAGGAAGTTCCATTGGTTGACGGTATGTTCAGTTGTCCATGCGGTTTTGTTGCTTCATGGGAGGAGTTTCGCGCGTCATATAAAGAAAAACAATTGTACGCAGCTAATGCATTGCCGATTTTCGTCGATTTTGTTAAAAAATTTCCGGTTGCGAAATCTTATGGAGAAAAATTGATGGCAATCGATATGTTGATTCATTCATTCCACGTCAACGCTGCTTATGAACGCAATTCATTTACCAATGATCGTGATTATAGCGGTGTTGAGGTCAATCGTCCTACAGGAGCAAATTTGATCGAAGGAAAGTTGTCTGAAGTAATTTTATTTCTTGACGCGCTTTCATCGGTAGAAGGATATTCAGGTAAAAAGCAATGGCAGCGGGTCATTAAAAGAGCAAACGGCGGCACCGTATTAACAAAAAACACCGGATAGTAAGGTCATTTTGTTGAGGTTATTAAAGCAATTGTTTAAATAACATAAATATATATGAGAGGATTTACCATGAAAACTGGAAATTATGCTACGTTACAAACAAGCACGTTATCTGTTGAGTTCGATCTTGATAACGGGTCTTTGGTATCGATCTATTCAAAAATCTCCGACTGGTATGTATTTGATCGTGAAAATCTCGCCTTATCATGGCGACTTATGCTTCCGCTGGAAGCACAGGGCAAGCGAAACAACAACGCATGGGGACATTTGCAAAAGATAAGGCCGCTATATGAGCATACTGCTGACCGTATTGTGTTTAAGTGGCAGGAAGTAGAGTCTGAATTCGGCGGCATACATAAGATCGCTGTAACCGCTGAATGTGTGATCGAGGAAGATCAAGTCGTTTTTAAGATGTTTATTGATAATCAAAGCGATGTGTTTATCGAAAATGTTTACTACCCGTACGTAGGTGATCTGCATCGCCCCGCCAATGCAGCAAACTTCAGAATGTACCACAATACATATGCTTTTCGCTTGACCGCATTTGAAATGTGGCCTACTTTCCGCAATGATATTGGTACACACAGTGTAGATTTTCCGACATTTACCATGCCGATCACTTTTGCAAATCCGCCAATGCAGCCTTTCGCTCTGTTTGCCGACAATGAAGGGAATGGACTATATATAGGAACGACCGAACGGAGGATCGAACCTGTCATTTGGCATGCTGAGGCTCATCCCGGATGGAGGAACTCAAACGATTTTCGTCTGTTTACCGAGGATCATGCTGAAGGCTTTGACGTATTTAGCCGTTTTGCTGTCGGACACCTGCCATTTATTGCTCCCGGGACAAGTCAGAACCTGATCCCGTTCGGGTTTGAGGCATATAAGGGTGACTGGAATGTGGGATGCAATTGCTTTACCCGCATCAGTAAAAAATGGAATAGGCTTCCTGATATGCCCTCATGGGGAAACAGACCTCATTCATGGTATCAGGTACATATCAACTCGCCTGAGGATGAACTTCGAATCAAATTCAAGGATTTGCCAATGCTTGGTGAAGAATGCAAAAAGTATGGAGTTGATGTTATACAGCTTGTTGGCTGGAATGATGGCGGTCAAGATAGAGGAAACCCGTCACATTCTCCCGATCCTAGACTCGGTACTTTTGATGAGCTAAAACAAGCAATCAAAGAGATCCGCGCTATGGGCATCAAATTGATCTTGTTTGCCAAGTTTACATGGGCAGATGAATCCCTCCCGGAGTTTAAAGAGGTATATGAGCCTCTTGCGATAAAAAACCCGTATGGAAACTATTATGTTTACAACGGATATCAATACATGACTTTGACACAAATGGCTAATGTCAATACCAGACGATTGATTCCTATGTGCTTTCACAGTGATAAATTTATTGAAATATGTAAACAGGAGTTTCAAAAGTGCATCGATCTTGGTGCCGACGGTATCCTGTTTGATGAAAATCAGCACCACGGACAAGCTCTGTGTTGTTTTGATACCAGCCATGGTCATCGTTATGGAGCCAGTGCTTACTCTGCCGATGAACGTCTTATAGATGAGTTTCGACAAATGGTTGATAGTAAAGACTTTATGATAGCCGGTGAAGCCTCATATGACTTCCAGTTGAATTATTATGATGTCAACTACGCCCGTACATGGGGTCGCGGTCACATACCTTATACACGCATGGTTCGCCCCGAGGCACAGCTTATGACTGCGGTGATCGGCTTTAACGACCGCTCTATGATAAACCAATGTCTGCTCAACCGATATATCATCAGTTATGAACCTTTTAATTTTAAAGGGTTGCTCTCCAACTTCCCTTCTACTGTCGAGTATGGAATGAAAATGGATAAACTGCGAACTGATTTGAGTGAATACTTTTGGGATGGTACATTCAGGGATAAAATAGGCGGAACAGTCCTGATCGACGACAGGTCTCATCACTTCTATACTATTTTTGCCGGCACAAGCGGTAAAACCGGTATGATCATATGCAATTATGATGAGGAAAAAAGCATCACTGTAAAACCGCTGCTTGAAAATGGTCAACAGTTGACAAAATACCGTCTAGTTGATAATGATGAGCTTACAGAATTTTCCGGTACATTTACTATCCCGCCTATGTCAGCAGCTGCAGTCATATAATACTGATAATTAACAATTATCCGATTTGCATCATATTGTGTTTTGACAGGAGGAAGTATGTCAGAAATTATTAAATCAGAGAACGAAACCGGTATTACCATAAATTTCGATTTTCGGAACCGGGAAGATCCTATTAAGGATCTTTACTCTACCATCAATCAATGGGATTATTCGCTCAACTGGACAGATGCTGCAACGATGCAGCCGGATAATTACTTTAAAATAAATTATCCGTTTGTTAAGCGTGTTGAATTCATGATAGCTACAGGCGGCAGTGAAAGCAGAGATCTATTTATCGATCCGCATGATCGCAGTACATTATACGACTATAAATTCGATTCGCTTATAGCTGCCTGCGAAACCGCTCTGAGACAAGGCTTAAAGCCAAATATCAAAACCGGCAGCGTGCCGTTGAAGTTCAGCAGCGAGCCATTCATCAGCGAACAGTTCGGCGTAAATTCAAGACCTCCGGATGATGATAAGTACGATGCTTATTATGATTTTATCAAGGCTGTCGCTGATGCGCTGATCGAGCATTTCGGAATAGATGAAGTCCGTAAATGGTCGTGGTGCGTTTTGACTGAATATGAAAACAAAGACTGGTTTATGTGCGCCGGTGATACGACCGGGAAAGCTACTGAACAAGCTTTCTACAAGCTATATGATTTTTCGGCAGCTGCGCTGCAGGATTCCATAGGTAAGGAGCATCTCATAATCGGTGCTCATGCGATGCTTTGTCTTGAGGGGCATTTTGATCCCAGGGGTTTTATTGAACATTGTGCAAGCGGTATAAATCACAAGACCGGCGAAGTTGGCAGTCAGGTAAATTACTGGGCATTTTCAATCTATGACCTTGGACCCGGTAATTACAATTTTGGCAGAAAAATGACTCTGACAGAAGCATTAAACTTTCTCAGAGATAAAGCTGAAGAAGTCGGTTTTAATGATTTGAAATACGGCATTGACGAGGGATACCTTCTTTTTGGCGCTGACGGTAAACTCCTCAATGCTTCACATGTGACTGCACAGAGTTATCAGGGAGCTTATACAGCCAGGCATTATAAGGAGGCTATTCTTGCAGGGTTGGACTGGTACAGCTTATGGGCTTTCAACACTGATTCGATTTGGGGTGTCGGCAATGTTTCTGCTGATTCTGTAGGAACATTCACTGTTATGCTCGGCAGTAAAATGGCAGGCGATCAATATGTGCCACCCTTGTCGGTTACCGGTAAACAAAGGAGCGAAAAAAATCTTGTCGATGGATTTGCCGGGTATGATAACAAAACCGAAACTGCTCACATAATGGCTTTCAATTACAACCCGGATGAGTTCTCATCTGTCTGCGAATCATTAACAATAGAGATTGATAATATTAATACCGTTGACGGGGACAGTGTGATTATTAAGCAGTGGTATGTCGATGACAGAGTAAACTGGCTGTCTCGATGGATGCAGGATCAGGAGGAGCACGGTATAAAGGACGATGACTGGTTCCATTCAAAATACTGTGTAGATATCATTCATTCGATTTTTAATGATCATGCTATAAAAGTCTGGTACGATCATGTCGAGGATTATATTGAAATAGCAACATTGAAGTGTGAAGAAACCGTAGAATCCGTAATAAACAACAAGCTTATCCTAAAAGCAGAGCTGGATCACCATGCTGTTGTATTTTATGAGATCACTAACATTAAAGTCAGTTAAACACTTTAAAGAGCACGGTTTGATTTTATTGGCTTCATAACAAAAAACCATGTAATGATAATTATATTAGGAGTGACATAATGATAATCGATCTATCGAAAAAACTTAAAGAGCCTGAGTATTTAGCTTCAGGTTTTTTACATGGATTGAGCGAAGATTGCTCTAAACCGGGACCTGAATTTTTTGATGTACTTAAACCCAAAAACTTCAGAGGTGCAAATCTGGGTGGTTTTTGGCTGGATGGAAACCTGGATCAAAACTTGAAAATGTTAAAAACATATCACGATTTTATGTATCCACGTGGTATAATCATCGATTATTTACTAATGGATGTATGGGGCTTTTGGTACGGAGATCGTTTCTTGAATATGCCGATACGATACCCGGGAGACAACGATAAATGGGAGGATTATGAAGAGTTTTGCAAAGCAATTGCATCTTTTGTTATTGAAAACGATTTGCAAAGTTTTCAATACAATCTATGGAATGAACCAAATTTAGCTCTGTGGGGTAAAAGCCAGTTTTGGCCCCGCCCGTATGAACAGTTTTTAGAGATGTGGAAGCGAGGATACAAAGCAATAAAATCTGTTCATCCTGAAGCTGTGATCTCCGGCCCGGACTATGCATTGTTCAGCCATAATAAAGACTGGAAAGACGATATTTGTGAGTTTCTTGATTATTGTGTTGAAAACGAAGTTGTGCCTGAAGTCCTGACTCTGCATGCACTGCCCGGCGATCCGGTCGAGATCGTGGAATTTTCTCAAACCGCTCTAAATGACAGAGGTTTGACAAATGTAACTATATATGTCAACGAATATGCCGAAGATCATGAGCAGATGCCGGGCAATTCGGCATGGTACATAGCTCGTCTGGAACGGGCCGGTGTCAGAGCCGGTCGCTCTATTTGGCCAAGAGCCCATACGCTGGATAATGCTCCGCTCTGGAATGTTTCCGGAGAATTGAACGGTCTTATGTATCTTGATAATGATCTGAACCTTTCACCGACAGGTATCTGGTGGGTATACAAGCGTTATGCCGACATTACAGGTGTTCTTGTCGGTACCGAAGCGTCCGCGGACAAAAAAATCGACGCTGTTGCCGGTGTTGACGAGAATGATAGAAAAGCGCGTATTATACTTGGTGCCATCGGAGCGGAAGACATCGGTAAAGTTGCTGTTGAGATAATCGGTGTTGATGATGCAGCTTACTTGGTCAATAACGGTGATGTGCATATCGTTATTGAAAGGATGCCGCATAATGACGGCAAACCCGTATCGGTACCGGAAATAATAAAAGATGAGAGTTTAAAAGTGATCAACAGAAAAATCAATGTGGATATCGAATGGGGCAATTCATCAGATGCTTACGCAATAACATTAGGTTAGAGAAAGGCAGGTTTTATCATGTTAAAAGCTGTATCACTCACTTGTGAGTCTTTACTCGATCCAATCGGTTTATATACAATGAGACCAAGATTCAGTTGGTTGATCGAAACAAGCCAATCAAATGCCATTCAGGAATTCTACCGCATAAAGGTAAGCAGAGATGATGAAGTCGTTTGGGACAGCGGAGATGTGGAAAGCGACAGGTCTGTTCTTATTGAATATGCAGGTGAACCTCTTGCTTTTGAGACTGTTTATACATGGTGTGTAAAAATAACAGTAAATGGTGAAGAATGTGAATGGAGCGAGCCGGCGTCTTTTGAGACTGCTCTTGAAACGTGGACAGCAGGATTTATTGCTGCCGATGATAAGCCGGAAACTTCAGAAGCTAAGATTTTCCGTTGCGAATTTACTATTGACAAGCCTGTAAAATCAGCACGTGTATACGCAACAGCCTTAGGATTATATGAAATGTATATAAGCGGAGTCCGTGTTTCTGATACATTTTTTGACCCCGGGTGCACATCATATGATAAACGTGTGTTATATCAAACCTATGACGTGACAGATAATATCAGAAGCGGGATAAATGAGATAACAGCAACTGTTGGAGCGGGTTGGTATAAAGGCGATTTCGGGTTTAAAGGCGGACGCGGATTATACGGAGACAAAATGGCGTTTTCTGCGATGGTGGTAATAAACTACTGTGATGGGAAACGTGACGTTATTAAAACAGACGAGACGTGGAAGTTTGCCGAAAGTCCGGTCGTTTCCTCGGAAATATATCATGGCGAGACTTATGATGCCCGAAATGAAATTCCGGGTGATTGGAAGTTTGCCGTGTTGTACAACACTGATACTTTTATTATCGAACCGTTTGATGGTGTACCGGTACGTTGTATTGATATTCTTAAGCCGGTCGAATATATAAAAACACCAAAAGGTGAGCATGTTCTGGACTTCGGGCAGAACATAACCGGACGCGTTCGATTTTCTGTTGAGGCAAATTCCGGCGATACAGTGAAACTCCGGCATGCGGAAGTGCTCGATAAAGACGGAAATTTTTATACAGCTAATCTGCGTACAGCCCGCTGTACTGACACATATATATGTAAAGGCGGAGGCAAGGAAGAATATGAACCGCACTTTACTTTCCACGGTTTTCGTTATGTTTGCCTGGATGAATACCCGGGAGAGATCATACCGGATAATTTTAATGCTGTTGTTCTACATTCGGATATGAAACCTACCGGCTCTTTTTCCTGTTCAAATCCACTTATCAACCGGCTTCAAAGTAATATTATCTGGGGTTTAAAAGGAAATTTTCTTGATATACCAACGGATTGCCCTCAGCGCGATGAACGCATGGGATGGACAGGAGATGCTCAGGCATTTAGTTCAACAGCGTGTTATCTGTATGATGTGCTGCCTTTTTTCCGCAAATGGTTACGTGATTTGACGCTTGACCAGATGCAAGGAGGCGCAATGCCATATGTCATCCCTGATGTTTTGATAAAAGAAAGTCCGTTAACGACAAACCACTCGGCATGCGGATGGGGCGATGCAGCGGTCATCATACCATGGACTCTTTACATGGCATTCGGTGACAGACGAATATTGGAAGATCAATACAACAGTATGAAGAGCTGGGTAAATTACATACGATCTCAAGCAAATGATAACTTGTGGAATACAGGTTTCCACTTCGGTGATTGGGTTGCACTTGATTCAAGGGATGGCGGATTTTTTGGTGCGACTCCTACCGACTTATGTGCGACTGCATTTTATGCTTATTCGACAGAACTGCTGACCAAAGCAGCGGAGGTTCTGGGTAAAGAAGATGATGTGAATACATATAAGAAACTTCATTCCGATATACTGGAAGCCTTTAAGCGTGAGTTTTTTACACTCACCGGCAGACTGGCTGCAGACACACAGACATCTCACATACTTGCGCTGATGTTCGGGCTTGTGCCTCCGGAGTTTGTTTCCCGCACCGTTGACAGATTATTAAAGCTTATAAAAGAGCATGGCGGGCATTTTGTTACAGGATTTCTTGGTACTTCATATTTCTGCCATACACTGAGTCGGAACAACAACATTCAGGAAGCATATAAACTGCTGGAGCGCGAAGAGTATCCTTCGTGGCTGTTTCCTGTCAAGATGGGAGCGACGACGATCTGGGAGCGTTTAAACGGTATCAGTGAAGATGGAACGCTGGGGAATGAAAATATGAATTCCTTCAATCACTATGCTTACGGAGCGATAGGTGCATGGCTGTATGAGGTCGTTGTCGGGATCAACCCGGTCGAACCCGGTTACAAGCGTATTCTGATAGCTCCTCAACCCGGCGGTGAAATGACATGGGCGGAGGGCAAGCTGCTTACACAATACGGTGAGATCGCTTCTAAATGGGAACGCAGCGACGGGTGTATAACTTTTGAAATAAAAATCCCTCCAAATACTACAGCTGACATTAAACTGCCGGATGGCAGCTGCTATTCCACCGGCAGTGGTGAGTACATATATAAAATTGAACTAAATCAGGTAAGGGGTTGAAATTATGAAATCTAAAATTATCTCAGAAGAATTTAAGCGTAATAACGGAATTTTGCGTCTTGTACCGGTTTTTGTGCCGCGCCGGTTTTCGAAACCCGGGCACAGACTAAAGTTACATCCGGATGATTATTATGCTCTTGGCATCAAACGCGGTGCTATCAAAGAGCGTTGGTTATCATCGGTTATCCCGGCGATGAACGGCGAACTGGCTCCGCCCGATGAAGGCATGAGTTATGTCGATATACCCGGTTCTGAATGTATCTCTCTATGCGATTTTGTTAATGAACTTGGGTCGGACATCATTGGTGAACATCTACAGACGAAGTATGGCACCTGGCCTATGTACAGCAAATTTTTTGACTACTCCGAGCCTTTGTTTCACCATGTTCACCTTGACTTTGAAGCTGCAGCAAGAGTCGGACGCCTGGGCAAACCGGAAGCGTATTTTTACCCGCAGCAGCTTAATAATTATGCAGGTTCATTCCCGCACACTTATTTTGGATTTGACATTGATGTAACAAAAGAGCAAGTTAAAGAGCGCCTCCTCGATTATGAAAAACGCGATATCCGCATCACCGAATTATCACGAGCATACCGTATCGAACTGGGAACCGGCTGGTATACTCCACCGGGTGTGATCCATGCACCGGGGTCATATCTGACTTATGAGCCTCAATGGAACAGCGATGTCAATTCTGTTTATGAGAACATCACTGCCGGAGAGGTCTATCCGTACGATTTCCTTGTTGAGAATTGTCCTGAAGACAAGAAATACGACATGGATTATGTACTGAGTTTACTTGATTGGGATATAAATGTCGATCCGCATTATAAAAAGAATTATTTCCGCCCGCCGGTACTAATACATTGTGATGAGTGCTATACAGAGAAATGGATCGCATACGGCAATGATTATATCGCAGCGAAGGAACTGACTGTTTATCCGGGAAAAACTGTTACGATAAAAGATGAAGCGGCATATGGATGTATATTTATCCAGGGACACGGGACTTTTGGAAAGTATGAAGCCGAAACACCCGTTATGATGAGATACGGTCAAAAAAGCGCTGACGAGTATTTTGTCAGCGAGCATGCTGCACGCAACGGAGTGATCATTAAAAACAACTCTCAGCATGATCCGATAGTTATATTAAAACACTTTGCCAACAATCATCCGGATACACCTTAAGGAGGAAACTGATATGCAAAATTATGAAATCAAAAACAAAAAAATACGGGATGCATTCTTAAAGCTCGCAAAGAAAAAACCTGAAAAACTTAAAAATAAGCTCAACTTATCATGGAGCAACTGGGGCTTTGGTATCGAGCCTCTCGCTGAATCAGCAAAGCGCCTTGAAAAAGCAGGGATACGGTTCATAGAATTGCACGGAAATCACTATGGTGCAGATTTAGGATATAAAACTAAAGAGACGTTGGATATACTCTCCAATCATGGACTTGTCGTTAGTGGTGTTTGCGGTATGTTTTCTGCAGACAGCGATCTGTCAAGCAACAGGGCGGTGCATCGTCAGGCTGCTGTCGATTACTTAAAACGCGAGATCGAGTTCACTTCGGAAGTTGGCGGCAGCTACATCCTTGTTGTGCCGGGTGCTGTGGGACGTCCCGGTGCTTATGATGGCACAGAGTTTGATCGCAGTGTTGAAACATTGCAGATCGTTGCAGATTTATTCACGCAACATAAAGTCAAAGCAGCGATCGAACCGATACGTTCGGCAGAAGTGAGTTTTATACATACTTTTGCAGATGCAAAGAAATACATAAAAGCCGTTGATCATCCGGGTGTCAAGCACATCAACGGTGATGTGTACCATATGCAATCGGAGGAATCACACATTGGCGAAGCAATCGTTGATGCCGGAAAAATGCTTTTAAATCTGCATATAGCTGACAGCAACCGTTGCGCTCTCGGAGATGGTTCGCTTGATCTGGATACTTTGATCATGGCTCTCTATGTTATCGGATATAACCAAAAGGGATGCTATGTAACACCCGAGCCGCTTGGTCCCGGAGGAGATCCATATCCTGCGATGCATGGGAAACCCGATAAGGAAACTCTTGACAAGCTGGTTTTACAGACCGTATCTTATTTCCGCGAACGCGAAGACGCAGTACTGTCACTAATTAAATAACACCCGGAGGATCGTATAATGATAAAGACTTATCACGTTTCAAAGAATGGTTCAGATACAAATACCGGAGCGCATGACAACCCGTTTCTGACTATCGGAGCAGCCGCAAAGACTGCACGAGCCGGAGATACGGTCATTGTTCATGATGGCGAATACAGAGAGTGGGTCAAGCCTAATGAAGGCGGTTTAAGTAATGTCCGCCGCATCACCTACGTTGCCGCAGAAGGCGAGCGTGTTGTGATCAAAGGTTCTGAACGTATTCAGGGCTGGGAGAAAGTTGAAGGCACTGTGTGGAAAGCCGTTCTTGCCAATACGTTTTTCGGTGACTTCAATCCATACTATGAAACTGTTTTTGGTGACTGGCTTGAGCTGCCGAAGGGACGTTCGGCACACTTGGGAGATGTTTACTTAAACGGTATGTCTTTCTACGAAGCTGAAAACTACGATCATTTATTTAAGCCTGAAATACGAAAGCTGGTGACGGATAATTGGACACATGAACTGGTTCCCGTAAAAAACCCGGAGCAAACGAAATACCTGTGGTTTGCAACTGTCGATCTTGAAAATACCATTATTTATGCTAACTTCCACGATGCAGACCCAAATTCCGAGCTTGTAGAAATAAATGTGCGCAAGTGCTGCTTTTATCCTGAAAAGACCGGTGTTGATTACATAACGGTACGAGGTTTTGAATTAGCTCAAGCTGCAACACCGTGGACACCGCCAACTGCCGATCAGCCCGGTTTGATCGGTCCTCACTGGAGCAAAGGGTGGATAATAGAAGATAATATTATCCACGATGCTAAATGCAGTGCTGTCAGCATCGGGAAAGAGATTTCTACAGGTCATAATTACCGTTCTGTTCGTAAAGACAAGCCGGGCTATCAATATCAATTGGAATCTGTTTTTAAAGCGTGTAAAATAGGATGGTCCAAAGAAAAAATCGGTTCTCATATAATCAGGAACAATGTGATCTACGATTGCGGTCAGAACGGTATCGTTGGTCACCTCGGCTGTGTTTTCAGCGAAATCTATGGCAATAAGATATATAACATAGCATTAAAACGTGAATTCTACGGTCATGAGATAGCAGGTATCAAGCTGCACGCACCTATCGATGTACACATCCATAACAACCTGATATATGATTGTACGATGGGTATTTGGCTGGATTGGCAGGCTCAAGGATCAAGGATCAGTAAAAATCTGCTGTTTAACAATACACGTGATGTCTTCGTTGAAGTCAGTCACGGACCTACTATAGTAGACAACAATATCCTATGCTCAAAGCTTGCGATCCACAATGATGCGCAAGGTGTTGCATACGTTCATAATCTGATTGCCGGAGAGTTTGTTGAATGGCGTTACTCTAAAGACCGCCCCACTCCTTTTCATGCTCCGCACAGCACAGAAGTGACCGGGTTCTATGCCACATACGGCGGTGATGACAGATACTATCAAAATATTTTCATTGGCAGCTCTGATTTGAAACTGGCGGGTACGGCACTCTTTGACGGTTACCCCACATCGCTTGATGATTATATAGAAGAGATCGACTCACAGCAACCATGCGATCATACTGTGTTCTTTGCAATGAAGCAGCCTGTTTATATCGCCGGAAATGTTTATTTGAATGGTGCAAATGCATTTGAAAAGGAAGCTGATAAGCTTTACATTCCTGAGTTCGATGCAGGTTTTTCTATCAAAGAAGAGAATGGCAATATTTATCTGGAGATCAATTTACCGGAAGGGTTTGAAACATTTAAATCAGCACCGCACAATACTGCCTCATTAGGACGTGTTCGTATTGTGGATGCTGATTTTGAAAACTTTGATGGGAGTTTTCTGACCCTTGATTCTGATTTCTTTGATGAACCCGTAGGAAAAGAATCAGTACCCGGTCCGATTGGCAGCTTGAAAGACGGGTTCAACCGAGTCTGCTTATTCCAACTATAACACCCGGAGGAGGATTTAGATAATGTTAAAAAATATACCACCCATATTATCTCCGCAATTATTATCTGCGCTTTGTGCAATGGGTCATGGTGATGAAATCGTACTGGCTGACGGGAATTTCCCCGCAGAAAGTCAGGGTGTACCTGTGATCCGGTGTGACGGGCATGGTGTACCGGACCTGTTGACGGCAATACTGACATTGTTTCCGCTGGATGAATATGTAAGTCAGCCGGTGGCATTGATGGATGTTGTAACCGGTGATACATACAAACCGGTCATCTGGGATGAATATAAAAATATTTTGAGATTATATAATTATAAAGATGAGCAAATTGAATATATGGAGCGGTATGCTTTTTATGAAAGGTCAAAAAAAGCATTTGCGATAGTTGCAACAAGTGAGATGTCACAATACGCAAATGTTATTCTAAAAAAAGGTCTCGTTAATAGCGTCTCGTAAACGAGACACAAGAAAAGTGTAGACACTTTTCACACGCAATGTTCGGTGACCATTACTATGAGGTCGTCGAAGGACATTGGTTTTGCGAGGAAGTCGTTCATTCCTGATTCGAGGCATTGTTTTATTTCTGATTCCAGTGTGGCAGCCGTCAGAGCTATGATCGCGACGTTTTTTGAATGTTCGTTGTTAAGAGCTCTGATGGCTCTTGTTGATTCAAGGCCGTCCATTACAGGCATCTGAACGTCCATGAAAATAAGCGAATATTTATCGGGTTCTTTTTCAAACATTTCGAAAGCTTCTTTTCCATCGGCTGCTTCTTCCACGTTCAGCCCTTCGATGCTTTCGAGCATCATTTTTATCATTTCCCTGTTCAAGCTGACATCGTCGACAACAAGGATAGTCTTGCCTGCCAGCGTTTCTTCGACGTGGATCTCATCCGGCGTCGGTGTCAGGCTTTCGCCTGCCATTATCAGCCGCTCGTGTTCGCTTGCATTTATACGTAACCTGATACGGCTCACGAGTGCTTCTGTTGTACCGCGGCGTCTGGCGGAATAGTCCACCGCACCTACGGCAAAAGCTTTGGTTTCGTCGTCATCGTTGCCTTTTTCGGCAATAAACATTATCGGGATGTGATTGCTTTTTGCAAGCTCAAAAATGCCATTAAAATCCGCAAATGCTGTTTCACTGTTTTCACCGATGCAAATGACGACCGCAGCTATCAGATATGCATCGAGCGCATTGAGCGCAGAAGAACTGGCAGCAGACATACTGACATTAAAGTATGATATCAGCTCCACCTTTATTTCAGCGAGGATCTGCGGATCACTGCTTATAACAAGCACATGTTTCTTATCGAAACCGCCACCCGACATAACACTCATCCTCCAAACGAAGATTAGAAAACGTGTAACACATTCTACAGTATGTAAACAAATTATTCAAATGTATTTTTTTTTATATTTTTGTGGTATACTTCTTGTTTCACAAGAAGTATACCAATCGCATGTATTGTTTCCTTTGGTATTGATCAACAATAACGTTTTGAGGAGAAACCAGCGTTGAAAAACATCGAAACGGATATTTTTCTTAATGAATTTGTGACTGAAGCCAAATCACATGTTGAGAAGGTGGAAGCAGCGTTTTTGAACGTCGAATCACTCGCCGGCGATTATCAGGCTATGAACAGCGTTTTTCGCTCTGCTCACAGCTTAAAAGGTACGGCGGGTTTCTTTTCGCTTAAAAAAATCGTTACTGTTGCGCATGAGCTTGAAAGCGTGTTTTTGCAGATCCAGGACGGAAGGCTTGTAATAAATGATGAGATCGTCGATGTTGTGCTGCAAAGCATAGACTGTTTAAATGATCTTATCGACAACTTAAATGACGATACAGGCATAATCATCGATGATATCGTTAAAAACCTCAGTAGTTTTTCCCGGGCTAAAGTAGAGGACGATACAGAAGAGATCAACACAATGCCTTTTGATTTCGGCAATAAAGAAACTCTTGCGATTTTAGAAGATGCCGTCCGGCACGGGCATAAGATTTATTTTGTACACATAAATTACAACGAGGATTTAGGGAGGTATTATACCAATCCTAAAGAACTTATAGATAATTTTTTCTCGGTCGGCAACATCACCGAGGCTTTGATAATCACAAAGGGTGAGACCGAAGGGCGAAGCCTGATGCTCAAAGATGCAGAGCCCGAGCAGATAACCGAGCAGATCGCAGGTGCTCTGTACGATAGCGGGGTATCTACACTTGAGCTGCTCGTAACAAGCATTTTGGAGTTCGATCTTTTTGCCATAGCGATAGAGATCGAAAAAGGCAAAATACGTCTTTTACACAAGGAAACTATTTTCGGCTCGCAGGCTCCGGTATCGGAATCTTTGAGTCCGCAGGATGATCCGGACAGGAGAAAGACTCCAAGAAGATCGACCGATCAGGAAGAAGGATTGTTTTATATCAGGCTGGATATAACAGTCATCAACAGTCTGATGGATCTGGCAAATGAGATGATATTAACGCGTAACCAGCTGTTTTCATCCATTTCCGGGTATGAAAAAAATATTGCCGGACTCCCCCCTATCCTGCAGGATCTGAATCGTCTGACAAGCGAGATACAAGAAAAAGTCATGTATACAAGAATGCAGCCGATCAGTGTCGTTTTTAACAAATTCCCCCGGATCATACGCGACACAGCAAAAAGCCTGGGAAAAGAAATAACAGTAGATATACCTGTTAATGATGTAACTCTGGACAAGTATCTGCTGGAAGCTCTCACAGATCCAATTACGCAAATAGTCAAAAATTCGGCCGATCACGGTTTAGAATCGGTACAACGCCGGATCGATCTTGGAAAACCTGTCAAGGGCATAATAACACTAAATGCGTATATGCGCGACGGTTCGGCAGTTATCGAAGTAAAAGATGACGGCGGAGGGATCGACGCAAATGCTTTAAAGAAAAAGGCATTGGAGCGCGGAGTAGTTACAGAAGAAGCACTTGCCGAAATGTCAAGCAGTGAAGTCTTCAACCTCATCTTCGAGCCGGGCATATCTACAGCAAAAAAAGTCACTAACTATTCCGGACGCGGGGTCGGGATGGATATAGTAAAAACAAATATCGAGAATCTCGGAGGGTCGATCGAAATAGAATCCGAAATCGATATCGGCACGACGATCCGTTTAAAAGTACCTCAAACACTTTCTGTTATCAGATCACTCATCGTGATAATGGACTCCATCCCATATGCCGTTCCGGAGCTGAATGTTGAACGCATAGTGCGTATCTGGAATGACAACACAACAAAAAGAATAGAAAAAGTCAACAATTCACTCGTTCTCAGCCTTGACGGGCAGTTTATCCCCGTTGTGACGATCCATGATATCGAAGGTAAATCAAGAGGAACGGAATCCATGCCTGCCGATGAAATGCTTGAACAGATAAAGCGCCTTGGAGTCATTAAGTGCCTCGTTCTTAAAGCCGACAAAAGACACTTTGCAATGATAATAGACGATGCACTTGAAATGGAGCAGGTACTGGTCAAGCCGCTTCCGATATATCTGCACGGCTGCATGTGTTATTCAAATGTTACTGTTCTGGGCAGCGGTCAAGCTGTAATGATACTCGATGCCGACGGTATCATAAGATTTATGGAGATAAGCGGATTTGAAGATGAAACGACCTCATCGATCGACGAGTCACCGGAAGCAGAAGACAGTGACGGCGAAAAGACGGATATCAAGCGTCAGGTCATGCTCTTCAGCTGTTCGGGGCCGGAATATTTTGCGATCGATATAGAGGACATTTCACGGATCGAAGCTATAGATCCCGACGATATCCAATCGATCGGCAGAGGAAGCTTCATCAATCTGGCGGGAGAAACGACCCGCATTGTAAGACCTGAGGACTATTCGCCTGTCAGGAAGCGTACGTATAAAGAAGACCAGCTTTATTTGCTGAGCCTGAAAAAGAGCCCGATCCCCCTGGGGCTTCTTGTAAAAAAGGTGATCGACAAGGTAGAGGATGTATTTATTACCGACGAAGCACAGGTCCATAACGATTTCGTCACCGGCACAAGCGCTTATAACGAAAAAGTCCTCATTTTCCTGGACACCGCTGCTATAGCAGAAGATGTCATATCCAAAAAAAAGAGCAGTAAGGGTTCCGCTAAGGGAGGGGTTTTGTGAAAGGTTTAAGTTTTTTTGTCGGCGGCGAGTTATATGCCGTTGATGTGACTCTGGTACAGAAGGTCGCACGAAAGCTGGCTATCACACCCATTCCGTCTGCACCGGAAGAAGTGTTGGGAATTGCAAATCTCAAAGGCCGGGTAGTAACAGTTATGAGTCTGACCAGTATACTGGGGATAGATAAGACCTGTGAAGCAAAGTTTTATGCGAACACGATCGTTTTTAAGTCCGTATCAAATCATGAAGATCAAATGGGGATCGCCATAGAAAAACCCGGGAATCTGATTTCTTTGGACGACTGCGATATCAGGACACCACCGCTGGCATCGGGTACCGAGACCGGATCCTATATATCAGGTGTAGCAGAGATCGACAACAATTTTTACAGGATAATCAACATCGAATCGATATTCAGAAACTATATGCCCGGTAGTGATGCTGCCTTAATTACTTCATCATATGGAGGTACCGAAAATGAGTAATATATTTAAGAACATGAAGATCAGAACAAAACTATTATCAGTATTCCTGTTTGCTATCGTAATCATGGTCATTATTCTGGCCATAGCTATCACAAATACGAGAAGCACGATCAGAGAAAGTCACGATACCATCGACATCGTTATCGATCCTTTGGGCAGCTTATTCAGCGCAAGAGAAGCAACAGAACGACTTAAAGTCGAAGGACGTGACATGCTCAACCTGCCCGAACGCCATCAAAGGGAAGCAGTTTATAACGATATGCTTAACAGGATCGCTCATTCAAGGGAAATGATGCAGATATTCCATGAAACCATACGGTTGGAAGAAGCATTCGTTCTTTACAGAGAGCTGATGCAATATATCGATTCTTATGAAAACAACTTGAAAGAATTTAGAAGCTTGATATTGGATGACCCCGAAGCAGCCAGAGAGCCGGTCACCACGGCACTTTCTCCGATCAGCGACTACAGCCTGGAAATAATGGCTCAGTTGAACGGGTTCAGGCTCGGATTAGGCAAACAGATAGCTACCAATAATGTTGAGCGTGCAGAGACTGCTTTTACACAATTGATAGTTGTTGCATCTATAGGCATGGTGGTTATTATTTTCCTCGCAATATATTTCTCGATATCACTCAGTAAGCCTATGATCGAAGGTGCCGCTGTGATCACTATAGTCGCAAGCGGGGATTTCACTCCGAAATTCCCGGAGCATTACGGAGCTGAGTTTGGTAAATTCTTTGCAGTTTGCAATCAGCTTATGGAGTTTAACCGCACAATTATAGACGGGATCAGAGCAACTGCTCATGAAATGCGCGAGTCAGCAACGGTTTTACTGTCCATATCATCTCATATGGCTTCCAACAGCAAGGAGTTGAGCGAAAAAACTGCATCTGTAAGCACCGTTACCGAGGAGTTCTCGGCAGGAATGACCCAGTCGACAAACTCTCTTTCCACTGCAAGTTCTCATATAAGTGCGGTCGCATCTTCGATCGAGGAAATAAACTCTACTATAAGCACTGTTGCTGCCGCTGCAGAGCAGACAAGCACCAGAGTTACTCAATCAAGCAATCTTGTTGAAGATATCCAGGACAGCATTACAAAGGCATCCAACTCGGTAAAGATAGTATCCGATACCTTTAATACGGTAGCGGACAGCGTTGATGAGATAAGCAAGTCGATTTCTATTGTAAGCGAACAGAGCGGGGTCACAAAGGATAAAATGTCGGATGCCGATGAAAAAGCAAGAAATACCAACGAAATAATCAGATCCCTGGAAGACGCAAGCAAACAGATCGGAAAAATCGTCAATGTCATAAGCGATATCGCCGACCAGACAAATATGCTCGCTTTAAATGCAGCCATAGAAGCAGCAGGCGCAGGGGAAGCCGGCAAGGGCTTTATGGTAGTCGCAAACGAGGTCAAGGAACTGGCAAAGCAAACAACGACTGCAACAGACGAGATCGCAGACCAGATCGAAAACATGCAAAAGAACATGCCTGTTGCCGTAAGTGCTGTTTCAGAAATAACAGCTATAATAAACTCCATGACCGAATATATAAACTCGTTTGCTTTGGAAATGAGCAGACAGGGCAAGCGCAGCGATCAGATAACAGAAGAATCTGCAGCTGCTGCAAGAAGAATGAACGAGATAACCGGTGAGATAAACCGTATATCGGAAAATGCCCGCTCCGTCAACAAAACGGTCACCGAATCCACAAAGGGAGTAAATGAAATAGCAAAATCCACAGCCGAGCTTGTTATCGGAACACAGGAGATAGCTATGAACTCGGAACGTGCTTCCAACAACATGAGCGAGATAAACAGGACCGCTCAGGAAATGACCTCCGGTCTCATTGATATTTCAAAGAATCTTCAATTGATCAATCAGGAAGCAAGCGCTGTGAATAAAAGTGCCGGCTCGACAAATGATGCCAGTGAGATAATCCTTAAAATGGCAAATGAGCTTGAAGAATCGGTCAAGAGCTTTAAAACAAAATGATGTGCGGTAGGTAGTATTGTTATGGGTTTGCAAAATATCATGGTACTTATAGTTGACAGCTCCCCTGTTTATTCAAAGATGTTCAGGAGCGCTGTCGAGGAGATCGATGAAAACGTTGCAATCACCTGTGTTGTTGACGGTAAGGATGCTGCAGATGTGATCACAGGCAAGAAGCCTGAAATCGTTATCCTGGATGCAGATGTCCGGGAGCCGGGTCTGCTTGAGCTATTGAAGCTGATCATACAGGAGTCTCCTAAATCATTCGTCCTTGTAACATCCAGACCTTCATCTACAAGTGCTAAGGTTTTTATGGACGCTTTATCCGCAGGTGCCTCTGACAGTATGACTAAACCGATCCATGACAGTTACAGTGATAATTTTGAAACAATAAAGAGCAAAATGTCGGATATGATCGGTATCCTGCGCAATGCCGGCACAAGTGATACGGGTATACAAAGCAATTTAAGCGGTATTGTAAAGGATTACATTACAGGTAAAGCCGGGAATATCGACAAAGCAGCAGCAAAAAAGGTAAAGGCTTTCCGTCCGCAGATAATACTTTTTGCAGTCTCAACAGGCGGACCGAGAGCACTTGAAAAAATAATACCGGAACTTGACCCGGGCATACCCGTTCCTATCCTGATCGTGCAGCATATGCCGCCGCATTTTATAGAAACTCTTGCAGGAAGGCTTAATGTCAAGTCCAGGCTGAAGGTCAAGGTCGCGGAAGATGGTGAGAGGATCTACGGAGGAACCGTCTATCTTGCTCCCGGTGGAGTCCATTTGAGACTTAATGCCGACAATGAAGTGTATCTTGACGATTCACCGCCGGTAAACGGAGTCCGTCCCGCAGCGGATGCACTCTTTGAGTCAGTCGCCAACGACTTCGCCGGAATGAGAGTGTTGACCGTGATCCTCACGGGAATGGGGCAGGACAGCCTGAAAGGCATGATAAAGCTCAAGGATAAAAAGAAGTGCTACTGTATTGCACAGAGCGAAAAAACATGTGTCGTATACGGAATGCCGAGAGTTGTTTGTGAACACGGGTTGGTTGATATGATTTTAGATTTGGATGACATAGCACAGGAGATAGGTAAGTTCAATTACATATAGTCATGAAGCTGCAACAAAAAAACAAGCAAAATCTACGATAGTATGGTAGATTACGTATATCTTTCTGTGAGGATCATATAATTGCGTGATATAAATAAAGACGAATACACACTGATCAGCAGGTACATTACAGATCTCAGCGGGATCGTGATCCCCCCGGAGAAGAATTATCTTATTGAAACAAGACTCTACAGGCTTATCCTCGAGTACGGCGTTGAATCTTTTAATGAATTTTATGCCAAAGTTCTTTTACCGGGTGATCCGCAGGCAGATCAGAAAATAATAAACGCTATCACAGTAAATGAAACATTGTGGTTTCGGGATGCTGTTTTATGGAAGTGTTTGGAGCGCGAGATACTCCCGGGACTTATCGACAAACTTATATCCGGGGAAAAAGCAAAGGTACGATTCTGGAGCGCGGCAGCTTCGACCGGACAGGAAGCATACTCGATAGCGATGTGCATCGATAATTATTTAAAAAGAAACCGTATTTTGGATATCAGTCTGTCTGATTTTGAAATTTTTGCAACCGATATATCCGATCGTGTCCTCGATATTGCAACTGCAGGCAAATATGACAGAATAAGCATGACACGCGGCATAACCGACCATTATAAAGCGGCATACTTCAAGAACACCGGTTCCGTCTGGAATCTGGATCCGGAAATAAAAAAGGCAGTTAAGTTCCACTGCTTTAATCTGAAAAACAGCTACACTGATTTTGGTAAGTTCGATGTTATTTTTTGCAGATATGTATTGATATATTTCCCTGTTGAGTTAAAGACCGACGTGATCGCAAGGATGCGTGAATCACTTAGTCACAACGGTGTGTTGTTTACAGGAAATTATGTATTGTATGATCTGCTGAGAGATGTTTTTGTTGCAAAAGAGTATGGCAACCTCACGTATTACACTAAACCGGCGTTTTTTAATGGATCACAGGATAGTTATTGAACTCCTCAGCGAGAACAAATAAAGGAAGATGGTGTTTTGTATAATGAAAATCCTTATCGTTGATGACTCCTCCGTAATGAGAAAAGTGATCAAAGCGGCAGCTGATGTACTCGACCTGGAAACTCTGGAGGCGCAGGACGGCTATGAAACTCTTGAAATTCTTTCCGCGCAATATCAGGAGATCGATTTGATCCTTCTTGACTGGAACATGCCGGGAATGACCGGTTTTGAAGTGCTTGAGGAAGTCAAAAGCAATGAAGACTATAAAGATATCCCGGTCATGATGGTAACGACCGAAGGGCATAAATCAAGTATCGTTGCGGCTGTCCGTGCAGGCGCTGACAACTATCTTGTAAAACCTTTCACTGTTGATGAGCTTGAATCAAAAATCGTGGAGTGTCTCGGAAAAGGAGGTGGTTATTAATGTTCGATTTAGATATGCTGGGTGATGTTTTTCTGGATTCACTTAAGGACGTGATCGCAACGTCTACGGGCATTCATCTTGAAAAAGGTTCCGGTGGATCCGATAATGATTTCGGTGATATCACAGGAGGAATGTTCTTAAACGGCAAAAAGAGCGGCATGCTTTTTGTCACAGCCGATGAAAATGATGTCAGAGTTTTATGTTCAAACCTGACCGGTACCCCTCTCGATGAAGTCACATCGGATGATCTGGACGATACCATGTGTGAGCTTGTTAATATAACTGCGGGAAGCGCAAAGCTGCGCCTCAACGGATCCGATTATATGTTTTCACTTTTACAGCCTTTTGTGATCAAAGGCAAGGATGTGTCGATCATTACCAAGAGTATAACAAAAATCATAGCAGGAACACTGACCAATGGCGAGATATCGGTCAGTTTCAGAGCTGTGTATTGAGTTTTAAAACGCTTGCGTTTTTCCTGTGTCTCGTTTACGAGACGCTGGGCAGGGGGACGGTTCACCTGCGGTCGATCACTTCATTTATTTTTGCTTCGTCTAATTTATCGTCGTGGGGGATCGTCTCCACGACGCTTTTCATGTTATGAGCGATGCGCGACAGGTGGCGTGCTGCTTCGGAATAGGCAATGCCTACCTCTACGTTGTAGCCCGTATTTGCGACTTGAGACCGGTGGCCGGATTTGTATCTCTCTCTCATTTGTTCGATAAAGTCTGCCTCCATCATAGTGGCATATATCGTTTTTGAGTCAAACAATTCAAAGGACTCTATCATCATATCAAAACAGTCCATTGTTCTTTTATAAAGTTTTATCAGCTTGTCAGCACCTTCATATGGTTCTTTAAAACCGCCGGCGTGCATATCTTCCGTCAACGCCCTGAAGCCTTTTGTGCGGTTGCTGATCCTCTTCAGGCTGATCGTTATGTGTATGAATGCCGCGACCATGCTGCTTTCTTCTTCAGTCAGTTTTTCATGATACAATTTTGTCAGAAATTCGTTTATTTTACTGTTCGTCTTGTCGATCTCCTCTGCTTTTAACTGAAAACTGCTTATTTTTTTGTATTGCTTATCCAGGAACATACCAACAGCGAATTCCAAGTTGGTTTTCATCATCGACATAAGCTTCAACAGTGCGTTTGAACTGTTTTCCAAAGCGTATGAAGGTGTTTCCAGGATACTGTCATCAAGTTCAGGCAGGTCGGAGCCGTCGTCCGGCTGCTTTTGTTTTCCGATAGTGGTCATTTTTTCTGCTGCTTTCAGTATAAGTCCGCCAAACGGGAAAAGTAATATCAGCGCAGCAATGTTGTAACCGGTGTGTACCATACTGATATTGGTTGCTGATATAGCTGATGCACCCAACACGGGGTCGATGAATGTGAAAAAGATGATTCCGACTATACAAAATAGAACAGCACCCACCACGTTGTAAACCAGGTGTACATATGAAGCCGCTTGTGCGTTTTTTGATGCGCCTATTCCTGAAATCACAGCCGTGAGACATGTTCCGACGTTTTGCCCGAGAACGATATATACCGCTGCGTTCCAGGGAACCATTCCGGCAAATGCAAGTGATTGAAGGATACCGATCGAGGCAGCACTGCTTTGGATAATAGAGGTCACCAGTATTCCTGCGAGAATACCAAGCAGCGGGTTTGATCCCATTACAATAAAGAACTGCCTGACAGCGTCAAGCTCAGCCAGCGGCTTCATTGCCTCGGGCATCTGTGCCAGTCCGATGAACAATACGCCGAATCCGAAGATGACTTCTCCAATGTTTTTGATCCTTTTCTCTTTCGAGAAAAGCAACATAAGCGCACCGACGGCGGAACATACCGCACCTAAGGCATCGGGCTTCAAAAGGCTTGACCACTCAACACTGGATACAAGCCAGCTAGTCACGGTCGATCCTATATTTGCACCCATGATTATGCCCACGATCTGCGGTAAAGCAATGATCCCGGCGTTAACAAATCCTACTGCCATGACCGTTGTGGCTGTAGAGCTTTGGATGATCGCTGTGACAGTTGCACCAAAAAGCACACCGCTTAAGCGATTTCTTGAAACCTTGCTGAGGATATGCTTCATTCTGCTTCCCGCTGTTTTCTGCAGAGCGTGTGACAGAAGGTATATACCAAAGATAAACAACCCGAAGCTGCCTAAGAATCTCAACGCAATGCCGATATATTCCATATACCCGGTTCTCCCTGATTTCTTGACAAATTGACATGTGTAATATACAGTATTTTTTAGATTTTTTCAATAAGGACTTGATCATGGAGAAATATGTTTACATTATCAAAGGCATGACATGTGCCGCCTGCTCCGCGAGAGTGGAAAAAGCTGTCAGCGGACTGGACGGCGTCGTCAGCTGCGTTGTTAATCTTTCAACGGAGCGCATGACTGTTGAGACAGTGGGGCAGGGGGACGGTTCACCGGGGCAGGGGGACGGTTCATCTGCCCCATATCCGAATGGGGCAGGTGAACCGTCCCCCTGCCCCGGTGAACCGTCCCCCTGCCCCAAAGATCTCCTTGAAGCCACGCTGACAAAGACCGGGTATGGCTGGGAGGAAGTCAGGGTTGGATCCGAGGCTGAAAAGCAGGAATTGATCGACAGAGATAAGCAACGCAAGGAGCGGGAAATAGATACTTTGCGGGTCAAGTTTCTTGTTTCTGTGTTTTTCGGAGTGCCGCTTTTGTATATATCGATGGGGCATATGCTCCCGTTTGGTTTTAGCTTGCCGCTGCCGGCGTTTATCCATCATCATCATGCTCCGTTCAATTTTGCTCTTGCACAGCTCTTATTGACGATCCCCATTATTATTGCCGGTCATCGTTTTTATTATGTCGGTTTTCGCGCGATATGGCTGCGCGCTCCGAATATGGACAGTTTGATCGCCTTAGGTACTTCGGCGGCGGTCATTTACAGTTTATACGCAACATATCGTGTGTTTGCAGGGCATCCGGAATATGCTGAGTATTTATATTATGAAACTGCAGGTGTCATAATCGCTCTTGTTTTACTTGGTAAGATGCTGGAAGCTGTTTCGAAAGGAAAAACAAGTGAAGCGATAAAGAAACTGATCGGGTTGCGTCCGAAGACCGCCGTTGTTATCAGAGACGGTCAGGAAGCGGAGATATCCATCAGTGATGTAGTCGTCGGAGATATCATCATGATCAAGCCCGGCGGAAAAATCCCTGTTGACGGCGTTGTTCTTGAGGGTACGACAAGCATTGATGAAGCTATGCTGACCGGAGAGAGCATGCCTGTCGATAAAAAACCCGGGGATAACGTATACGCGGCTACTATCAACATAAACGGTTTTATCATATTCAAAGCGGAAAAAGTAGGTGCTGACACTGCGCTTGCTCAGATAATCAAGCTTGTTGAAGACGCTCAGGGAAGCAAAGCACCTATAGCAAAAATCGCTGACAAGGTATCCGGTATTTTTGTGCCGGTCGTTTTTTGTGTCGCTGTCGTTGCCTTTATCGGCTGGCTTATAGCTACGGGAGATGTAACCTTCGCTTTAACAGTGTTTATCTCTGTTTTAGTGATCGCCTGCCCTTGTGCATTGGGACTGGCAACGCCGACTGCGATAATGGTCGGTACAGGAAAAGGCGCGGAAAGCGGAATACTTATAAAAAGCGGCGAAGCATTGGAAACCGCACACAAAATCACTACCGTGATCCTTGACAAAACAGGCACGATCACAGAAGGCAAACCGGAGGTCACCGACATTGTAATTAAGGGAGCGGCTCTGAAGCAGGGGGTGGAGCAGGGGGACAGGTCTTCTGCTTCATTGATGCAAACGCAGGGGGACGGTTCCTCTGCTTCATTGATGCAAACGCAGGGGGGCAGTTCTTCTGATCTATTGTTGCAAATTACAGCATCGGCGCAGAAAGGCAGCCAGCATCCTATCGCCGAAGCTATCATCAAAGCTGCAGAAAAAAAGGATCTGCCATTTCTCCCTATGACAGATTTTGAATCATATGCAGGTATGGGTATCGTCTGTTGTATTGACGGAAAAGAGGTCGTTGCAGGTAATATCAAATTAATGGTCGAGAAGGAGATCCCTACATTCTTTATGGCTGTAAATAATTTTGCCGACGATGGAAAAACCCCGGTCTATATCGGCATCAACGGGAAACTGGCGGGGATCATCGCGGTTGCGGATGTTGTTAAGCCAAGCAGTGCCGGAGCTGTGAAAAAGCTCACCGATATGGGTATCGATGTCGTCATGATCACAGGTGACCATAGCAGAACAGCCGAAGCAATAGCAAAGCAAGTCGGTATATCAAAGGTGCTTTCGGAGGTTTTACCTGAAGATAAAGCAAATGAAGTCAAAAAATTGCAATCCGAAAGCAATGAAGCAGAAACAGGAAGCAGTAAACCTGTCCCCCTGCTTCACAAAGTTGCGATGGTTGGAGACGGTATAAACGATGCGCCTGCCCTTATGCAGGCGGATATAGGTATTGCGATCGGGAGCGGGACTGATGTTGCTATGGAGAGTGCGGATATCGTGCTTATGCACAGCGATTTATCAGATGTTCCTACTGCTGTCAGGTTGTCGAAGGCTACAATGAGAAATATCAAGCAAAACCTGTTCTGGGCGTTCGGTTACAATGTTCTTGGGATCCCGATAGCCGCTGGCATCCTCTACATATTCGACGGTCCCCTCCTCTCCCCCGTCATAGCAGCCGCCGCCATGTGCCTAAGCTCAGTGTCGGTACTGACAAA
>Ga0123356_10000504_pt1 | contig 43651 bp, 37 predicted proteins | sample TergutEmb28metaG_2_FD_92546 | JGI IMG/M metagenome (GOLD analysis project Ga0123356, IMG submission 92546) | Embiratermes neotenicus P3 segment gut microbial communities from Petit-Saut dam, French Guiana - Emb289 P3 | ecosystem: Host-associated > Arthropoda: Insects > Digestive system > Gut ...
GAGATCGCGGAGGCAAAGTACGAAATCTTAACCTTAATCCCATATATTTCAAAGCTTCGATATATTTCTAGGGTTTAAGATTGCGTATTCGAACAATAACTCTGCGTCCTCCGCGCCTCTGCGCCTCTGCGAGAGTCCTAGCTAATCCCCCCCCGACAGGACCCCAAGTAAAATTTTCAGGCATACATTTCTGCCTCCTCAAATGCATCCGCCAAAAATTGGTTTAAAAACAGCATTTTGTCACGGCCTTTCCAAAGCGCCAGCGTCTTTGGGATACATTCTTCTGCCGTAAAACCGAAGCGTCTTTTAAACAACTGCGTATCAGGACCATCAATACAGCGGAAACCCATAAGCATACACTCTTTTAGAAATTCATTTTTATTTAACAGACTCCCCAATTGCTCATTGCTCTTTGTTAATTGCTCACTGTTCACTGCCCAAATATACCCATCTACATCGCAAGGGTACGTATACCGTATCGCGGTGCCTGTCACCTCATCTATGATTGTGCCGGAAGCTGCGGGACCTGCTCCCATCCACCCCAGCATCTGCCAGTAGCGCATGTTGTGGATGCAGCGTTTGCCGGGAAGCGCGAAATTGGATACTTCATAATGCTCAAACCCTGCTTTTAAGAGCGCATCTCTGCCCGCCAGCCAAATTGCGTCTGCGGTATCTGCGTCAGGAAGAACAACAGATCTGTTTTTAATTTTTTCTTCCAGAACAGTCCCGCTCTCCACAGAAAGACTATAAAGCGAAACATGCGCCGGCTTAAACTCTAACACCCGCCTAATATCATCCAACAAAACCTTCTCATCCTGAAACGGCAACCCCGCAATCAAATCCACCGAAAGCCCCCCAGGAAAAAACCGCGCAGCCAACTCAAGCCCCCCCTCAAGCACCCCTCTCCCCTCTTCCTCCGCGTTCTCTGCGCCTCTGCGCCTCCGCGAGAACTCTTCTCCAATTCGTCCAACCGCAACCCGCGAAGCCTCACAAAAACTCTGCACTCCAAGACTTAGCCTGTTCACTCCCCCATTTTTGCAAGCGAGAAGAAACTCTTCTGTTAAAGACTCAGGATTAGCCTCTACGGTAAACTCTTGCGGCGAAAAGGATTTAAGAGCGTCAAAGATAATGTTTATCTTTTCACCTAACACAGAAGGAGTACCGCCGCCTATGTAAACGGTTAGAAGCTCCTTTACGCCGAAATATTCAATCTGCCGCTTTATATCGGTAACAAGCGCTTCAAGAAACGAATCTATTTTTTTACTTTCTGCCAACACAGAATAAAAATCACAGTAGTCGCAGAACGAGGAACAAAACGGTATATGAATATATAACGATGTTCGCGGTAGATTCATATATATTTTCTACCACGAACCACACGAACAGACACGAACGAGATTAAAAATAAAAAAAACCTAATTCTTCCGTTCGTGTTGGTTCGTGTGGTTCGTGGTAAATTCTTCATCATTAAAATAGTTCTATTTTATTTAATGGCCAAAAACGTAAAATTACCCTTGCGCTAATCATTGAAGGTGAAATTGGACCCCATGTACGGGAATCATTTGTGTTTGAGCGATCATCAGATACTACAAAACATTCATTGGGACCAAGTATTACAGGGTCCATGCTGCCTGAAAACGGAATGGAAGAATCCCAAAGAGCGGAGGTTTGCGGAATGTACGGATTGTATGGTTTGTCCGAAAGTTCAAATTCTGTAAGACTGAATGGATTGGCTCCTGCCTTTACCCTGAAAATATAATCTGTCATGGAAATTTCATCGCCGGGAAGCGCTATTACCCTTTTAATATGCTGCCCGTCTCCCGAAAAAACGCTGACCCTCTGCGCTGTAAAAAATCTTACAATGCCGTCCGCTATTCTAAGTGGCAGTTTTCTGTCTCTCTCGTTCATTCTGTTAACTAAAACTATACTGCCTCTCTTAAAAGGCAGGTTATTTTTACTGTCGCTTAACGCAAAAGAAAGAACAAGCAGACGATCGCCTGAATTAAGGCCCGGCTGCATTGTTTCATTGTCAATTACCCAAACAGAAACAAGAAATGCAGTAAGACAATTATATACAATAAATAAAATTAAAAAACTTAATAGAAATTTAAGTAATCTGTGACGCTGATGTTTTTGCGCTGCATAAGAATATTGTATCGATTTATTAAACATACAGTAAAATATTCCTTAAATAATTTTTCCAAGGCGCATAAGCGGCCAATAAATAATCATTCCCCTGCCTAGCACCCTTGTTATCCTTACAGGACCAAAGTAACGTCCATCCCTTGAATTATCGCGGCTGTCTCCCATAGGCATAATCCTTCCTTCCGGCACATACCAGCCAAGCCGGTGCCTTGCCAAAAGCATCGCGTAACGATTGTCGGATGGATTTATTTTTCTTAAAGTTTCCAGCCTGGATCTTTCATGCGCAAGATAGTCAGGATAACGCAAAGACCCCACCATGGAAGCCGCTTCCATCAATTTTTGCGAAGGCTGAAGTCCCCTGTCAGTCCATGCCGCCGCCTTCCCCGCAGCGTCAACAACATTGTATTGATCAACATCCATCATCCTTATAATATTATGATTCCAGCCGCGCAAAGCATTATATTCTCTTTCATCTACCCAGCGGTTTTCACCCGCGAAACAAATCATCATTTCGCCGTTTTCTGACATAAAACGATCTCCGCTTTGCCCTGCGGCGCGTTTAATTAAAAAATGTACCCGCGGTTCACCCGTTGTCTCATCCTTGTCTATATCAACAAGGGAAAGGGTAAGCATATAGATAACCCTTTGGGCGACATCAAAAACTGTCCCCCGGGAAATGTATGAAGGATTTTCAAAAATTATGATGTCGTTTCGTTTTGGCTTTATGGGGCTTGGAAGTTTAAAAAAACCGGGCAGCAATTCAGGACCATAGACAATTTTATTGACAAAAACATGATCCCCGATATTCAGCGTATCTATCATGGAACCCGAAGGAATCCGGTAGGCTTGCACCAAATATTGATTTAAAAGCAATACCATGCAGGCAGCCCATAAAAAAGCTTCTATCCAGTCCAATACTGCATTTTTTGCCTTGCGTTTTTCCTTTTTAATCCGGCGAATCCTTGCGCGGCGGGTAAGAAACCTTTCTGTAATCAGTTGAATACGGTCAAAAAAATCCATTTGAGGTATTTTACCTTAAAACGCGCCTTTGATCAATAGAAAATTGCTTTACACTTTAAATATTACCATGTAAAATGAACCAAAAGGAGGAATAGTCACCTTGTTAAATGTTTTAGCCAAATTATTTCTTGCCTTTAACGGCAATGTTAAAAAAAGTCAGGTTGCGGCAGGTTTCGCCTGGGGCATACTCTTAGGGTTAATTCCGGCAGGTAATTTTTTCTTTATTGTTCTTTTATTGGTCTCTTTCTTTTTCAGGCACAACCATTCGTCCAAAATATTTGCCCTTGCCATTGTAAAACTGCTTTCCCCGTTAATTGTTTACCCCATACACAGTTTAGGCTGGGATATACTGCATATAGCGGCATTAACGCCGTTTTTTACAAAACTTTACAATATGCCCTTTGTACCATTTACTAACTTTAACAATACGCTTGTTATGGGAGGACTTGCGGCAGGCATTGCGCTTTGGATTCCTTTTTTCTTTATTTTCTTTGGATTGATTACCTTATACAGAAATCATGTTTCAGAAAAAATAAGAAATTCCAAACTCTTAAAACAAATAGCGCGGTTTCCCCTGCTATCATTTATTGATAAAGCTTTAAAGCGTTAATAAGGAGGAATATGTGAAAATACCCGGCATTTTTAAAAAACCATTCAGAAAAAAAGCATTGGAAAACAATTACGCTAAATTTATTGAACATCCTCAGGATAAAAAGTTCTTTTTATCCTGTTTTGAAGAACGCGAAGAAAAATATTATATCCGCGATAGTTTATCCAATGATGAAATAAAAAAATTAAAAGAGTTATCCAAAGTAATAAAAGATAACAAAAAAGGCGCTGTTTATTTTATTCCGCTTGCTTTTGTTTCCATTTTGGTTGCCGCTGTAATTATTTTCTTTACAATTTTTGCAAATCCTCTTTTGGGAATGGCACTGGAACACGGACTGGAAGCGATATTCGAGGCTAAATCCAATGTATATAATTTCCGCCTTAGTCTTATACGTTTTCAGATTTCAATAGGAGGGGTAACTGTCGCAAACAGGGACAGCCCCATGACAAATCTTTTTCAATTGGGCAGGACGGAGATCCGTTTTAAACCTGCGGCGATACTTCGCGGAAAAGTTTATATCGAGGAAATTCGCGCGGATACAATCCGCTTTGGCACAGAACGCGCTTTTTCAGGCTCTCTTCCAGGAAAACCTCCAAGGGATAAAACCGCAAAAGAAAAAGAAGAAGCTCCTCCTCTTGTAAATTTGCAGAATTTCGACGTTATGGCGTTATTGAATCAGGAGTTTGATAAATTAAATACGCCAAGGTTATATGACGAGGCAATCAACACTTACAATGAAACTGTTGATAAATGGAAAGGACAGGTAGAAAGCACTACAGAAAGAGTAAATGAATTACGCGCGGCGGCTACTCCCTTGTTAAATATTAATGTAAGCGGTATGCGCGATGTAGAAGCAATAAGAAGCACGATTCAGGATCTTAACAATGCCAGAGCTGCGGTTCAGGCGGCTACAAATGATGTTACAAATATCGTAAGCGGCATAGAATCTGATTTTAATACCGCAAGAGCGCTTGAAGCAAACGCGCGGAGTTCCATAAACGATGATATCAACCATATTAAATCCTATGTTGATTTGGGAAGCGGCTCCGCTTTTAACGCGCTTGAACCTTTTATCCGCGATATACTTTCCGATGCGGCAGAGCAGTATCTTGATTACGGTTTAATGGCGCTTGAATTACTTGAATCATTAAGGGCAAATGCCGCGGTAAAACCCAAAGAAGAAAAACCCAAAAAAGAACCAAGGGTAGCTTTTAAGGGAGTAGATGTACAATTTCCCACGATTGCGTATCCAACTTTTTACCTGGGCACATTTGCATCAGATTTTACAATTGATTCCTGGAACTGGGCTTTTGATCTGCAAAATGTCAGCTCACATCCTGATTTTACGCAGCATAATCCCGGTTTCGCGAACAGACCTGTTGTGCTTACGGCAGGAATGACTGAAGTTGATGATTATCACAGACAGATTTCTGTTATGGGAAGCGCCGATTTTAGAACAAACACACAGGAATTATTCAGCGCGAATGTAACAGGCAGCGGCTTTCCTGTCAGCCTTGGAGATCAATTAAGCAATATCGGCATAAACGGTTTTGAAGGCAACACAGCTTTTAATGTTTCTGTAAACGGAGAAAATAATCGCATTTTGGGAAACGCGGATATAAGGATAGCGCAGCCCCGTATCGTAAACCCAAGCGGTATTATTGCAGAGGCAGTTGATTCTGCCGTAAGGCAAACCGGAACAGTTAACATGGGAATTGATTATATTCATCAAACCGGAGAAAAAGATATTTTTAAAATAACAACAAATATCTCTGATTTAATCGGGCAGACAATCAGAAATACTGCCGACGCGTATCTTAAAAAAGCAATGGATGAAGTTGAGAAAGCTTTACGTGAAAAAATAGACCAGTATATCGACGGCAGATTTGTTTCCAAAGACGAACTTGACGGGCTTATGGGAGTGGTAAGAGGCGATAAAGGCGCAATGGATCAAATGAGCAGCATGCTTAACAGCAAAATTAATGAATTTGAGCAGAGGATAAATTCTTTGGTAAATGAAACTGTACAGCAGGTTACAGAAGATGTATCAAGACAGGCAGAACAGGCAGCGCGTGACGCGCTTCAGGGAAACACTCCTTCACTGCAGCTGCCGTCTTTGCCGGGATTGCCAAGGCGTTAATTTATTCTCCTGCCAGCGCAGAGAGTTTTTCGCGGATAAATTCGCTCTTTTCCTTAAGCGCTATGCTGCCTGTTGTTAAAAGCAAAACATTGGGCTTTTTGGGATCGAGCTTTACCTTGCCGGAAGACTCCTGCATAAGGCGCACAAGACGCTCTACTTTTACATTTGCTACTTTTGCAAACTCAATGCAAACAATACCGGCTCTTTCTTTTAAGGAGGAAACTGTCAGCTGACGGCAGATTATCCTTATATCGGCAAGGGAAAGCAAGGAAGCGGCTTCGTCCGGCAAAGGGCCGAAACGATCAAGGAGCTCTGCGTAGACTCTTTCCAAATCATCCTTGTCGCGGATGGCGGCTATCATTTTATATACTTCCATTTTCTGCTGCGGAGAATCAATGTAGGAATCCGGAATAAAACCGGAATATTCAAGTTCAAGAAGCGATTCTGTTTCCGCCTCATAATTGGAATCTTCAAGCCTTCTAACTGCTTCATCCAAAAGTTTTATATAAAGATCAAAACCAACAGAGTAAATATCGCCGGATTGTTCTTTTCCAAGCAGATTCCCTGCTCCGCGTATTTCCATATCTTTCATGGCAATTTTAAAACCGGATCCCAGCTCTGTAAAATCAGAAATTGTCTGAAGCCTTTTCATTGCTATTTCTGAAAGCTCTTTTTGTTTTGGATAAAAGAGGTATGCATAGGCAACCCTGTCGCTTCTTCCTACCCTGCCGCGAAGCTGGTAGAGCTGGGAAACCCCGTACTTGTCGGCGCGGTCAATGATAATAGTATTTACATTGGGAATATCTATCCCGTTTTCTATAATCGTAGTTGATACCAAAACATGAAAACCGCCGTGAATAAAACGACGCATTACATCTTCAAGTTCCTGGCTATCCATCTGACCATGCGCTGTTTCTATCAGCAATTCCGGCATAAGACGTTCCAGCTTAACCCTTATTTCCCACAGTGTTTCAATGCGGTTATGCAGGAAAAACACCTGTCCTCCCCTTTCCGCTTCCCTTCTTATGGCTTGTACCATTGTATCGCTGTTATATTCGTCCACAAAAGTTTCAATCGGGTGACGGCCGAAAGGAGCTGTAGCAAGAAGGCTCATGTCGCGTATTTTAACAAGACTCATATGGAGCGTCCGCGGAATGGGAGTTGCGGAGAGCGTTAAACAATCAACATTTGTTTTTAGCTCCTTCAGGCGTTCCTTGTCCTTTACTCCAAAGCGCTGTTCTTCGTCAATTACTATAAGCCCGAGATTTTTAAATTGCACATCACGCTGGATTATCCGGTGTGTTCCTATAAGCAGATCAATCTCGCCCTTTTTAATCTGTTCCAGAATAATTCTTGTTTTTCTTTTATCTACAAAGCGCGAAAGCATTGCTATTTTTACCGGAAACTGCGAAAAACGCTCCAAAAAATTTTCATGGTGCTGCTCGGCAAGAATTGTAGTGGGAGCCAGAAAAGCCGCCTGTTTACCGCCCATTATCGCCTTAAAACACGCGCGAACGGCAACTTCTGTTTTTCCGTAACCGACATCGCCGCATACAAGCCTGTCCATGGGGGTTAAACTTTCCATGTCATTTTTTATTTCCTGGATACACTTGAGCTGATCTTCTGTTTCTTCAAAAGGAAAAGCAGCTTCAAACATGGTTTGCCATTCCATGTCTTTTGGAAAAGCATACCCTTGCGCTTTTTTCCGTTTTGAATACAGCTCTATGAGTTTTTCCGCAATATCTTCTACGGATTTTTTTACCCTGTTCTTGCGGGCATCCCAGCTCTTTGAGCCAATCGTATCAAGGCGCGGAGGATGCCCCTCATTGCCGATGTAGCGCTGAACAAGATTAAGCTGTTCAACAGGAACAAATACCGACACATCCCCTGCATACTCGATTTTAATATAATCCCTTTCATGCCCCTGAGGCTTGAGCCTTTCGATACCTTTAAACTGCCCGATACCATGATTAACATGGACGACATAATCGCCGGGGTTTATTTCTACGAATGTATCTATGGGGCTTGACCTTACTGTTTTTAATGAACGAGTAAGATGTTTGCGTCTTCCGAAAATTTCCTTTTCCTGAACAACCATGAACTTTATATCCGGCAGCGCAAACCCGCAGGACATTGGGAAAACCATAATGGAAAGTGATTTATCCGGCTCTAAAATCATGTTAATTCGTTCCGCCTGCACCTGCGATTCTGCTGCGACAACTATCTGCCAGCCGGAACCAAGAAGAGAAGCAAATTCCTCTTTAAGATAATTTATGTTGCCGAAAAAACTCCGCGAAGGTTCGCATGACAATCTTATATGATTGTGTCCTGCCCTTTTTTCTCCCTTAATTGACCTGAAAGAAATAAAACGCGAAGAATGATTTACGTATTTATTATAAATCTCGTTATAATTTAAAAGCAACCGCTCAGGCAGGGGATATTCGCATTTTTCCCTTTTGTACCGCATGTATTGGCCATTATACTCACGTCCAAGGCTTTCCTGCATATTTTCAAGGCGTTCATTTTCTATCAAAACCAAAGTGCTGCGATCTAACCCGGAGTCACCGCGGTAATCCAGAATATTACAGGAGCTCTGTTCAAAAGCAAGGGGAAAAAACATCTCTTCGCCTTTTGCAAAACGCATGGAAATAAGGTCTTCTATAATTGTTCTTCCGCCGTCGGAAAATTCCCTGCAGGAAGCAAGATTTTTTTCCAGTATATCAATACGGTCATCTGTCCAGACAACTTCCTTCATTGGGTAAATAATCAATTCTTTTAATTTTTGCGCTCCTGTATACTGCATTACAGTATCAAATGTTTTAATTGTTTCGATTGTTTCAAAATCAAATAATATCCTGACCGCCTGTTCATCGCCGCCCATGAAAATATCCAGCACTTCTCCGCGCAGGGCAAACTCCCCGGGAGCCTGCACTCTTGGAACACGGATGTAACCGTATGTTACAAGCGTTTTGGAAAGGGAGGAAGTGTCGATTTTCCCGCCGGGTTTCAGGGTGATAAGCAGGCTTTTTATATAATCTTTTGGAGGCATGGGGGTAAGAAGCGCGCGGAAAGGAATAACATAAATCCCCGGCTTGCCAAGCGCCAAATCTTTTAATATTTTAACTCTTTCACTGAAAACAACAGAATGAGGAGACAGTTCACGGTAGGGCGTTGCTCCCCACCAGGGGAATTTAACACAGTTAAGACCCATATTTAATATCAGGCTGTCTGCGGTATCTTCCCCGGGAACAATGATAAAATACTGCTCCTCTTTATTAAAAATATGGGTTAAAATAAGGGAAGTAAATGAACCTTCGCTGCCCTCGATATCTATTGGAAATTCCCCGTTTTTTACCAAATCATGCAAGGAGGAAACAGCTCTTGAACAAACAGAACGTTTTAATAATTCAGGAAAAGATAAGGTATTCATAGAATTCTACCGATTACTATAATATAGAAGTGTGTTCTTTTTGAACACCCATATAAGGAAGTATGATGAAAAACTATCGGTTATTATTTGCGTTTTTATTGATTTTATTCAATTTGTCTTTTCTCCATGCGGTTCAGGGAAATGTTGAATTTAACATCCGGTTATACGACAGGCGGATTTATTATGCGGTTGGAAGCGATCCTGTCTATGTTCAGATTACCATTACCAACAACAGCCCCCTCCCGTACCGTTTTAAACTGGCGGACGATCGCGCTTTTTCCATGGATATTGACATAAGGACAATGACAAACCGTCAATTGCCGCAATCTGATACTTTAATCCGCAAAAGAACCCAAACAAACCAGGTTTTCTTCCGCGAAATAACGATAGAAAGCCGTGAATCGTTTTCATTTGTAGAAGATCTGCGTGATTTTGTCCATTTTGAACAGCCCGGCTCTTTTAGGGTACGCGCTCTTGTTTACCCGGAATTGATAAGAACACCCCAAATAATAAGGCCCATCGAATCAAACTATATAAATATCAACCTGAGACCTGCCGTAATCCCGGGACCGGACGGTATCCCTCTGGAAATGGATGTGGCAACAGGCGCTGTTCTGGTAAGACAACCTCTCCCCCCCGATGAAGTGGTTACCTATATGCTTACAGCCCGCCAGCAGTCTCAATGGGAAAGGTTCTTCCTGTACCTTGACTATCAAGCCATGTTATTGCGGGATGCCTTCCAAAGCCGCAAATATCATGCCGAAAACGAAGCCGGCAGGCTAAAAATGGTGGAAGAATACAGGCGAAATCTTCAAAATGCCGTAGTTGACGGGGATATTGCGGTTATTCCTACATCATTTGAAATTTTAAAGACCGAATATAACAATACCGAAGGTACTGTAACTGTTTTGCAGAAATTCAGAATGTCAAATTATACAGATTTAAGGCAATACAGATATTTACTGGAAAAAAAGGATAATTACTGGATGATCGTCAATTACTCGGTTCAGGCAATGGGTACCGAAGCAAATGATTGACATAAAACATATTATTTGTTAATATTGCAAAGAGGGGACAATGAAAGCATTAATTATTACTGACAGAACAGAAACAATTCAGTCTATTGCTCATTTTATTAAAGATACTCTTACCGACTACAAATTCAGCATAATCCCTGCGGAAGACTTTAAGGGAGATGAGCTTCTTCCTGCCGAGATTTTTTTCCTGGGCTGCGAAGATCCCTCCCCCACGTCTTTTGCCTTTCTTGAACAGTTATTTTCCCATATAAACCTTGCTTCCAGAAAATGCGGAGTTTTCTCCCCCAAAGAAAACACCAACAATTACCTTCTTTCCATTTTAAAAGACAGCGAAGCCTTTGCAGTCCCTGTTTTATCTGATTCTCTTTATGATTCAAAAGGAAAATTAAAGGAATCTGCCGTAAATGAATGGTTTAAACAAATAACAAAATGAGCAATTTCAATCTGGATGATTACATCAGAAAAGTGCCGGATTTCCCCAAAAAGGGCATTCTTTTTTATGATATAACAAGTATTCTCGCTTCCCCCGTCGCTTTTAAATACTGTATAGACAAAATGACAGAAATTTACAGGGATAAAAACATAGAAGCGGTTGCCGCGATAGAAGCCCGCGGATTTATTTTTGCGGCAGCTTATGCTTTCCATACCGGTATCCCGCTAATCCCTATCCGCAAAAAAGGAAAGCTGCCGGGTGTTTGCCTGTCCAAAAAATACATCCTGGAATATGCCCAGGCAGAAATCGAGGTTCACAGCGCCGATGTCCCAAAAGGCAAACGCGTCCTTTTAACCGATGACCTTATCGCTACCGGCGGAACTTTAAACGCAGCCCGTTCCCTTCTTACAGAGGGGGGTGCACAAGTGCCGGAAATCTTTGGGGTGGTCGCTCTCCCCTTTCTTAATTTTAAGGAAATACTCTCTCCTACCCCGATTACCTCATTAATCGAATATCATCACGAATAAAATTTCGTAAAACTTATTGTAAATTTTTTTTAAATGTTATAAAAACAAGTATGAGTAAAAACCTATCCTATGTTCTTGTTACCCCCTATACAATTGCTAAAAGCAGAACCGGCGGCGTGGTTGCGCGCCTGCTTTCCCGTACAGATTTGGAATTTGTAGGCGCCCAGATATTCGCGCCGGATCATGAATTAACAGAAAAATACTCCCGCTCTATACGCATGAATGCTCCCAAAGACCAGCCTGCCCTTTTGGCAGACTACGTTAAAAAATATTTTGCCCCTTCCGGCGGAAGACCGCACAGAACACTGTTTCTGGTTTTTAGGGGAGAAAACCCCTGCGAACAGCTTCTTGGCGTATGCGGGCATATTTACCCCCAGCATGTAGAAATAGACTCTGTCGTAGGAGAAACTATCCGCGATACTTATTCAGATCTTATCTTTTCCTCGTCAGACTCAAACGAGGTAAGATATTTTGAACCAGCGGTTCTTACCCCCAGAACCCAGGAAGAAGCCAATAGTGATCTTCGCTTATTCGCGGATTACCTGGAAGGCAAAGAAAACCTTGTCCAGAATGTCACCTATCCGGACCCAAAAAAAATTGAGAGAACCCTTGTTATTATTAAACCCGATAACTGGAAACACAATTCCCTGCGTCCCGGAACAATTATCGATATGTTTTCCCGCACCGGTTTGCGCATAATCGGCGTAAAAATCCACCGTTTTTCACCGGCACAAGCTCTTGATTTTTACCGTCCTGTCGAAGCGTTCCTAATAAAAAAATTATCAGAAAGGTTCGGCAAAAGAGCGAAAGAACTTCTTGAAAACGAATGTAAATTCCCTCTTAGCCAAAAACTTTACAAAACCTTAATTTCCAGTTACGGCGAAGAATGCGCTATCGATCAATTTCACCAAATCATCGAATTCATGTCCGGCAAACGCCCCAACGGCTATTCCCGCGAAGAAATGGAAACCCCCGGAAACATCAAGTGCATGATCATGGTCTATGAAGGCGAAAACGCTGTCAAAAAAATCAGAGATGTACTGGGCCCCACAGACCCGCTCCTTGCTCCCGAAGGAACAGTCCGCCGCGAGTTTGGCAGCAACATCATGATTAACACTGCGCATGCTTCCGACTCTGTAAAAAGTTACGAACGTGAACAAAAGATTGTAAAGGTTAGCTATAATCCGATTGCTTCGATTATTAAGGAGCACTTGGGGTAGGCTCACTGCCCTCACACAAAGACGCAAAGGAAGAATTCTTTACCACGAACCGCACGAACGAACACGAACGGGGGAATATTAGTAAGGACTCACACAAAGACGCAAAGGGCACAAAGACACAGAGGGAAGAGGGGGAATACGTCACTGCGAGAGTCTTCACAGGTGCTTCCTGCGTTTCAGCAAGAGGCACCATTTCTGATATTTTTTAGTGAATTCTCTCTTGACAATCAAAAATATACACTATAATATATAATGAAGATTTACGAGGTAAATAAAATTATGAAATCTATAAATGTACAAATATCTGAAATTGAATACAATACATTCGGATTTATAAAAGATAATATACCCTTTTCTGAATTTGCCGATTTAATTGAACGGCAAATAGCAAAACAAGCGTTACGGCGCTGTGTTTCGCTTGCAGACAGTCAAGGGCTTTCAACCATGTCTATGGATGAAATAAATTCTGAAATAAATGCAGTAAGGCAGTGCAAAAAATAATTCTTGATACAAATATTATTGTTTCATCACTAATTCAAAAAAGATATCCACATTATATTGTTTATGAATATATATTTGAGGATCATGTACAATTGTGTTTATCAAATGCGTTATGGGATGAATATTATGAAGTTCTTGCACGTGAAAAATTTTCTAAAATACCATATTTTAAAAACAATTCTGATATTGTATTGAATAGATTGCACCCCCTACTCCCTCAAATGCTCCGGCATCTCATGCGTCTGCCCAAACCCCGGCAGCCTGCCCGGCGTTGTTGTCCAGCCGCCAGAGCTTGTAAACAAGCCGCCGATTGTACCGTCCGCGTTGATAGCGACTTTGCCGATGTTCGCGCCGTTTTTATCACTTGCGTTATTTGCTATTTCGCCGAATTTGATATCACCGGGATCTGTCATGCCGCCGAATGCAAGGTTGCCGGAGAGGGTGGTGTTGGTGCCGGTTAATTGACCTACTATACGACCTAAAATTCCATAATCATCCCAACTATTAATACTTATACTTTGACTTAAAGCTGCACAATTGTTAATTGCACTGTTGCCTACTACACTGCCAGCAATGCCACCGAAATTTGAGTTCCCTTGTAAATAAAAATTATTGATGATATTACCTGTATAATAACACTTTTCCAAAGTGCTGTTGCTCACACTACCAGCAATACCTCCAGCAGAAGATCTTTCAGAGGAAGAAAAGATGATATCACCTGTAGAATAACAGTTTTCTAAGGTACTGCTTCCTACAACACCAGCAACGCCGCCAGCGCTAACACCATACATCATATGATCAGAACAACTAACATCACCTGTGGAGTAACAGTTTTTCAGAGTACTATTGAGCACTGTACCGGCAACACCACCAGAACTTCCGTTATTACTACTGACATTTCCTGTGGAATGACAATTTTCCAAAGTGCTGTTGCTCACACTACCAGCAATGCCGCCAACACCGGAGAACTCACCTGAAGAACTGACATTACCTGTGGAGTAACAGTTTTCCAGAGTACTGCCACTCATTATACCAGCAATACCGCCAGCAAATGTATTCACATTTAAATAAGAAGAATAAGCGTTGATGTTGCCTGTGGAGTAACAGTTTTCCAAGGTGATATTGCCACCTATTCTACCTGCAACGCCACCGGCAATAGAATAATCACCATTGTCAGAATATGCGTTGATACTGCTTAAGGAGTAACAGTTTTCCAAGGTGATATTGCCATCTACTCTACCTGCTACACCGCCGGCAATAGAGTTTCCCCAATAATTAACAGAACCGACATTGCCTGTGGAGTAACAGTATTCCAGGGTGCTATTACCTTCTACACTACCAGCAACGCCGCCGACATAGATATCATAATGATTAGAAGCTCTGACATTACCTATAGTGTAACAATTCTCTAGTATGCTATTGTTTACATAACCGGCAATGCCGCCAATAGTAGCATCAATAATTGGATGATCAGAAAAGTTGACGTTAATGTTTACATTTTCGATACCAAGATTTTTAATCGTACCGCTTTCGACATAACCAAATAATCCTGTATCTCTGATAGGCGGCCAGTGATAACCATTTATATATAAACCGGTTATTTTATTATTACCTCCGTCAAATGCACCTTTAAAAGGATTAATAATAAAACGCCACTGAGCATTGTCAAACACAGTATTTCCAATCGGTATCCAGCCTTTTCCATCATTAAAATCACTGCCTTCGCCGTAATCAGAAAGATCAATATCATTCATTAACAAATAATGCAGGCTGTTATAATCTTCATCGCCTTCGTTCACTCGCTCCGCTATATAGGCCAGATCTTCTGCTGTATATATCCTGTAAGGATCGGTACTTGTGCCTGTTCCTCTTTCAAACCATTGCGCGTAAACAGTTATACTTTGAGAAATGGTAGTAAACTCGGTAAATGCTGACCCGCTTCCGTTTGGACTGGTGTTCCAGCCTGTGAAATGATACGCATAGCTTCTTGTGGGCGGTATTGGCAGCGCGTCAATTGTCGTTGCAGGGGTAATAACCTGTTTAGTTGAGGGACTTGCATCTGTCCAGCCGGTTACATCATTATGATTTTTACTAAACGTTACGGTGTAAGCCGCTAACCACTGCGCATATACGGTAATATTTGCAGTTACGTTTGTCAAAACGGTAAATGCAGCTCCGCTGCCATTAGGCGCTGTGTTCCAGCCGTTAAACACATAACCGCTTCTTGTTGGTGGGGCTGGTAGTTCGTCAATTGTGGTTGCAGGGAACACAGCAAGTTTTGTTGCAGGGTTTGCTTCTGTCCAGCCGGTTGTATCAACATGATTTTTATTAAATGTTACGGTATAGATTTCTTTCCACTGAGCATACACAGTAATGTGTTCAGTTACGTTTGTCAAAACGGTAAATACTGCTCCGCTGCCATTTGGCGCCATGTTCCAGCCGTTAAACACATAACCGCTTCTTGTGGGCGGAGCTGGCAATTCATCAATGGTTGTTGCAGGGAACACAGCCGGTTTTGTAGCTGGATTTGCTTCTGTCCAGCCGGTTGTATCAACATGATTTTTATTAAATGTTACGGTATAGATTTCTTTCCACTGCGCATACACGGTAATATTTTCCGTTACAGTTGTTGTAGTAATAAATGCGGCTCCGCTGCCATTTGGCATCGTGTTCCAGCCGTTAAATACATAACCGCTTCTTGTGGGTAAAGACGGTAATGTGCCTACATTGGTAGCTGGGGATATAACATCTTTAGTCGCAGGGTCTGCTTCTGTCCAGCCGGTTGGGTCTTCATGGTTTTTGTCAAATGTAACAGTGTGAGTGAAAATCTCTTCCCACATCGCGAAAACAATTATGTTTGCTGTGACATTCGTTGTGCTTAAAAAGTTTGCGCCGCTTCCATCGGGACCTCTGTTCCAGCCTGCAAAGACGTAATTTGGACGTGTTGGCGGTTCGGGTAATGTACCCACATTGGTTGCGGGAGGCGTAATAATTATTGATTGCGGAACAGCGTTTGTGCTGCCAGTATCATTATTGTTGCTGTCAAAGACTACTACAGAAGAACCAACAGGAAGCGGTTCCCATAATGCGTATACAACAGTATGAATCGTAATGACGCTGTTTTCGTCAAAAAACGCGCCGCTTCCGTCAGACGCGAAGTTCCAGCCCATAAAAACATGGTGGGGACGGCTTGGTTCAACGGGAAGAGCCGTTATGGTTTCTTCCGGCGGAATAATTATTATACTGGAAGGATAAGCGTCTGTGCTGCCTATTGTCCTGTTGTTTCTATCAAATGTAACAACATAACCTCCTAAAAGATCGTGTGCACCCGGAGGCACTGCAACCCATCGCGCGAACACTGTTATATTTTCTGTTACGATACTTGCTTCATTAAAAGGAGAACCTGTCCCGTCTGCATTTGTATTCCAGCCGGTAAAAAGATAATTTAGCCGGGTCGGAGGATTTGGCAATCTGTCTATTGAAGTATCAGGAGCGGTTACAGATTTTATATACGGAAACGCATCTGCCCAATTAGCAGTATCATTGTGGTTTTTATCAAAATTAACATTATATGTTTTTATATCTTCACTGCCGCCCAGCAAATTACTAATAAAAATATTTTCACAAGCAAGGAAAGCAGTTGCAACCAGCAAAGAAATGATTAAATAATTCCATACTTTCAATTTATTATCTCTCATCCTAAAGCTCCTTTTACCTAACTTCCAATTCTTCTTCATTCTTCTTCCCGGAAAAATTAATTCCTGCTATCAATCCCCCGCCCCAAATAAACGGATACCCACCGCGAACTTGCGGCTCTATATAAAAATAACTGCCTATCGGAATACGTACCCCTGCCACAAACGCGCCCAATAACGTCGGCTGTGTATTGCCTTCTTCATATAAAACATAAGTCCCTAATTCCGCCTGTATGAAAACCCGTAGTTTGGGAAGCGGATAAAACCGGAAGAATACGGCATCTTCTATTGTAGTAATATCTTTAAAATCGACAGAGTATGTCTTTTTAACACCGGCAGAAAAATAACGATTAATATCAACCCCTATGGACAAAGTCCCGCCTGCTGCAATACCTTCGCGTGCATTTGCGTTAACCTCACCGCCGAGCCCAAAGAATACACTATCCAGCGAATACACGCTGCCTGTCAAAAAAACAAACAAAAGAATAAAATGTATTATTTTCATTGTTTTATTATAATATCTAATATTCTATTATACAACCGGTAGTTTACATTGACTCACTCCCCCAAAACCCGCTATAGTAAAAAAACGGCCCCTTCGTCTATCGGTTAGGACATGAGATTCTCAATCTTAAAAGAGGAGTTCGATTCTCCTAGGGGCTATTGTTTTAAAAGTGTTAGAGCAAATGGCTCTCCGTACAGGCGCTTGCGTCAGCGGGCTCAGAAAAAACCCCAAGCATCCCTTGGATGCAGGAGCCTGCTTCTGAGCCTCTCGCTTCGCTCGGTCTCGCCAGCAGAGAATTTCGGAAGATGTTTTTTCTGATCCCGCTGCCGCAAGCGCCTGTACGACATGTCTTTATCACTAACAATTTTAACAAAGATAGTAGCTGCCATCACTAGATCCCGCAGCCCGCCACGCCTGTACGATATGTCTTTATCACTAACAATTTTAAACTAAGGTAGTAAGCAACCTATCCCCCTACTCTGCCATATCGGTATAACGTTTTATATAAAATCGTTTTTTTTGTACAGGCTGGGCGGGGGCAGCGTGCTGTGGGGCTGCGGGCAGGGAAAACAATTTTTGCAGCTCCCTGCGAAAGAGACCGCTTGCGGGCTCTGTAGCAGATTCCGGCAAATGTTTTCCATGCACGCAGACCCGCGGCACGCTGCCCCCGCCCTGCCTGTACAGAGAGCAATAGCTTTTATATCACCTGCTTTTATACCGATAATAGAAAGGTATGAATGCTTTACTAATCCTATACGCCGGTTCCCTGTCAGAATACGCGTTTTTGCCTGTTTTTAACGAAAAAAACTCCGTTTCTCTTGCACTTGAACAGGCTAAAAAGTTCCCGGGAACGGAAAAAACCGTTTTATTTGCCGGGCAAGGTGATTTTTCCTTTTTAAATGGGGCGGAAATTGAGCAAAGAGACAAATGGACAAAACGAAGCGTGCTCGAAAGGATATCGGAACTTCAGACGGGGTTTGATGTTATCTATTTTGCCTGGGCCGATTGCCCTTTTCTTGACCCTGAACTTGCGGGAGCTTTGGCAAAAAGACATTTTGAAAACAAAGCAGAGTATTCCTATGCCGACGGTTATCCTTACGGATTGGCGCCGGAAATACTTTCTGCGGGAACTGCCGGAATCCTGGCAAAAATAATGGGCGAAGACGGGAATGTCGAAAGAGACCTGTTGTTTTCTGTAATACAAAAAGATATAAATGCCTTTGATATCGAAGCGGAAATATCAAATGTTGATTTACGCTGCCACAGAATTAATCTTAACGCAGACACAAAACGAAATCTTATGTTGATTAAAAACTTTCTGGCAGTCTGCGCAAAAATTCCAACAGCGGCAGAAGCGGAAAAAACAGCTGTTGAACAACCGCAGGTTTTAAGAACATTGCCTGCATTTTATCCTGTTCAGGTTTACGGCGGCTGTGCTTGCCGCTGCAAAATTTGCCCCTACCCTCTTTATAAAGATACGGCAGAATGTAAAGATTATATGGATATCGAAAATTTTAAATTGCTGCTGGATAAAATCATTTCTTTTTCGCATGATGCTGTAATAGATCTTTCGCTTTGGGGAGAAATAAGCCTGCATCCGCAGAAAATGATGTTGATAGAAGAAGTGCTAAAAAGAGACTCTCTTGCGCTTATTATCGAAACATCCGGGCTTGGCTGGAAAAATGAAGAGCTGGAAAAAGTTTTAATATTATCGGATAAAAAAACACATACGCATAGTTTGCCGCCTGTTTCATGGATAGTTTCACTTGATACAGCAGATCCTCAACAGTACATGGCTCTTCGCGGCAGCGGTTTTGCGCAGGCGGATGCTTTTGCGAAAAAATTGTTTTCCATGTTTCCCAAAGACAGTTATGTGCAGGCAGTTCGTGTTAAGGGATCGGAAGAAGATACGGAAAAATTTTACCGTTACTGGAAAGAATTTACAAAAAACGAAAACAATATTATTATTCAAAAATACGATGATTTCTGCGGTGTGCTGGAAAAGAAACAGGCTTCTGATATATCGCCTGTTATCAGGCAAAGCTGCTGGCATATAATGAGAGATATGCCTGTTTTATTAAACGGTGATGTGCCGCAGTGCAGGGAAGATTTATCTGCGTTAAAAGGCGGAAAACTTTTGGGAAATGCTTTTAATGACACTCTGGAAAACATCTGGCTTAACGGAGAAAGCAATTTTAAAGAACAATGCAAAAATAATTACATTGGGATATGCGCGGAGTGCGATGAATATTATACCTACAACTTTTAATGAAAATATTACACCGTATACCGCGGTAGGAGGCAAAGAACGCATTGCTTCAACAGGCATTTCCGCTGTTATACTTAACCGTCCGCCTCTTGCAAGAAGATCTTTTTTTCAGGAAATAGAAAAAACAGGTTTTGATAATGTAATATCGATTGAATCATGCGCTCCTCATTATGATATAGAAGAACTTGCAGGGCGTTTTCCGTTTGTTCGTTTTATACTGCCGGAAAAAGCCATAAATTTAGGCGAGCAGATTAATCTTGGCGCATCAGAAATACAAAGCCCGCTTTTCTTTGTGCTTCGCAGTGATATGAAAATAATAGCGGGAGGCACTGCAAGAAGATTGGCAGAAAGGCTAAGAATAAAAAAGGAAGAAAACGAGGTTAACCCTGGTTTTAAAAGACTTTGCACTGTTCCCATATTAACCAATTCTAACTATGAAATATTCCCGTCTATTGTTACGCCTGTTACCCGCAAAAGAAAAATTCAATCTGTTTTTCTTGAACCGCACAATGACGGAGAATTTACATTGTATCCTTTTGACGGTATCGGCATCTATGACAAACAGCGTTTTATTCACATAGGCGGTTATGATACATCTTTAAAGGAAATGTCCTGGCAGCTAATGGATTTTGGTTTCCGCTCTCATCTTTGGGGCGAAGAAATCGCATTCAGCAGTCATTTAAAACTCTCCTATGAAGGTGAACTTTCCATAGAAAACAGCAGCATAGAAGAAAATTACAGGCGTTTTTATCTTAAAAATCTGGCTCCCGTTTACCGCAGCGATTATGCGCATCTTCCGCTTTACCGTTTTATATCATTTATGTTTAATTCCGGAGAAAATATTTTCTCTTCATGGAAAGAATTCAGGGAAAGCAGAAACTGGGTTATAAAAAACAAATTCAGATGGAAATGCGATGCCCGTACAGTAACTGGAAAATGGGACAAGTAACATGACAGGTATTGTTTTACAGGCTCGCCTTGATTCTTCAAGATTGCCAAAAAAAGCTTTGCTTCCGCTGGACGGAGAGCCGCTTGTTCTGCGCGTAATGGAAGCATTAAATCATACCATTGCGGATTTACGCATTTTGGCATGCCCCAAAGATTCATTTTCTGTTTTTAAACCACTTGCAGAGCAGGCAGGTTTTCATATCCTTGCAGGTTCAAAAGAGGATGTTCTTGAACGTTTCTGCGATGTAATCCGTCATTTTTCACTTACGCGTGTCATAAGAGCAACCGGCGATAATCCCTTTGTTTTTACAGATGCCGCTTCCATGATAAACCGGGAAGCGATAGACATAAATGCCGATTATGCCGGTTACACATCTCTTCCTTACGGAGCCGGCGTTGAGGCAGTGTCCGCTTCTGCTCTTCTTGGCGCCGTTACAGCGCAGCCTTATGAACGCGAACATGTCTGTCCTGTTCTATATAATAACCCTGAAAAATATCGTCTTCACCGCCCTTTGGCGCCCATAAAATGGCAAAACCCTGATATCCGCCTCACCGTTGATACGCGGGAAGATTATGAAAAAGCAAAACTTCTTTACAATGCCCTTAAAAATGATCACGATCGTTTCCTTGGCGCCGCTATAATTAACAAATATAAACAGCTAAATCACGGAGGATAACATGGCTTCTGTAATAATAATTCCTGCAGCCGAACAGGGACGGGGCGGAGGACATTTATGCAGATGTATTAATCTTGTCTGTAATTTGCGCGCGCTTGGCACAGAAGCATATCTTTTGATACCTAAAACTTCGCAATTTGACAATCTTTTTAATTCAATGGATTTTAATCCCGATTTTTGCATTAATGATTTGGAAAACAGAAAAATAAAATTCTTTATTCTGGATCGATTTCAGACTCCGCCTGATGAGCTTTTACATTACAAAAAAACAGCGCCTGTTATAGGAATTGATGAAGGCGGCGTTTCTCGCTTTGATTTTGATTTTCTTATTGATATTCTTGTTCCCCCAAAAATGTGCTATCCTTGCGCAAATGTTTTTTCCCCTGCTTTACAATTTAATCCTTCTGTAAATCAGCGTGTAAAAAACAACAATTTAAAAATCCTAATAAGCTTCGGACAGGAGGACTCTCATGGGCTTGGGCTGTTAAATGCTTATAAACTTTCCGCGGTAAAAAACAAATATAATCTGGATATTACCTTTTTAAAGGGCGTATTGTCAAAAAGCCAGATACCGTTAACATTAAAAAATGTTAAAATACTTGATACTATTCCCAATCTTGCGCGGTATTTACACGAATACGATCTTGTTATTACTCATTACGGCATAACAGCATACGAAGCGCTATTCGCGGGAACAACTGTCCTTTTAGCGCACCCTACCCCATACCACAAAAAACTCGCAAAAGCCGCCGGTTTTAAAAATATGTCTATGGGTCATTTAAAACAAATTCACAAGAGATTTACCACGAACCACGAACAAGAGATTTACCAGAAACAAGAGATTTACCACGAACCACACGAACACACACGAACGAAAACAAAACATCCTATTAATGTTCGTGATGGTTCGTGTGGTTCGTGGTTAAAATCTAAAGATGATTCTGGTTCGTGGTCAAATAATTCTCTTGCCTCCCTTTTAAACAATTATTCACCGCAGGTAAACAGGTACTGCCCTGTTTGCGGTGAGGAAAAATCAGGCAATGTATCACGTTTTCATGACCGCACTTACCGCCGATGCGTCAAATGCGGTATAATTTACATGGACAGAACCAATACGCCGCCTTTTGAATACAATAAAGAATATTTCTTTGAACAATATAAAAAACAATACGGCAAAACATACCTTGAAGATTTTATAAATATAAAGAAAAACTCAAAACACCGCCTTAAAAATATAAAATCTCTTCTTAAAACACAGGATACACAACTTCTTGATATCGGCTGCGCTTATGGTCCGTTTCTTGACGCGGCACGTGAAGAAGGATTTTCCCCCAAAGGAATTGACCCCGCAGAGGATGCTGTCCGTTATGTGCAGCAGGAACTTAATATCCCCTGCCATCACGGCTTTTTCCCGAATTCATCAATTGCAGAGAATAAATTTGACGTAATAACTCTTTGGTTCGTAATCGAACATTTTACCGATTGCGCCTCAGTATTATCAGAAATACATAAACTCTTAAAACCCAAAGGCATCCTTGCCTTTTGCACACCGTCATTTTCCGGTATAAGCGGAAAAACCAGCCTGAACAGATTCCTCTTTGCAAGTCCCGCCGATCATTACACTATTTGGTCACCCAAAACAGCCGTAAAAGCGCTTACTCTTGCAGGTTTTAAAGTTTTAAAAATAAAAGTAACAGGTCACCATCCCAAACGTTTTACGGTATTGGCAAAAAGCAAAATAAGCCCGTTATATTGGCTGCTTTTGGCAATCAGCAAATTGTTCAGGTTAGGTGACGCTTTTGAAATATACGCGCAAAAAGAGAGATAAACATGAAAGAAACAATTATTATTCTTGGAGCCGGTGTAATGCAGGGGCCGGCAATCAAAATCGCCAAAGAACTCAGGTTTCACACGGTAGTTCTGGACGGCAGCAAAGACGCGCCCTGTATCTGTCAGGCGGATCAATTTGTCCAAATCGATTTAAAAGACAAGGAAAGCATCGAAACCTATGCTCGTTCACTGAAAGGCAAAATAGGCATAATGACGGCAGGAACAGATTTTTCCGCAAGTGTCGCATGGGTAGCAGAAAAACTCGGTCTCCCCGGCATTCCCTACAAAACCGCGTTAAAAGCCTCAGACAAGGGGCTTATGAGAGCCTGTTTCAGCGAAGCTGGACTCCCCTCCCCGCCGTTTGCCGTAATATCTGAATCTTCGTTTGACATTCCGGATTATCTGCAATTCCCGCTTGTAATAAAACCTGTAGACAATATGGGCAGCCGCGGATGCCGCCGTGTAAACGCTAAAGAAGAATTCATTGAAGCGGCAAAATCTGCGATAGGGTTTTCCCGTTCAGGAAAAGCAATTGCGGAAAGCTATATGGACGGCCCAGAATTTTCTGTTGACGCGATTGTGTACAAGGGAGAAATTACAATTTGCGGACTGGCAGACAGACACATTTTCTTTCCTCCGTATTTTATCGAAATGGGACACACAATGCCGACAGAAAACAAAGAGGAAAATGCTATCCTTGAAACTTTCTGCCGCGGTGTTCACGCGCTGGGCCTTGCTAACAAGGAAAATATTGGAGCTGCGAAGGGAGACATCAAGTTAACATCAAACGGACCCATGATTGGAGAAATCGCGGCGCGTCTTTCCGGAGGTTATATGTCGGGCTGGACATATCCGTATTCATCAGGCGTTCTGCCTACAAAAGCCGCGATCCTTGCCGCTATGGGGCGTAAACCTGAAGGGCTCGTTCCTACACGTAAATGGACGTGCGCGGAGAGGGCGTTTATCTCCATCCCCGGAAAAGTAAAACAAATAATACAAGGAAACACGCAAGTTAACGATATTTTTATACGTATAAAAGAAGGTGATAATGTTTCTTTCCCGGAAAACAATGTTACAAAATGCGGCAATGTTATAGCCAGCGCGAAAAACAGGGAGGATGCAATAAACGCCGCGGAAACTGCCGCCAAATCTTTCCTTATAAGACTGGATCCTTGTGATACACAAACCAGAGACTTCCTTGCCAAAACCTCAAATTTCCCGCCCAACGCGTTTCAGCTGACAGACGAGCTAAAACGTGCTCTTTCTGAATTAGAAGATTTTACCACGAACCAACACGAACACACACGAAGGGAATTAAGAAATTCTATTAATGTTCGTGATAGTTCGTATGGTTCGTGGTTAAAATCTAAAGATGATTCTGGTTCGTGGTTAAAAACTTGTTATATAATCCCTTTCGCGGCTTTTACATCCTCAGGGCTGAAAGATTACATGGGCAGAACTGCCGAAGAAGCGCTGGAAGCGGTGCGAAATTTGACCGGTTTTAAACTTCCATTTGCCTGTGAAAATGCCGAAAATATAATAAGACTTGGGCGCTCTTTTTGGGCTGCTTTAATACGGGGTTCCTATCAGGGAGCAGTCTACTATATAGATAATCTGGGGTCAAATGAAAATTAGCACGCTGAAATTCTTCTTTCTTTGTTCACTGTTCATTATTCACTGTACTCTGCTAAACGCCCTCACTCTGGATGAAACCTTAAATACACTCCAATCGATTTCTCCCAATAAAACAATACAATTCCGCTGGGATCCTTTATTCCGAAGCGGAACATTTATATTCGGGGATCATAGCGGCAGTTTTTCCGTTAGTTCCAAAGAAGGGGAAACCGGCTATCTGTTAATAAACAATCAGGAACTTTTCACCGTCCCCCAGCCGTTCAACAGGGTGGGAGCTCTGGTTTTCCCCGAACAGTTCGTTACATCCCTTAAAAACATATTTACGCGTTTAAACGATAATGATGCCTCCCGTTTTCAGGTTGCAGCCATAATAATCGACGCAGGTCACGGCGGAAGGGATTCAGGGGCTGTTGGGAATATATCGATAAACGGCAGAATAACACCTGTCTATGAAAAAGACATAGTTTTAAAGGTAGCGCTCGCCCTCAGGGACCGCCTTGTTCAAACCTACCCCAACAAACAGGTTTTAATGACACGGGATACCGATATATACCGGACTTTGGATTTTCGCGCCGAAATGGCAAATGCGGTAACCGTTAAAGATAACGAAGCAGTTATCTTTATTTCGATACATGCAAACTGGGGCGCAAATCCAAATGCCCGCGGCTATGAAGTTTGGCATATAACATCGGGACACCGCCGCACCCTTTTGGATCCTTCCAGACATAACTATTCCTCGGATATCAACGCTATATTGAATGCTATGCTGGAAGAAGAATTTGCTACAGAAAGCATACTCCTTGCGGATGCCATCTTGCAGGGTTTCAGGGAAGTTTTCGGCAATACTCTGCCCTCCCGCGGCCGCAAGGCAAATGACTGGTTTGTGGTCAGAAACAGCCGGATGCCGGCGGTTCTTGTGGAACTGGGCTTTGTAACCAACAGACAGGATACGCTGCTTATGACCAGCGAAGACGGCTTGCAAAAATTAACCAGTTCTGTGTATAATGGTATAGTAAATTTTATTGGTATTTTTGAACGTTAATGAAAAACACTTTAAACGCTATTTTTAAATCTGCGGCCTCATTTTTGGCTTCCCCCGTAAAACGCCGTCTTTTATTCATTGCGATATTGGGGGTTATAGCCCTGGTTGAATTCTTCGTTTTGGGGCTTGCGCGAAGGACGTTTGTGTTCTATAATGTAGATGACGGAGTAATTGTCGTAGAAGACCGGATGTTAAAGCATTCCAAGTCAAAAGAAGAGGATATTATCCGGTATACAGAGGAAACGCTTTTGGGGCCTGTCTCCCCGGAACTGCTGCCCCTCTTTCCAAGGGATACCAAACTTAAGACTTTAATGTACCGAAACAGGGTAGTTTACGCTGATTTTACTGAAAGCGCGGCTTTATCGTCCGTAGAAGGCGGGAGTGTATTTGACAGTTTCCGTACCCTTTACGAAGGTATTTCAAGGAACTTTTCGTATGTAAAGGATATACGCTTTTACATCGAGGGTAATGCTGTTTTCCTGCATCCCGAAGAACAGGGGTTATAATAAGGAAAAAAGCCAAAAAAAGAGAAAATTTTATGTTTTGCCGTTGACAAAACATTTTAAATTTTATAGACTTGATATAGTGAATAATTTATTAAAAAGAAATGATTTTTTAAAGGAGCTGTACATGAAACAGATGCTCATTCTTGTCGTAATTGCGATGCTGGCGGTTCCGCTGTTTGCCGAAGAAGGCGTTCTTATCGACTTCTCACTGCTCGCTGCGGATATAACTGTGGGTGATGGTGATACACCTAATCAAAACCAACAAACGTTGATGGATTTCTCCCATGTTGCGGGCGCAAGCTTCGCGGATCGGTACGGAGCGGTTATGAAAACCTCTCTTGCCATCAGAAACTGGGAAGTAGTTCTTGCTTCTTCATCCAGGACTGTTCAGAACATGTCCTTGAGCTTTACCAGAGAAGCAGCCTCAAGGGAATTTGGTACTGTAATGGGTGTTAGGATTCGTTTCCCGGTTGAACCATTCAATTCCTGGGCAAAAATCCTGCCGCCATTCGACATTCCTGCCTATGAAATTTCGGAGGTAGACGGCGATGGAACTATCACACCAATAGAAAGTGATGGAATTCACTCTGTAAAGAGCCGCTTTGAAGCACAGGAAGAAGGCGCCCCCGCATACGGCGTTATTAAAAATGTCGGTGTTATCAGAGAAGTAAAGGTACGTGTATACGGCCTTAATTTCCCGCATGGTCTTTCAACAATTCTTATTGACAGCTTTGGCAACGAAAGAAATATCTTCATGGGTTACCTCCAGTTCGATGAATGGAATGAACTCATTTGGAGAAACCCCGCTTACATGACAGAAGTCCGCAACCGCGACATCAGATTGTATCCTCTCTATCCATATTCAACACCCTTTGTCAAGTTCGGCGGTTTCTTAATTCAGCGTGATGCAGCCAGAACTGGCGGCGATTTTGTTACATATTTTAAAGATGTAAGCATTATCTACGACCTGGCAGTTCTTGACACAGAACGTGATATTGACGATGAGGCAATTTGGAATATTATCCAAACCCGCGAAGAAGCACGCAAAGTATGGGAAATGGAACGCTTTGGACAGAATCAGGTTCTCCGCTATCTTGAACAGCAGAGACAAGCAACAGAGTTGCCATTTAATGATCCTCGCAGGCAAGATCAATAATTAAGCCTCCATATCAATTAGGGAAATGCTGCCTGAAATCTTCGGGCAGCATTTTTTGTATGTAATTATGGATATTGATATAAAACAAAATACCATGGGTGTCCCCCACTACTCTTCTCCGGATCAGATTTTACTAAGAAAAGAATATGAAAAATACTCAGAAATTCGCTATTTAATTGTTAATGAACTTAAGGAAAATATAGAACATTTAATTACAGAAATTGAATCCAATCCTGTTGTCAGCGCGCGGATAAAAAATTTCCATAGTTATTTTTCCAAATATATCCGGCTATTAAAAAACGGCCAAAGTGAACCTTTAATAACAGATCTTATGGGCGTAAGAATCATCTGTCCCTTTTTGCTGGATTTACCTGCCGCAGAGGGATTAATCAAGCAAAAATATAAAATAACTGAACGTGATGAAAAAACACATGGTACCCATAAAGAATTCTGCTATGAGTCAATTCATCTTTTAATTGAAATACCGCAGGAAATCATCAAAAAACACGGGCATCCCGGAACAGATATTATAGAAATACAAATACGCACTATCCTGCAGGATGCCTGGGCAGAAGTTGAACATGAACTTGTTTACAAGGCAGAGTTTAATCCATTTGACGAGCCGATGCGGAGAAAACTTTCTGCCATAAACGCAAGTCTTTCATTAGCGGATATAATTTTCCAGGAAATCAGGGATCATCAGAAAAAATACAGCAAGGAAATGGGAAAAAGACGGGAAACATTTTTTCAAAAGATTGAAGAATCGACAGACAGCCTTCTTTTTACGGCAGAAGCATTAAAAAACAATATCGAAGCCTCATTTACGGAATTTGAAGCCGAAAACCTTGACAACATTCATTCAATTGACGACTTGCTTGTAAGCGCTCTATCCGCTCACAATCAAAACCGTTTTAACGAAGCAATAAGCAAATACACAAGAATTCTTGAACTAAAACCGGACAACGCAATATGCTCAATTATTTACAAACACCGCGCGATGGCTAATTTTGCCTGTTCTCAATACGAACCTGCAATCGAAGATTTTAGCTCTGCTCTTGTTTATGATCCTCAATCCTATAAAGCGGCATATTACCGCGGCGTTGTAAGGTCAGTTTTAAAACAATATTTACCGGCAATAGACGACTACACATTATCCCTAACCATAAACCCGTATCAATCCTTCTGCCTCTTCCGCCGCGGACAAGCCTACTACCACATAGGCGACTACCCTAGCGCCCTGGCAGACTGCGAAAACTCACTTGCCCTTGAACCCGAAAACAGATCCGCTTCCAAATTTAAAAATATCCTGCACCAAAAACTAAAAATGTAAAATTGATCGAGGAGAGAATCGAACTCCCGACCAGTTGCTTAGAAGGCAACTGCTCTATCCACTGAGCTACTCGACCAAATTTACAGGCGAAAACCGCCTGTAAACCGCTATCAGAGATCAGAGACTAATCATCGTAAGAACCATGACAAACAATGCAACCGGCTCTATAACACCAACAATGGCTATGTTTTGGGCAAAACCTTTTCCTGTTTCAGCAAAAGCATCGCAAGCGGCGGCGGCGGCTTTTCCCTGAATAACAGCCGTTATACCAATTGCAATACCGGAAACAATACTGAATCCCAAATAGAACAAACCGTCTTGTGGATTTGCAAAAGCGACATTTTTAATTTCTGTCATCATTATAAAGGCGTAAAAAGTATTTGTTAAAGGAAAGCCAGAAAATACCAACAATGTCATTGGAGCCGCTTTATTGGTAAGATAACACTTTTTCCATGCCCCGATTGTAGCCTGCGCTACACAACCAATACCCATACCTGAACCGAGTGCTGCCATACCCAGCACCATACTGGCTCCCAATAAACCTAAATTCATAATCCTTTTCTCCTATATTATTTATTTTTTAGTAACCACTTTTTGCATAAATGGCTGATAGGGTTTCCCTGACCAGGAAATACCTACATGCCCCGAGAATTCCAATGTATTAAGGCGCACTGCGTGAACAAGCACCGATAAAACATTAAGCACCATATTTAATCCATGTCCAAAAACAAGCAGGATAATACCCGCGAAAATTAAAAAACTGCCCAGCATAGGACCTGCCATAAGGTTAATAGTCGCCGCGATTGAGGCGCCCGCAAGCCCTACAGCCCAAAGTCTTATATAGGACATAATATCCGAGAATATATTTATAACTCCCAAAATTGCCATAACAGAATTTCCAAGACCTGATTTTATTGATTGTTTTAAACTAACCTCATAACAGCTAAAAATAAAACTTAATAAAAAGCCGCCTGCGATAAGATAAAGTGAAACCGGTAAAAACGGAATTACACGATTTTCTGTGCTTACAATTAAAACAAGAACGATATTATAAATACCGGCAAGCATTCCGATAGAGCCAATTTCCGCGAAAGCTCTTGCTTTTAAACCTTTGGTCTTAATATATCTGAATACATTTGTAAGATGCGCTATCGACAAATGCAATAACCCCAGCGTAAAACAGAAAATCTGCATATTTTGATCGACTGTTACCTTGTCTGATTTAGCTGTGGAAAGCAGTGAAAGAGAAATGTTTTGTAAAAACTGCGGCGCTTTATCAGAATCCACTCCAAACCATGAACATGTAATAACACCCCATGCTGTGTTAAATAATCCAAGAAGCATCAATAGCGGCAGCCCCTGAAATATAGCTTTCTTTTCTGATTTTGTTTTAATAATCATAACTATGGCTATAAGAACAAGAATTAAACCGTAAGCGGCATCTCCGAATATCATTGCAAAGAAGATACAGAAGAAAAGCAAAAACGACGGAGAAATATCAACTTCATGGTATCCCGGCAAAATACCCAGAAAACTTGTTATTGGATTCAAAAGATTAATAAACTTGTTGTTTTTAAGTTTTGTAGGCACTTTTTCGTCGCTGACTGCGGGTTCATATACCGTAAGCGCCCAGCAATTTTCCTTTGCGGCAGCTTTTACATTTTCTACATCTTCCGCGGGTACAAAACCTGTTAACCAGGCAAGATTGGATTTTGCCTCGCTTGCGTCTACAGCTGTCATTGCTTCTTCAAACTCAATATCCTGATGGATTTTAATCATTTCCTTGTCCAGAACATTGCGGCGATCTGCGAAACTTTTTATTTTCTCATCATGTTCTTCTATTTCGTGCCTGATTATTTCCGCTTCATGAATATATTCAGAAAGTTTTCTTTCCGGCAGTTTAAAAGGAGCAATACCTTTAATTTCTTTTTCAAAAACAATCAGATGCACAACATTTTTGCTGCTCTTAACTTTGATATATATAACATCATCATCAAGGTTGTCAAAATCAGACTGAAAAATTTTATAAAGAAAAACAGGCATTTCCATTTCTTCTATTGAATGAGGATCAAAATCTCCCCAGGAAGAAATGCGTTCAATTTCCTGACTAAGAAAAAGATCCCTTTCCTTTAATATTTTGCGTTCTTTATCGATGGTAAGCATATAATCAGATAACTCAGGTCTCGCGGGAGCCCTTACCGCGCTAAGAGAATACGGCTCTTCTTCTTCTGTGCCGAAAATATCAGTCGCGCGCCGTCCCCTGTGCAAACCAACGGGTTTCTGACGGCGTTCAAAACCGGGGGTTAAATCTTCCGGGTCAGACTTTTTTTTCTTTTTTGGCGGTTTTGCTTTTGGCAGCTTAAAACTTCGGATAAGACCTATCGCATCGTCTACTTTCACTTTCCGTCTTTGAGCATTTGAATTAATATCTATGGGAACATCTTTAAGTTCAAGATGCACAACTCCTACTTCCCTGAGTTTATTCAGCGCAATATCACAAAACGAGTTCTGCACGACAAGGCATATTTTTTTCATTGGTACAATCATATACTTACCTCGCTTGACGCGCTCTTCGCGATTTTGCCTCTTACAACAGAAGCCGTCTGCTGATCTCCAAGATAAACCTGTATTCTTTTTATATTTCCCGCCGCTTCCGGTATTTTTATTTTTTCAAAAAGATTTACCCTCTGCGTTGTTGTGCGAAGCTCTCGATCCAGCCTTCTGCGCTGCTCTTCCACAATTTCCGCTTCCAGTTCCAAAAGCAGCGACTGTTTCATGCTGTCAACTGCGGTATCCAGCCACAGCGGAGTATGCACAAGATCGTACCTGGAAATTTTAAAATCGGCGCCTTTAAAAATAGGGATTGCAACCCCCGCGACATTTCCGGTATCTGTCCTGAGACTCGTAATTGACAATATATCTTTTGTAAAAAAACCTTTCTCTCCAAAAACAGCAATCCATCTTTTAAATGATTCATCCAGATTTTCCCTTGCGGAGTGTAATTCCTTAAGGCGAAGATCTGTAAGCCTTATTTCTCCCTGAAGCTGCTGCTTTTTAAGCATTAAAGTCGGCAAATAACGCTTGTACATTTTAAGAGAATCTTTTTGTTTTTTAAGCTCGTTTTTTGTAAGCCTTATTTTTGCCATTTTTTATCCTGTTAGTTGCCGGGCCAGAATTTATTTATCAATTCTGTACGCAAACCGGTTTCTTCCGGTTCAAAACAATCGGACAGAATTTCCCATCCTAAATCCAGCGCTTTTTCCAGCGGTATATTTACCGAAAGATCCATCATTCTTGTTTCAAATTGTTCCCCGTATTTTAAAAGTTTTTCATCCCAGTGTGTCATGATAAAGCCCATTGCTTTTTTCTCCAGCGTATCGCGGAAAGAAGAATAAAGTTTGATCATACCGTCCATAAGAGCGCGGTGATCTTCGCGGGTTTTTCCGTTTACCTGCTGTTTAAGACGGGAGAGGGAACCGAAAGGTTCGATACGCCCGTTTTTAAGATAGTACTGCCCTTCTGTAATGTAGCCGGTATTGTCGGGGACGGGGTGAGTGACATCATCGCCGGGCATTGTGGTTACGCCGAGTACCGTAATTGAACCTGCGGTTTCAAAGTCGACGGCTTTTTCATAACGGCTTGCAAGCTGACTGTAAAGATCGCCGGGGTAACCGCGGTTGGACGGAACCTGTTCCTGAATAATTGAAATTTCTTTCATGGCATCGGCAAAGTTTGTCATGTCAGTTAAAAGTACGAGTACGTCTTTTCCCTGAAGAGCAAATTGCTCCGCTACAGCAAGAGACATATCCGGTATCATAAGACATTCTACAGTAGGATCGCTTGCGGTATGCACGAACATAACGGTACGCGCCAAAGCTCCGCCGTTTTCCAGAGTATCTTTAAAAGTAAGATAATCGTCGTATTTAAGACCCATGCCGCCAAGAATGATAACATCAACTTCCGCCTGCATCGCGATACGCGCAAGCAGCTCATTGTACGGTTCGCCTGATACGGAGAAAATAGGCAGTTTCTGGGAAACAACCAATGTGTTAAAAAGGTCGATCATCGGAATACCGGTACGGATCATTTTACGCGGAATAATACGCTGAGACGGATTAACAGAAGGTCCGCCTATCGGGATCATGTTATCCTTCAATGCGGGACCGTTGTCACGCGCTTTTCCCGAACCGGTAAAAACCCTGCCCATGAGATTTTCACAAAATGAAACCTGCATCGGGCGGCCCAAAAAGCGTACGGTATCACCTGTGGAAATACCTCTGCCTCCCGCAAAGACCTGAAGGGAAACAATATCGCCCTGGAGCCTGTTCACTTCCGCGAGAGAAGTTCCAAATACAGTATCTACCTCGGCTAAATCTCCGTAACGTACTCCGTCTGCTTTAACGGTAATAACGCTTCCTGTTATTGATTCTATTTTGCTGTAAACTTTATTCATATTTTTTTCCTAAACAAGAATTTTCTCGGCTTCTTTATCCATGCCTTTTGATTGACTCTTGACTGTTTTTTCTATTTCCGCTTCAAGAGTATCAAACCTTGCGCTCTTCCATTCGCATCCATTGTAGTCCAGGAATTTCTGCCTTAGTTTATTAAACCATGTACGCGCCACGTTTTTTTCTGTAAATTCAAACTGGGAGGCGAGCACTATAAGCAGTTTGGTAAATACATAAATCTGTCTTTCCGGTTTAACAGCCGCGTCTACAGGATCAAATGAGTTTTGCTGGAAGTAGACTGAGTCTACAAGTTCACCTTTTAAATAAACAATGTAGTCTTCGATACTTGTTCCCTCTTCTCCTACAACCTTCATCATCTGCTCAACTTCTGTGCCTCTTCTCATAAAATTAAGCGCATAGCCGACTTTTTTTGCGTCGATAATGCCCTTGTATTTTGACCATGACTCAAGCGGATGAATTGCCGGGAACTTGCGCGCGTCTGACCTTTCACGGCTTAAACCGTGAAAAGCGCCGACAACTTTTAATGTTGCCTGTGTTACAGGTTCTTCAAAGTTACCGCCGGCAGGACTTACCGTTCCTCCGATTGTAACAGAACCGAGACTTCCGTCGCGCAGGCGCACAATACCGGCTCTTTCGTAGAAACTGGCTATCGTAGATTCCATGTAAGCGGGGAAAGCTTCTTCTCCCGGGATTTCTTCCAGGCGCCCTGACATTTCGCGCATCGCCTGCGCCCAGCGGCTGGTTGAGTCTGCAAGAAGCAGAACATGCAATCCCATTTGCCTGTAGTATTCCGCCAGGGTAACAGCGGTATAAACCGATGCTTCACGGGCTGCAACAGGCATGGATGATGTATTACAGATGATGATTGTCCGTTCCATGAGGGAGCGGCCTGTTCTTTCATCTTTTAATTCCGGGAATTCAATAAGGGTTTCTACTACTTCACCCGCGCGTTCACCGCAGGCTGCAATAATTACGATATCAACATCCGCGAAGCGGCTTGTTATCTGCTGCAATACTGTTTTTCCCGCTCCGAAAGGACCCGGAATACAATATGTGCCGCCGCGCGCAACAGGATAAAAAGTATCAACAAGGCGGACACGGGTAACCATTGGATCTACAGGTTTAAGGCGTTCTTCATAGCAATCAATAGCGCGTTTTACCGGCCATTTAAAACTTAAAGTAACAGGAAAGGTATTGCCTTTTTCATCTGTAAGTTCCGCGATTGTGTCACGAAGCTTGTAAGTACCCGCCGGTTTTATCGAAGAAATTGTATAGCTGCCGAACATGTTAAACGGCACCATTATGCGGTGTTTAAACGAACCTTCCGGAACGGTACCCAGCGTATCGGCGCGTTCAACCTTATCGCCCTGTTTTGCAATTGGTGTAAATTGCCAGTCGATATTATCCGCGAGAGGTTCAAGGTATACTCCCCTTTCAAGGAAGTAGCCTGCGGCTTTTGCAAGCTGAGGAAGCGGGTTTTGGAGCCCGTCATACACCTGACCCAAAAGACCGGGGCCTACTTCTACAGAGAGCATATCTCCTGTAAACTCAACCGTGTCGCCGATTGTAATGCCCTTGGTTATTTCGAAAACCTGAAGCTGTGCTACTTCTCCGCGAATACGGATAACTTCACTTTTCAGTTTTGTTTCTGAAGGGGGGGTCCCCAGTGAGCCGCCATTCTGCTTGTCTATAACTTTGACAAAGCCGACCTCATTCATGGAAACAATTCCATCAAAACGGACACTTACCATGTTGCCGTTAACTGCCGTTACTTTTCCTTTTGTTCCGATCATTTATCATCTCCCGCATGCACATAAGACTGCGCACTTTCCATAATTTCTGCATAAAGAGTTTTATATTCAGAGAACCCGTTTTCCAGTATGAATAACTGACGGCGTTCCATTAATAAAAGTTTTAAATAATAGGCGAAAACATTGTTACGATCAAAATATTCACTGCCTGTCATTAAATCAATTGCCGCCCATCTGGCTTTATCCAAAAGAATTTCCCCGTCCAAGGGAGAGCCTTCCTGTGTAAAAGCAATTGCCGCTGTAGCATAAGCATCCGCGGGCATAACAGGAAGCTCAGAGGAAGTTTCTGCTGTCTCGTCGCTGTGTAATTTTAAAAACCTGTATCTTGCAAGATTTAAACGCAGCGTACGTTCCCATTGCCGCCAGCTATTTATAAATTCACAGCTTTTAATTTTTTTGGAATCTTTTTTTCCAGTATCAGAGGGCATTTCCAAAGACAAATACTGCATAAGATCCGCATCTATTTTATTTAAATTTGATACTGCCAGCTCCCTGAATGCCTGCGATGACATCGGAGGCTTCTGATCATAAAAAAGAGAGGGAAGCTGCGCCATAAGATAATAATATAATGCCACTTACATTCCCTTTGACGATTCTTTTATTAAACCTGCCAATTTTGGGTTTAAATAAGATGATATAAGAGCGGCAACCGCTTCCGAAGAAAAGTCATAATATACAGAACCTTGCCTGTTGGAAATACGAAACCCGTAAGATAACTTGCGGTTTGTTTTTAATTCCACGCCTTTGGAAAGTTCATTTTTAAGCTTTTCGTTAAAAAATCCCTGTAGTTTAGCCAGTTCGTTTTCCGGCAGAATTACAGATAAATTATCGCCGCTTTTTTCTGCCCAATTCATGATAAGGGAAGGCAGAGCGGCTTTTAAAACATCTTCATTGTAATTGGCAGATACATTGTCATTTACAATTTTATTCAATAAAGCCTGAACTTCATCCCTGAATGCAAGAATCAGATTGCGGGAAGCCTGCTGCAAAGCGGCAACACCCGCCTGCTCTGTCTTTTCCGCATCCCGTTTGCTTCTTGAAATGATATCTTCCGCTTCTTTTTTTGCGGCATCCAGAATATGCCTGGCTTCTGTTTCCGCATCAAGTTTAATCTGCGCCGCGCTTTTGGAAGCGGTATCAATCCCGTCTTTTTTTATCTTATCAATAAGTTCCTGAACCTGAATTTCCATTTCATCCTCTTTACTTTTTATTTTATATGAATATAAAACTCATAGTCAATGGTTTAAAAACCCTCTGCCAACGGCAGCTACTGGGTACACAGATGCATTAACTGAACAAAATAATTAATTTTCTTAAAATTATTTATCATTCTTTGAGTCAGCGGTTCCTTTGAAACCAAATTTATCTCCCTCCAGTTTACAAGCAGCTCCGGATGTTTTTTCTGCACATCTTCAATAAGGAATTTAAGATGTTTTCCGATAATAATCAATTCCTGAGCCGCTTCATTTATTATTTCATGCGCATCGTCATTATTATTGCTTACAATACTGTTTATATAGCGGATTTGTGTCGAATCGCGGTCAACACGCAGCATTGCCGCACGCAGCCTTGATCCGTCAGAACCGTCTTCAGACATAACTATATCCAAATCATTAATTCTGCCGGGCAATTCAGACAATTTATGCAAAGCTTCGCTCATTTCCCTGGACATTGTATTATTTGTCCATTGTCCGCGGATAATTACGATATCACACAGTTCTTTTATCTCTTTTTCCACATAATCATCAAGGAAAGCTTTGAGATAATTTAATCCTTCCGCATATACAAAATGTTCCACATTTTTTCTGCGGTAAGTTTCGCTGATATGAACGGTATAATTTTCCATCCTGACAAGTTCTGTAGTTTCAAATATTTCTTTTGTAAGAGCGCTTATCTGGCTGTTCTTTTTGGCATTATTGATTTTTGATATGTAGCCGAACGCTTCTGCTTTTTTGGATTCCAGCCATGTTTCGCCGATTGTTTCGCGGAAAACCGAATGTTTAAACTGCCACACAGGATTTCTAAGGGTATACTGCACCATCAATTCCAGAATCTTGGAAGTGTGGATTTCCCTAAGCGTCTTAATCATGGTATTAAACTGCTCAAGGCTTACAAGATCATGACCTTCGCAGGAATTTAAAAGGGTTAAAAGACTGTTCCAGTCTTCTTCCGGCTTTAAAGGCTGGGTTGCGGTTAAAAATTCTCCAAGCTGGTCAATCATCAGCATTGTTTTAATAGCGGGGAATTTAGGCTCTATAATGAAACTGCCGTCTGCAAAATGCGGGTCGAATTTTTTAAAAAAACCGGCAAAATTATATGTTACAAATTGATTTAAAGCCGATGCCAGCTCATAACGATGGTTAACATTTGTTATGTGCTTTCCGTCAAATTGGCTGTTAAGCAAGTCAATATCAGCTTGTATCGATTTTATAAGGTCTTCTCCGGACATTGTTCTTGATTTTTCATCAAGAGCCGCGTTACCAAGCCTGTTTATGGTCTCTTTTACATTTCCGCTAATGCTTGATTCTACAGTTAATGCCTTAAACTGGCTCATTTTTTTATCATCTTTCATGAATAATTTAATGGGATAAATTGTTTTATAAACCGAGAATAAAAATGATAAAAAAGACGGGTCTGTTTCTTCTGTTCTGATTCTGAAAAACCTGGCATATTTACTTTGGCTTAATTCCTTGCCAATACCCTTAAGCATATTTTGTTTTTCATCGGTCAGACCTTCGCCGGAAAACAGGGAAAATACTTTGTCCATGAAATCTTCTGCCATGTTGCGCTCCTTAGATATATTAGCGCATTTTATGTTAATAGGCAAGTATATTTACACCCAAATCATCTGCTACACCGCGCCGGACTGCGAGAGTAACTGGTGTAATATAATTGTAATTTTGTTAATATACGACAAGTATGATAGCAGCTATCAATTTTAAAATTTATACCATTGTGTCACTATTTAAATTAATTACAATTACAAAGATTCGGGAAGGCGGGGCAGCCTGCGTGCGCAGAAAAACTCCTCAAGAATTCGCTTACGAGCCTCTCGCTGCGCTCGGTCTCTTCAGCGAAGAACTTCGGAAGATGTTTTTCTGCGCCCGCAGGCTGCCCCGCCTTCCCGTTGCTTGGTATAATTGAAAAAACGGTAACAGGCACCAATTTTAAAAGCTGTAGCAGCTGCCTTTGCGCTACCTCCGCTATATGTGGTGTCGTTAGGTGACATGCAACGCTATGGAAAAGCGGTAATTGATACCATTGTGCCGCCGCGCCGTTTTCCAAAGCCGCCATCCGCTGTTCAAAGACATCCCATGTGGGATTCATAATTCTTGTATAGATATTTCCAGCTTCTGTAAGAGCGAATCTGTCAGCGGCTGATTTGGAATTCGGGAAAACGTAAGAAGTTGTCTGGTAAATCGGCACAGCTCTTGAATCTGTTGCCGGATCAGGCTTTTCCTGCCCGGCGTGGACTTGAAGCGTTTCGAATTTGTAATTTTTTGGCATTTAGCGCTCCTTGTTGTTATGTTACACCAATTCAATAAACGCCGCAAGGCTGCCCCTTAACGCTCTGTCGCGCCTGTGGGAGAAAAATAATTCTTCGTTATCAAATGTACACCAATGCGAGATTTCGATATTCTCAAGCGGGATTTTCGCGCGAATAAGACTTAACTTGCAAACTTCCCGCAGATCAACATGGAACTTACCCGGTTTGTTTTCGGCGGGAAAAACACATTCGCCAAACGCGATTTGAAACTGCGAAGCGACATCTTCATCAACTTCATATTTATCGCAAGATATGCAGGGGCCAATACCAACTAAAATGTTCTTGGGAGCGCAGCCGTAATCTTCAGTCATTTTATTTACAGTTTTTGCCGCCATGTTATCAACGCAGCCGCGCCAGCCGGCATGGGAATTGGCGATAACTCGTTTTACAGGATCGCAAAAGAGCAGTGGAACGCAATCGGCGTAAAATGTAACTAGCGCGATGTTTGAGCGATTTGTTATTAGACCGTCTGTGTTGTCGGGGACTTCCAACGAGCCCGAGGCGAAGTTTCCAGGTACGGCGCGTATTTCGTCAATTTTTAAAATATTCGTTCCATGTTTTTGCTTTGACATTACAATGTTTTCTTTTGAAAGAGACGCGGCCTCGCATATTCTGCGAAAATTTTCATCGACATTAGTATCATCATCTCCTCTGTTGTAACCAAGATTCATGGAGGCGAAGGGAGCGGGACTGACTCCGCCTTTGCGGGTGGAGAAACAGTGTTTTACAATTCCGGTTTGGGATAGATTATTGAACACGAGGAATAGTATTTCATTATTTTTGGTTATTTCCATATTATTTATTATATCAGTCCGCGGATTTTCGCGGAAGGAAGCGGATGCTTATTTCCACGCTTTTATAAGCGAAAAAGCAGCAGGTACACTTGAGTCACAATGGATCAGATAAGGAGTATTTTTGCGAAAATGTTAAAAACTGCTTTTCAAAAACACTTAATAGTGGTATAGTATAGATAGGAGTAAAACATGGCAGAAATACAAACACAGCAAACATACCCCAAAGGTCTCGATTTTGAACAAGTTTGGGCAGCTTTAATGAAAAATGAGCAATTATTGAAAGAATCAAGAATAGAATATGATCGTCAAATAAAAGATATTAATAAACGTTTTGGGGATATGGACAACCGTTTCGGCGAAGTTGTTGAATATATGATTTCTCCCAATCTTCTGGATAAATTCAATAATTTAGGCTTGGATTTCCAAACCGCCAGTACAAATTTTAAAGTACGAGATCACAAAAATAAAATATATTTTGAAATAGATGTTTTTTTACAAAACGGCGATGTCGCTATGCTGGTTGAAATTAAAACAAATCTTTCTATTAGTTATATAAACGAACACATTAACCGCCTTGAAAAAATGCGCGCTTTTGCCGATTTACACGGAGATAAACGTTCTTTTTTAGGAGCTGTAGCGGGGATTATAGTTCCGTCAGAAGTAAAACAGTACGCATTAAATAATGGTTTTTATTTAATAGAACCTTCTGGAGAAACATTTAATATTACTCCTCCAGAAGATGAATCTAAAAAATGGTAAAGAGACTTATAAAACTTCATAGCTTTATAAACAAAGAACTGGATGCGGTCAAGCTTTATTTTTCTTTGATGGGGAAAAGGTATCAATTACCGCTTTTTCGTAGTGTACCTGCTGATCCCACCACGCTATGGGTAGCGTAGGGGGCAATAAAAAAACGGTAATGATTACCAAATTTTTCAGTAAGACAAAATGACGCTTTTTGTTCATTTTTTTATCTTGTTTTTTCTCTTTTTTCATGTTATATTAGGAATATGACAATAACACAAACTTTAGAAATTCCGGCAGATCGCCGTTTAACTGTTGAAGTTCCCCGAGAAATACGGACTGAAACAGTTATTCTTACTTTTTCCCCTCCGCAAACCTTATTATGCAACGAAGTTTCCCGCGCAAAAAGGCGTAAAGTGACTGAGGCTGAAGAAATTGAATACATTAACCGCCATGCTGACAGGCTTAATGCTGAAGCTATAGATGTTCTTTCTTACCAAGTTCCGCTATGGGATGATGAAGAAACATGAGGCGCGGTGAGCTTTATAGAGTTTATAAAGGTTCTAAGAATGACCCAAAAGATTATCGAATTTTCCTGATTGTTAGCAGGCAAACGCTTATTAACACTAAATTTTCTACGGTTATCTGCGCGCCTGTTTATTCCAACTATGATGAAACAATACAAACACAGGTAGAGGTAGGAATAGATCAAGGGCTTAAACACGATAGCGCCGTTTGCTGTGATGATTTGATGGGGCTTCCAAAATCTATGCTGACTGATTATATCGGCGCTCTCTCCGATGCCAAAATGGATGAAGTGAATTCTGCTCTGCGTATTGCATTGGATGTTTAATAAGCAAAAGAGCAAAGAACAATGAACATTATGAATATGGGAAATAATAATCAAAGCAATAAAACCTACAAATAATTTATTTTTCATTCTTATATCTGTATGAACGCGCAGCTTGTGAAAACTAATACCGCGTTCTGGCGCGTCTAAAGTGTTTATAAGATTTGACGCTCTGTCAATCTTGTCACGACAGGAGTTTATAAGCTCTTTCGCCCAATTGTTTGAGTGCCTGTCACCCCCACCGAATCCCTGAAAAAATTTAACTGCGGGTTTTTTCCGTTGTGGTAAAATGATTTAATAATTTCTGTAATTACAAATGTTTCAAAAAACGCGCCCGAAGACGCGCCGTTTTCCAGAGATTTGGGAGTAGTCCAACCTGCAAGATACGCAGCAAGACCTGTATCCATAAAATATAGTTTTGGGTGTTTTGTAAATCGCTTTGTGATATTTTTAAAATAAGGCTGCAATAGATAAACCAAACCGGATGTTTTTAGAACACTAATATTTTAACATGTAAAAATGATTAAAGCAAGCAAAATCTGCAAAAATGGAATTGGAATCCGTTTTTGCAGATTTTAACGGCTTAATTTGAAAACGAGCGGTTTACCCTTTACTGCGCCAGACGTAAACAGGCGCTAAGTTATAGCTAACGACACTACGAAAAAGGCGTAGCTGCTATCAGCGCGTCACCAAAATGAGATTTTATTATACCCACCCCATCCCATCAAAAAGATGTTAAAACGCGGGGCGCTACCTACATCAACAACCTCGCCAGTGCGGGATGGAGTTCTTCAAGGGCATTGTACAAAGACAAGGCCGCGGCCTGACCGCGGTCGCCGTCACGCCAGAATAAACGGTCAAACCTTGTAGATATGGCATGCCATGTATCTCCATTCGGGTTGAGATAAAACGCGGTTATTAAATCCACCGCCTCATCGCGGGCCGAAACCGACGCCACGGCCGGCATCAACGTAGCCTGGGCACGCACGGTATTTATACCATTTCGGCTAAATTCGGCCGTATTTCTAGACATCGCAGATGATAATGCATCCAACGAAGGTGCGGGCGGAATTTCTTTTGTATTACCCCTTGCATCTGTATACCTCAATATATAATGTCCGTTTTGCGGATTGCGTATCAAGACGGCATTGTATCCCCTCGTCGGACTTCCCATCACAAAACTAATTTTATTAAATTCCTCATTCACGATTTCGGAAACGAGCGCGCGAATGCCGTTGCGGTAAAACGCCTCCACCTCGGCGCGGGTTACATTGTTTCGGCCAATGATCCATTGAAGCATTGCCTCATGTCGGCTAACGGCGGCAGTATTGCCGAGGAAGCGCAAAACTTGTATTTCCTGAAACAATAACAGTCCAAATTTTAAGTCTGCTTCTCTAGGTGTTCCTAGCATATTTCTAGCTCTTTCTGGTTGTACCGCAGCTACACCCGGAGAATAATACAACGCCAAAAGCGCTTCCAGGTCCGTATCAATATTCCTTAAATTATTATCCAGCGCAGAAAATCTATACCAGTTGTCATCATCAATAGCATCTGTATACTTATCATCAATATTTACTTCTCTTTGATGCCTCGGTTTAGCAAGGGAACATTGAAACTGCTCCAAATAATCACTAAAACCTAATAAAACCATTAACATTGATAAAGTTATAGGAAGCATAATTTTTCTCCTTCATTAATTAGTTTTTTCATTTTAAACTCCTTGATGTATATATTCTCATATATCCTCAACTTCTTCACCTAACGCGCTTATGATAGCCGCAATTTCATCAGGCGATGGAAGCAGAGAACGCATTTCTTCGGGCAGGTTGTCGTAATATGAATAGGTTGCAACACCGATTGGCTTGTTTGTTGTTTTTAATGTGTATTCTACCCTTGTACGATTTTTGCTCTTGCAAATTATAATGCCGATAGAAGGATTTTCTTCCGGCAGTTTCATTGTTTCGTCAAGCGCGTTTAAATAAAACTGCATTTTGCCCGCGTATTCCGGTTTAAACTCGCCGATTTTTAACTCTATTGCAATCAAACTGCGCAAGCGTCTGTGAAATAGCAGCAGATCGATGTAGTAGTCATCATCCGTAACATCAAGATGATATTGATTGCCGATAAAACTAAAATCACCGCCCATTTCCGATAAAAACGCGCGGATATTATTTATTATGCCCGCTTCAAGTTCCGCTTCGCTGTGTTCAATACCCATTTCGATAAAGTCAAAATTATAGTCGTCTTTTACGGCAAGTTTCGCCTGAAGGCGGTATTTTTCCGGCACGGTTTCATCAAAATTGGTCTGGTTTGTTAGATACTTTACGAATGCCTGATTTTCGATATTGTTAATCAATACATCTTTTGTCCAGCCGTATCTTTTTGTCATTTTTATGTAAAATTCGCGTTCCAGAGGATCTTTGCATTTTTCCATTATAACGATGTTTTTCTTCCAGCCTATTTGTAACAGTAAATCAGGGGGAGAAGAACGGCTAATTTCTGCACCCATTGGGTGCAGATTTACCTTCTGAGAATATTCAATAAAAAAGCTGCGCATAAGCCAAAGATTCCGTGCTGAAAACCCCTGAACACCGGGAAACTCTATTTGAAGCTCCTTTGCCAAAACTTCAACAACCGATTTTCCCCAGCCTTTTTCACGCTGTTGTTTATCAATTTCTTCGCCAATTTTCCAATAAAGCTGAATCAACTCAATATTGACGCGCTTCATCGCCTCATATTGATGATGGTAAATGAGTTTTTTTATTTCTTTGATAAATGGC